>Ga0208904_1001650_pt1 | contig 14918 bp, 8 predicted proteins | sample AntAceMetag02UKB_FD_184774 | JGI IMG/M metagenome (GOLD analysis project Ga0208904, IMG submission 184774) | Saline lake microbial communities from Ace Lake, Antarctica - Antarctic Ace Lake Metagenome 02UKB (SPAdes) (version 2) | ecosystem: Environmental > Aquatic > Non-marine Saline and Alkaline...
CCATTGATCCTTGGCGAGGATAAGTCTCGCATGTCAAAGAGACATGGCGCTACATCAATAGAAGAGTATAAAACAAGAGGGTATTTTCCCGAGGCCCTTGTAAATTTTCTATCCCTTATGGGCTGGTCACCAAAAGATGACAGAGAAAAGATGAGCCTTGATCAGATAATAAAGTTGTTTTCTTTAAAGGCGATCGTTAAGACAGGCGCTGTGTTTAATATACAGAAACTTAACTGGTTAAACGGAGAATATATCAGAGAAATGCCCGTTAACGCGCTTACAGATTTCGTAGCAGCACACCTGATAGAGAGAAACATAATAAAAGAAGATTGTGATAGACAGTGGCTCGAGGCTGTTGTAAAATCTTTCCAAACACGCTTTTGTAATATGGATGATTTTATCGAGCAGTCAGGGTTTTTGTTTAGCGAGGATATTAATATCGATCAGGCGGTTGTTAATGAGCACCTAAAAGATGAAAAGACACGTAATCTGCTCACGAAATTAAAACAGAGCCTTGAAACAATAGATCCGTTTACAACAGAATCGATAGAGCAGACAGTACGTTCTTTAGCAGATGCAGAAGGAGTGAAAGCAGCGGATATAATACATCCGGCACGTACGGCATTGACAGGCAGAACAGCGGCGCCGGGAATATTTGACGTAATATACCTTATCGGAAAAGAACGAGTAATCAAGCGGTTAGATAAGGCGATAAAATATTAGCATAGTTAATCGCTGCCCCGTGGTATAATTGGCAACACGGCTGATTCTGGTTCAGCTATTCTTGGTTCGAGTCCAAGCGGGGCAGCCATATAAATCTCTCGAAACAAAGAAAGAGAGATAATTCAAGCCTCAATAAGTAACCCTTATTGGGGGTTTTTTATGTCCGCACGTGGCAAAGAGTTACGGCAAACTTTTACTCACCGTCATTGCGAGTGCCGCCAAAAGCGGTACGAAGCAATCTCTGGGTAGCAAAATATTCCAATAAATCTCACCAGGCTATCTCTTTATCTCTGAATCGCCGTTTAGTAAAGAAGCTGTAGTAAATGAATATTTTAGCAGATATGAGGGGGATTAAGAAACTTTATGAGGCATTTACTAGGATTGCTTGATTTCTTGCCAAAACTCGGCTTGCTTATTCCAATCTATCTCTGTAGCAAGTGAGCGGATTTTGTATTCAGGGACAAGAACCAGTACTTTGTCATCGCCAGCAATGATCTCGTTCTGAATAGTAGGTGAGAGAAAGAGGAAACTCATAATATGATTAAGACGTGTTTGGCTCATATTTAGCCATTCAGAGGCCTCTTTGAGGCTTTTAACTTGGCCTTTATCTTGAAGGGCTTGCAATTGGTGGGCAAGCAGCAGGTTCTTGCGTATCTTGGGTTCTTTTTCAACTTCTTGGGCTTTATCCCATCTATTAAGGGTTCTTACCTGCTTTAGGTTCACATCGAATTCAAGCCGGTGTTTGCTTCCATTTAATGCTATTCCTAATTTCTTGCTGTCTTGGCTGTAATCGACTTCTTTAATTAGAGTTTTTAAGATTCCTCGCTTTTTCTCAGGATACAAAGTATCCCAGATAGGAGATAGGACAGCCTCAACTTCTTGTCTATTAGGGTGTTCACTAACATTTTTAGCAGAGAACATTGCTTTTAAGCGTTCAATAACCGCGTCTTCTATTGATTGCGCGTTGATTGATTTGGTAGGGCACGAATCATATCCACGTTTTTGAGTGTTGCTGCAAAGATAATAGCGGTACTTGTGTCTTCCTTTCTTCATTGTATAGGTATGAAACATCAAAGTGTTACAGGTTTTGCAATGTATTAGTTTGCTAAGTAGTCCTGTGCAATCTTTATTCTTTGTTACTTTACGTTCTACTCGATTTAGTTTTAATTTTTCTTGAGCTGCCTTAAAAGTATTCTCATCGATAATTGCTTTATTCTGCCCATTATATATTTGTCCTCCATAGCTGACTTTGCCTATATAGACTACATTACGTATGATCCACTGTATGTGCGTAACACCGTATTTTTTACCCCCAAATACTTTACCAGATTTATAAGCCAAGTGTTTTGTCTTATAACCTTTATCATTAATTATCTTTGCTGTCTGTAATAAGGAGTTACCTTTAACATATAGATCGAATATTTCCCTTATCAGTTTTGCTTCTTCTTCATTAATAATTATACGTTTATTTTCTTTATCTAAATCATAGCCCAAAGGCGGCCTGCCGCCTAACCATTGGCCCCTTTTGCGGGCAGCGCCCATTTTATCTTTGGTTCTTTCGCTTATAATTTCTCTTTCAAACTGAGCGAAGGAAAGGAGAATGTTAAGAGTTAGACGCCCCATAGAGGAATTAGTATTAAAGTGTTGCGTCACTGACACAAAGGTAACATTATGTTCTTCAAAAAACTTTAACAACTGAGCAAAGTCCATTAAGGACCTAGATAGTCTATCTACCTTATATACAACGACACAATCAACCTTGTGTTCCTTTATATCAGACATGAGTTTCTGAAGAGCAGGCCTTTCAATATTAGCTCCGGTAAAGCCACCATCATTATATTGTTCCTGGAGATGAACCCATCCTTCTGATTTTTGGCTAGCAATGTAACTTTCACCAGCTTCTCTTTGGGCATCAAGGGTAGTAAAATCTTGATCCAAGCCCTCAGATGTAGATTTACGTGTATAAATAGCGCAATATAATCGTTTCTTTTCTTTCTTTTCCATATCTTATTCCTCCTATATTATAATCCAAAAAACAAATAGCCATTCCAGTGTGCACTGGTTACTTCTTTTGCTATCGCAGTCAAGCTTCTGTATAGTTTATTGTTATATTCAAAGCCTTTTTCAAGTATTTTGACCTCCAAACTTGTACCTTTATATTCTTTAGTAATGATGGTTCCAGGAATAGGGAGGCGTTTGTCTCGGGATAGCTTGCCATTATTATCGGAATTATTGCCTGGTCTGAGTGTTTTGTTGTTAACTGGATCGTATTTTTGGATAAATTCCTCAATCTTGCCCTGTGCTTGGTCAGAAAGCCCGCCATGTTCAATCTCTTGGAGTTTATAAGCAATCTTGCGCCATAAATAGACCTTATTGCTTGATGGCGCTGTTTCTGAGCCATATAGTTCCTTATAGCTGGCTTTCAGTTCCAATAATGTTTTACCCTTAAGTTCCATGATTTCCGTTAATTTTGTCTTTTCCATAATCTTCCTCCTTTTCGGTTAGTACCCATATAGCCATACGTTTCGAGAGATAGCAAGTTATATCTGGAGATATATTTTTTAATTGCGAAATTGGCATAAAAGCAGTATAATTATGGTTACAAATCGTTACATTTTAATACATGAGGATATCATGACTAAAATATTAGAAGCATATACTGTAGATGAAGTTGCGGATGCTCTCAAGATTCACCCATACACTGTTCGACGTTTATGCAGGGAAGATAAGATCCCTTGTTTTAAATTTGGAGGACAGTGGCGTTTTAATAAAAAAGAAATAGATGTGCTAATAACACCAAAAACAGAAAAGAACAAATAAAATGAAAGAGAGCCTAAAGCCTAATGCTATTATTTATGGCCCCTTGTTTAATGAACAGGTAAAAATTCTTGCAACTATTCCTATGGGCGATGTGATCAAACTAATCGGGAAAGGCATGGAATCGGGCCAAGTTTATGAGCCGGTCTTGAATGATGAGCAACTTGCTAAGCTAGAAATTATTCCTGAAAAGGAACCTTTCGATGGTGATGCTTCACGATTTCGATTAGGAATTGAGGCAATGCGTCTAAAGCTTGCCTATGAATATGATCCTTATTTTTCTCTCTCAATAGCTCGTGTTGATCCCCTGCCTCATCAGTTAGAAGCAGTTTATGAATATTTCTTGAAATTGCCGCGCATTCGTTTTCTGTTAGCTGATGACCCGGGCGCAGGTAAAACGATTATGGCAGGGTTGTTGATAAAAGAATTGAAAATCCGAGGACTAATCAAAAGAACTCTGATAGTTTCTCCAGCTAACCTATGTTGGCAATGGCAGCGAGAAATGAAAGAAAAATTTCGCGAAAAGTTTGAAATTATCAGAGGGAGTATTTTGCGAGCAAACTACGGTTCAAATCCTTGGCAGGAAAAGAATCAGGTAATCACCTCAGTTTCTTGGGCATCTGTTATTGATGATGCTCGAGATAGTTTATTACGTAGTACGTGGGATCTAATAATAGTTGATGAGGCCCATAAAATGAGCGCTTATAGTTCAGATAAGAAGACGTTGGCATATCAACTTGGGGAATCACTTTCTAAGATAACAGACCATTATCTGCTTATGACGGCTACACCCCACAAAGGGGATCCTAAGAATTTCTGTTTATTCTTAGAGCTTTTAGATAACGATGTATATGGGGATGTGAAAAGTCTCGAGGAGGCAATGCGCAGAAATTCGGCTCCATTTTATTTACGAAGAACAAAAGAAGCTTTAGTTAGATTTCCTGATCCTGAAACGGGAATTGTAGAGAAGATATTTACTAAAAGGGATGTTGTAACATCTGCCTTTAGTCTTGATGACGAAGAATATGATTTTTATGACGCATTAACTCGATACGTTGAAGACCAATCAATAAGAGCTTCGGAAGATGATTCTCCTCAAAGTAGAGCATTGGGATTTACTATGGCTATGTTACAGCGCAGGTTTGCTTCAAGTATCTATGCAGCACGGCGAAGCTTAGAACGAATGCGCGATAGGAGGCAGCGAATAATTGATGATCCAGCAAGTTACAGAAAAGAACAAATTGAGAAAAAGCTACCTGATGATTATGATGATCTAACTGATGAAGAACAGCAGAATATTTTGATATCTCTGGAATCAATTATTATTGATCCAAATCCCGTTGTTCTTAAAGAGGAAATACTGCAACTCAACAAATTAATTGACCATGCCTTAATGTTAGAGAAACGCGAAGTCGAGTCGAAATTAACAAAGCTCAAGAGTATACTTACTAAGCTTAATATTTTTACCAACCCCAAAACAAAATTAATAATTTTTACTGAGCACAAAGATACTCTCGATTATTTAGTAGGTGATGGTAAAGACGGACGCCCTTATGGTAAATTAAAAGAATGGGGTTTAAAAGTATCACAAATCCATGGGAGTATGAGGTCTGGAGATAGAGATACACCGGGAACTAGAATTTATGCAGAAAGAGAATTTCGAGAAACCACGCAAGTCTTGGTTGCTACAGAAGCAGCAGGTGAAGGCATCAACTTACAGTTTTGCTGGATGATGATTAATTATGATATCCCTTGGAATCCAGTACGCCTAGAACAAAGGATGGGACGTATTCATCGATATGGTCAAGATCACGATTGTCTTATCTACAATTTTTGCGCTGTCAATACTCGTGAGGGGAGAGTGTTACAGCGGTTGCTGGACAGATTAAAGAAAATCAGCGATGAGCTGGGTACAGACCAAGTTTTTGATGTGGTTGGTGAAGTTTTCCCTGCTAATATTTTAGAACGTATGTTTCGAGATATGTATGCAAAAAGGATTGATGTGCCAGGTATTGAGGCAAGGATTGTTAAAGAGGTTGATGTAAACAGATTCAGGCAAATAACGCATTCAACGTTAGAGGGTTTAGCTAAAAAGGAATTAAACCTCAGTGTAATAGTTGGTAAAAATGCGGAAGCAAAGGAAAGACGGTTAGTGCCGGAGGTGATAGAAGACTTTTTTAATCAGGCAGCGCCTCTTGCCAGCATTCATCCAAAACCAATAAGGATGCAATCCCATATTTATCGAGTAGGACGAATTCCTAGAACCTTACTCCCATTAGGAGATAAGTTAGAGCCTATGTATGGAAGATTGGGCAGGGAGTATAAAAACATTACATTTGATAAAGAATACTTAAAAGATGATGCCACCCTGGAATGGGTTACTCCAGGGCACCCACTCTTTGAAGTTGTAAGAGAAGATGTTTCAGTGCAGGTTAAAAGCGAATTGCTAAAAGGGGCTGTTTTTTACGATCTGCACTCAAAGAATCCTTACAGGCTTGATGTTTTTTCTGCTTCGATTTGCGATGGCATGAGAAAAGAGATACATAAAAGAATTTTTGTGGTTGAAACAGATATGGTTGGTGTGATTTCAATCAAACAACCAACAATCTTTCTTGATTTATCTATTTCGAATGGTGATTCTAATATTCCGGATGATGTAGATCTTCCCAATAAAAATCAGATTGAACTAGCTTTAGTGGAAAAATCCCTAAAGCCCTTCTTGGATGAGATTCATAAAGAACGAGATAAGGAAATCCAAATCATTACAAAGCATGTGAAGATATCTCTTGATGAGTTAATCCATAAGCAAAATATGCGCCTTGCTGGCTTGCTGAACCAACAACAGAATGGAGAAAAACCGCCCCACTTATCTGGATTAATATCTCAAGTTGAGTCACATATTGATGAGCTGAATAATAGAAAAGACAAGAAATTAAACAATTTGAAATTAGAGCAAAATTGTATGATTGATAAGATTGAACATCGTGGCCGGGCTTGGGTATTACCGCATCCTGAAAGAACATCACCTAGTATCGCTCCTATGGTTCGTGATGATGATATAGAAAAAATAGCTGTTAAAAAAGCAACGGAATATGAAGAATCACAGGGCTGGAAGGTTGAAAGCGTAGAGAAGGAAAATCGTGGGTTTGATTTAATTTCCAGAAAACGACATCCGCATGATGATAAGACATTTATCAAAGTTAAATTTATAGAAGTAAAGGGCAGGTCGACCATAGGTGAGATTGCCTTAACGACAAATGAGTACAAGACAGCCGAGAGGTTACGAAAAGATTATTGGTTATATGTGGTATTCAATTGCGCATCAATTCCTGAAATACATAAAATTCAGGACCCATCCCAGTTAGGGTGGAAGCCTCTTGTAAAAGTAGAACATTATCATGTCGGCGCCGATAAGATTTTCAAAGCAGAAAAGAAGGATAAATAATGGTAGAACAACAAAAATATTGCAAAAGATTAATTGAAGTTGATCTACCAATTAAAAAGATATCCGAACATGCAAGAAGAGAAAAAAGTATTCGGCATGGGCATATTTCCACGTTACATATTTGGTGGGCTCGACGTCCTCTGGCGGCATGTCGTGCTGTGCTCTGTGCTTCTTTGTGGCCGGATCCTGCTGATACGTTATGTCCCGATAAGTTTAAACATGTGGCGGCAAAATTGATGGAAGAATTCCGTGATAGGCGAGGAGGAAAACCAAAGAAATGGGACGATCCGATTGAGTTGCGTCAGGCGCTCTTAGATTTTATTGCTGATTTTTCTAATTGGGATAATTCAATAAATAGTGATTTTCTAGATGTGAGCAGAAAATTAACTTCTATTGCACATCAGCTTTTAGAAAGCACTACGGCGGATAGGCCTCTCGTATTAGATTCTTTTGCAGGCGGAGGTGCTATACCGTTAGAGGCACTGAGGGTTGGTGCAGATGTTTTTGCAAGTGATATTAATCCAGTAGCCGTATTATTAAATAAGATTCTATTAGAAGTTATTCCAAAATATAGACAACAACTTGCAGATGATGTTGTTAAGTGGGGAAGCCAAATCAAAAAGCAGGCAGAAGCAGAATTGTCACAATTTTATCTCAAAGATGCTGATGGAGCTATTCCTATAGCCTATCTTTGGGCTAGAACTATACAGTGCGAAGGTCCAAATTGTGGGGCAGAGATTCCATTATTACGTTCCTTGTTTATTGTCAAAAAAGACAAGAAGAAAGTAGCGTTACAGTTTTTACCTGATAGAAAAAATAAAACTATCGATATCAAAATATTAGATAACCCGGATTCTAAATCGATCGCCCCTGGAACTATTACATCTGGAGCAGCGACGTGTCCATGTTGTGGTTATACAACTAAGGTGCAATCGGTACGCGTGCAATTAAGAAAACTAAATGGCGGAACAAAAAATTCAAAATTATATTGCATTGTAACAAGGAAGCCTGGTATGCAAAGCAATAAGTATCGCGCACCCAACAAAGATGATTTTGTTATTATTGAAAAGGCTCAAAACAGACTAAACGAATTCCTGGATAGTGATGGTCAACAAGATAGAGTCCCTAATGAAAATTTACCGCCTTATGGGGCCTTAGGTTTTAGAGTTCAGAATTATGGTATTATAAAATGGAGTGATCTTTTTACAAACAGACAGTTGCTTTCTATGTGTATATATACAAAAATCGTTAATGAGTTAGTAAATAATAGCTCTGCTCCTGAGTCCACAGCTATTATGGCTTTGACAGTTGGGAAGATGGCGCAAATGATGTCTAGTATGACACGATGGCGTCCAGATGTTGAAAGATGCGAAGGGGCTTTTGGAATGCAGACTCTTCAAATGGTGTGGGATTATGCAGAAATAAATCCTATATATTCTGATTTCCCAGAAGCCCATTCTGTTTTAATTTCAAAAATTATACGACACATAAGTTTTTTTTCTAAAAATCCTGGAAATGCAGAAAAAGCAAATGCAACAAATCATCCTTTACCAGATGATTCGTGTTCAGTTTTTTTTACAGATCCACCTTATTATGATGCAATTTCTTATGCAGATCTATCAGACTATTTCTATATATGGATAAAGAGAGTTTTGAAAAATAAGCTGAGCCTATATTTTAATGAGAAACTTACTCCTAAGCAAACTCAAGCGATAATGAATCCAAAAGAGAAAGACGAGCATGGTGAACCGAAGGATGCGAAGAATTATGAAAAAAAGATGAGATTGGCTTTTGAGCATGGTAGGCGGATATTGAAACCAACTGGAATAGGGTGTTTTGTCTTTGCGCATAAAAGTACAGCTGGATGGGAAGCAATGATAGAAGCTTTATTGAAAGCGGGCTGGATTATCACGGCGTCTTGGCCAATTGATACTGAAATGGGATCACGGATGAGAGCTATGAATTCCGCAGCGCTTGCTTCATCAGTCCACTTAATTTGCAGGCCTCGCGAAAATATGGATGGTTCATTGAAAACAAATGAGATAGGTGATTGGCGAGATGTCCTGCAGGAGTTACCTAAGAGAATTCACGAATGGATGCCTAGGCTTGCAGAAGAAGACGTTGTTGGAGCAGATGCTATTTTTGCTTGTTTGGGACCAGCGTTGGAAATATTTTCGAAATACTCACATGTAGAAAAAGCTAATGGTAAACAAGTTGAATTAAAGGAATACTTAGAACAGGTATGGGCTGCTGTTGCTAAAGAAGCGCTAAATATGATTTTTGAAGGAGCACACACAGAAGGATTCGAAGAGGATTCTCGGTTAACAGCAATGTGGCTATGGACTCTTTCAACGTCAACAAATGGCAAGACTAATGAAAAAGATGCAAGCAACGCTGAAGATGATGAAAGTGATTCATTTAAACCAGCAGCCAGTTCGGGATTTTCATTAGAGTTCGATGCAGCGCGAAAGATTGCCCAAGGATTAGGAGTTAATTTAGAAAATCTATCAAGCCTTATTGAAATTAAAGCGGGCAACGCTAGATTATTACCTGTTTCAGAAAGAGTTAAAAGTTTATTTGGTAAGGATAGCACATCTGCGGCTACACATAAGAAGAAAAAGAAGGAAATCCAACTTACCTTATTTGATGAATTAGAAGTTGTTCAAGAAGAAGATTGGTCTTTGGGTGATACAAAAGCAGAGGTTGGTAAGACTGTTTTAGATAGATTGCACCAATCTATGATTTTATTTGGTGCAGGAAGAGGAGAGGCATTGAGAAGATTTCTTGTGGAAGAAGGAGTGGGCAAAGATGATCGCTTTTGGCGATTAGCTCAGGCACTATCTGCGCTTTATCCACCAACCGATGAAAAAAGATGGGTTGACGGAGTTTTAGCCAAAAAAAAGTCATTCGGATTTTAAAATATTCTTTACTAATAAACGGAGGAAAATATGGATTTCAAACCTTGGTATAAGTTAGTGTTCCCAAGGGAGGATTTAAGAGAAGGAAGACCTCTTGATGCCTCCGAATTTGCTGTGCACCTTGATCAAATTAGAGATAAAAGAGCTCCCGAGGAGTACCAGTCACCAGAAAAGATTTTTGAGCGCACATATCTAACAAAAGGCCTCAAAACTCTCTTGACCGAAGTTGTTCGAAGACTTAACGGTATTAAAGTGGAAACCTCAGCTATATTTAATATGACTACTCAGTTTGGCGGGGGCAAAACACATTCATTGTCTTTGCTTTATCATCTTGCAAAAGGCGGCAACAAGGCTAAGGAGTGGAAAGGAATTTCTAATATTTTAGAAGAAGCTAAAGTAACCTCTATTCCTGAGGCAGCTGTGGCCGTGTTTGTAGGGACGGAGTTTGATTCTATAGCAGGAAGAGGCGGTAGTGATGGGACGCCGCTAAGAAAGACGCCTTGGGGAGAAATAGCTTTTCAGTTAGGAGGAGAGGAAAAATTTAATTTAGTCAAAGAACATGATCAAAAACTTATAGCCCCTTCCAGCGAAGTTATACGTAAATTATTTCCTGCAAATAAACCTACATTAATTTTAATGGATGAGTTAATGAATTATTTTAGTAGATTTCGAAGAATGGGGCTATCTGCTCAGTTTTATGATTTTATCCAGAATCTTTCTGAAGAAGCAAGAGCAAATGATAATGTTGTTTGTGCTATTTCTGTACCTGCCTCAGAGCATGAAATGACAGCAGAGGACGAATCTGATTATTTACGAATAAAACATTTATTAAACAGGTTAGGTAAGGCCGTTATCATGTCGTCCGAAGGAGAAATATCGGAGATTATTCGCAGAAGACTTTTTGAATGGGGCGGACTGCCTCCAGATGCTCATAAAGTTGCTGATCATTATGCAGATTGGATAGTTGAGCATAGGCAACAGATTCCTAGTTGGTTTCCAGTCGATAATGCAAAAGAAGCTTTTATTGATGCATATCCGTTTCATCCTGCTGTTTTATCAGTTTTTGAGCGAAAATGGCAATCTCTTCCAAGATTTCAAAGAACAAGAGGAGTTTTACGATTGTTAGCCCTGTGGGTTTCACATGCTTTTCAGTCTGGATTCAAAGGGGCTTTAAAAGACCCTCTTATAACTTTAGGAAGTGCACCTTTAGAGGATCCAATGTTTCGAACGGCAGTTTTTGAACAATTAGGTGAGCCAAGGCTTGAAGCGTCAGTAACAACAGATGTTGTGGGTAAAAAAGGGTCACATGCTGTTAGATTAGATAAAGAATCTGTCGAAACAATTAAGAAGTTTCAGCTGCATCAAAGAGTAGCTAAGAGCATATTCTTTGAGTCAAATGGCGGACAATTAAAATCAGAAGCGACTCTACCTGAAATTCGTCTTGCTGTGTCTGATCCGAAGTTAGATATAGGTAATGTTGAGACTGTATTAGATTCACTTGCGCAAACATGTTATTTTTTATCAGCTGAAGGTAATCGGTATAAATTTAGTCTTTCGCCTAACCTTAATAAGCTATTAGCTGACCGTAGGGCAAGTATTCAGAAAGACGAAGTTGCGCATTTAGTGAGAAGCGAAATTCAAAATGCCTTTACTTCAGGCATGGGTGTGGAACGTGTATTTTTCCCGGAACAAAGCAACCAAATACCAGATAGGTCTGCTTTAACATTTGTTGTGCTTGGCCCTAAGTCATCAATAAAAGAAGAAGCGAAAGTTTTCAAATTTATTGATGAAATGACTCAGCAATATGGCAAGTCAGCTAGGTCTTTTAAAAGTGCTTTAGTCTGGATAGTGGCTGATAATGATTTTTCTTTATATGATGAAGCTAGAAAGCAAATAGCTTGGCAAGCTATTCAGGCTGAAGGGGATGAGTTAATGCTGGATGAGGCACAGAAGAAACAGCTCTCAGGGCATGTAAAAAGAGCTGAGAGCGATTTAAAAGAAGCGATATGGAGAACGTATAAGAACATAATCTTTTTAGGTAAGGATAATAAATTAAAAAAAGTGGACTTAGGCTTGGTTCATTCAAGTGCTGCAGAAAATCTTATTACATTAGTGATGGATCGTTTAAGACAGGATGGCGAAGTTGAGAAAGACATTAGCCCCAATTTCGTAGTTAGAAATTGGCCTCCCGCGTTTGTTGAGTGGAGTACAAAATCAGTACGAGAGGCTTTCTTTGCGTCCCCATTATTTCCGAGATTACTTAACGCCGAGTCTTTAAGAGATACCATAGCAAGAGGTGTTGAAAGCGGCATATTGGCCTATGTAGGAAAAACTGAAGATAACAAATATAACCCATTTTATTATGAAGAAACAATGTTGTCTTCGGACATAGAGTTTTCAGATGATATGTTTATTATACAGAAATCGACAGCGGAAGAATACAGAAAGAATCAAACTGTTCCATCTTCAGAGGGGCAACTAGAGCCAGAAAAACCTACTGAGGGTGAGATGCTGCCCACATCTGTTACAGGAGGCACTCCTCATGGGACCCCTTTTCCTCCCGAAGTAGAGGATGGGAAGAGATTATCTTTATTAAAGTGGTCAGGAGAAGTAATACCTCAGAAATGGATGAATTTCTATACGAAAGTATTATCTCGATTTGTTACCGGTAGTGGATTGAAGCTTAAGATAGAAATAGAAGTTAAACCAGAAGAAGGAATTTCGCAGCAAAAAGTTGAGCAAACAAGGGTAGCATTGAAAGAATTGGGTGTAAGCGAAGAGATAGAAACTAAAGATTAAGATAGAATTATCTTTAGTTTTAACATTAATAATTGAGGGGATATAGAATTGGTATGTCAAAAGTTTATTTTATTGGAGCTGGTGCAACAAAAGCAGTAAAAAATTCTGCTCCACTCAATAAAGAACTGATTAAATATATTTTTACTAGCTTAAACCATCCGCAGTCTCAAAAACATATCGACATTCTCGAACATTTCATAGAGTCCTTCTTTTATAAGAATCAATACCAAATTTATCCTAATATTGAAGATGTATTGAGTTTGCTCGATTATAATATTTCATTAAAGTCTTACTCTGCAAAAGGGTATAGTTGCGAAAAATTTAAACTAGTACGTAATTGCTTAGTTATTCTAATTGCTCTTGTGCTAAAAGAATCTCTGACAAATCTTGATTCAGATCTAACAGATGAATTTTGTAACAAATTGCCACAAGGATCTACGATTATTTCAACAAATTATGATATAGTTATGGATAATTCTTTATATATAAACCTTGGTTCTGTTAATTATGGAATTGATATTAGAAGTGATATTTTTCCGAGAACTAATTCTGTTGAGAAGGATTTGGTTTTCAGACATCAACTACCGCAATTAAACAAGGGTAGTATAAGGTTATTAAAATTGCATGGATCATTAAATTGGTTCTATTGTGAAAGGTGCGATGAGTTGGATATAAGTGTAGGGGAAAAAGGAATAGTAGATTACTTAAAAGATGATTCATCAGATTTGAAATGTGTTACATATCCTCGTTGCACTTGTAGGTATATGCCTTTGATTGTTACACCAACATATTTAAAAAGTTACAAAAATAGAATATTTGAAAAGATCTGGATCGAATCAGAAAAGTCGATATCAGAGGCAAATGAATTAATCTTTATAGGTTATTCCCTTTCTTTATCAGATACACTTATTAAATGTATGTTGTCAAATGGGCTAGCGAAAAATACAAAACGCCCAAAGATTACAGTTGTTGACAAACTAGATGGTTCTACAGCAGAAACAAACTTTATAAGTTTTTTTGGCGATGTAGATTATCAACCTATAGGGTTACAGGCTTATGTAGAGAATATGGAGTAGTTTCATGAGTTTCAATAGATTAAAAATGGAGGGTTAGCATGGCAAAGGGATTAATAAAATGTCCAGAGTGCGGTGCTGAGTTTGAACTTTCTCAGGCAGTATCACATGATATAGAAATGGAAGCTGCAAAGAAGTATCAAAAGCAAATAAAGGAATTTGAAGAAAAAGCCATCAAAGAAGCTGAAGCCAGAGATAGTGAACTCCAAAAGAAGATAAAAGAAGAACGATCAAAGTTTGAAAAAAGAGAAAAGGAAATGGCTGAGCAAATTGAGCTTGCTCGTAAAGAAGCAGAAGAAAAAGCAAAGAAAAAGGCGGAAGAAGGCACTAAGCTAGAGTTAGAAGACCTCAAAGCTCAAGTAAAAGAAAAAGATAACAAAATTATAGAAGCACAAAATCAAGAACTAGAATTGCGTAAACGCCAGAGGGAGCTAGAGGATAGAGAAAAGAATTTAGAGTTAGAGTCGGCAAGAAAGCTAGATCAAGAGAAAGAAAAACTCCAAGAAGAAGCACAAAAGAATTTTGAAGAACAACATCGCCTTAAAGACGCTGAAAAGGATAAGAAAATGGAAGGTATGCTTAAGCAGATAGACGAACTTAAGCGTAAGGCAGAGCAAGGTTCACAAAAAATTCAAGGGGAAGTACTTGAGCTTGAGATAGAGGAAATGCTAAAAGATGAATTTCCATTTGATAAGATAGAACCTGTATCTTCAGGAGTGAAGGGCGCAGATGTAATACAGATAGTAAATACGCAATCAGGTAAACTGTGCGGAAAAATCTTATGGGAAACAAAAAGAACAAGGAGTTGGAGCGATAGGTGGCTTAAAAAGCTAAAAGATGACCAAAGAGAAGCCAAAGCAAATATAGCGGTAATAGTTTCTGAGGTGCTGCCAACAGGACTAACTCATTTTCGCCAGATTCAAGGAGTGTGGGTGACTTCTATAGCTTCTGCACAAAGCTTAGCATTAGCACTAAGAGTGGTTTTAAGTCAAGCAGCAAGAGAAAAGAAGCTGCAGGCCGGGAAAGAAGAAAAAATGGCGCTTGTGTATAATTATCTTACAGGTTCAGAATTTAGAAACAGAGTAGAAGCTATCGTAGAATCCTTCGTAGCCATGCAAGAAGATTTAGATAGAGAAAAACGCG
>Ga0208904_1001653_pt1 | contig 14903 bp, 26 predicted proteins | sample AntAceMetag02UKB_FD_184774 | JGI IMG/M metagenome (GOLD analysis project Ga0208904, IMG submission 184774) | Saline lake microbial communities from Ace Lake, Antarctica - Antarctic Ace Lake Metagenome 02UKB (SPAdes) (version 2) | ecosystem: Environmental > Aquatic > Non-marine Saline and...
CTGGGCTACTTGGGAGCCGTTGGAGTACAGGGGTGGAAGGGGATAGGTGGATTGGGTTAGGTTGGCGCGCCATATCCAAGATGATACAGTTGTGTTGTCTCCTGTATATGTATTATCATTATCCGATTCTGCGGTGCTTAGATAGAGAGTTGGAAGCGTGGCCCCTGTACCCATATCATGCCCAATTGAACACCTGTAATAACCACTATAAGGCCCGTCTATCGCGGCATATGTGCTGCCTTGTGTACCAATAGCCCCATCTGTTATGTTAAAAAATGTTTTTTTCTCGCTTCCTGCTTTCGTAAGAAGGTCCATCATAAACCAAACCTTAGTCTGTCCGCTAACAGGTGTCCCCGCCTTTACCCACACAGAGGCAGTGTGTACAGTATTATCAACCAAATCTGCCGAGGGGCGAGAATACATATAATGGGCTGCCGCAAATGCGGTGGCTATTAAAGGATAACCGGCTGTCCCGCCGGAGGGGTCAGTTATTAATGTTGGTCCCGCTACATTTAATTGCACCGGCGTCCACGAACTAAAATCATCCGAATAAGGCAAAATCTCAACAAACCCACTCGCCGGCCCCTTGACCAATCCCTCATCCGTTATGCCGATCTCTGCGGGGATGAGTGCGCTCGCTGCCGCGGTGGCTATGTAGGCGGAGGGAAGGAGGTCGGTGTAGTTGGGGATTTCCTTGATGCTGAAATTGTCGAGGAATATGCCGCCGTTGTTAGTGCCGGAATACTCCTTAAAGAGTAGATATTTTCTATCTGCCGCATATTGAAAAGTTAGATTGGTTGAGGCAAACGTTGTATCTGTATTGTTATAAGCTACAATTTGAGTCGTGCTACCGCTATTACTATCAGACATGAACCCACGGAAGCTTCCACCCGTTCCGATATGCCGCCCATCAAAAATAAGCGTATAATATTTACCGACTTCACAACTAAAGGGTGCAATCGAAAGGTCTACATAAATCCGTGCCGTCGCAGTCGGCGTATCATTAGCGTCAACATAAAAAACATAATCGCCCGCCGGTGCTTCGATTTGTTTGATGCTGATATCGTCGAAGTAGAGTAGGTCGCCGTCTGCGGGGTTGCCGCTGAAGCCAATTCGCAAACTACCTACCGTATCCGCCCCCATATGTATGTATCCGGTGAGAGCTGTCTGTGTATCACCAGATAAAACAATATAGCCATTTATTAAGGTTCCACCACCGAGAGCGCCGGTTTGCCAACTTACGGCTTTATTTGTATTCCCGGCAGGGACATATACATTTGCCTTTAGTTCATACCAAGTATTTGCAGATACAGGAGCATCGGCAGTACTTAAATCTGCGTAAAGGTAAGAATCTCCGCTTGATGTTAAAAGTCCCTGCTTATCATCCGCGCCGCCGACATCTGTTGTATTATAAGCACACGTTCCTGCCCCATCAGCCGTAACCGTCCAATCCCCAATATTCCCGGCACTAAAATCCCTATTATTCTGAGCCGTAATAAGTTCAGTCGGAGTAGTAACCCCCTCAACGCTCTGAAAGATATTATCGCCCGTACCGTCAAGGCCTACGCTGGTCCAGCCGGTTACTGCATCAGTCTCATTTCCGATACTTGCTGCATTCGCATCGGTGTGTAGCTCGTCGCCGTACACCATGCCGCTCGGCATCTCTTCGACTTGCATTTCTGTGAATTCTATTTGGCCGTGGCCAAGAGCATTAGTATCTTGAAACCCAAATGTTACATTGCCCCCACCAGCCTTGCCAAGAACTGTTACAAAATACTGGGTTTGTGTAGTTGTAAATGACTGGGCTGTAGAATTGCCTGTCGCGGAATCAGCGTGGCGAATAAGCCAACCAGCGGTGTTTCCTGTAATTACACGGGCTTTAAATGAAAAAGTATAATATTTGGCGGCAGTGGTGGCGATGACTTGTCCTACATTTCCCCACTGCGCTGTAATGGTTAACAGGGTCGCTGAGTCTTTTGTTGCATTCCCGGCAGTCCAAGCCGCATTAGTCAGATCCTCAGAGTACAGGCAGATGTTCTCACTGTCGGCCTTGGCCGTATCCAGATAAGTGGTAATATTATCAAGGTAACTACCAGAATCAGAGGCACGAGCGGCAACCAAATCGTTTATATCAATGCCCGTTAAACCAGCAAACAAAGGAAAGGAACAAATTGGGACATATGGAAAAGCCGAGCTATCACCAAATATTTCCCCAATTATGGCCCCAGCAAATATATTACCTTCATTAAGGCTCCCCGGAACTATTATATTACCATCATTGTCATTGTCCCACGACAATATATTCCCGCCGTTATTCGTCGCCATGTTTTACTGCTCCTTACCACACCACTCTTTATGAAGTACCTAATCTCACCAATGCAACACCACTTTCATGTGCGCCTGCCTTCGTGCCAAGACGATACATCATAGTCTCTGGCTCTGACTTGTCAGATATGTTTTCAGAGCTTGCGGCCTCGCCTTCGGCCTTTGTAACACTCCAGGCGTCTACATCATGCCAGAAATCTCCGCCCATTTCTTCTGGGTATTGTCTCTGTAGGGTAATTGATGCACTCATGGTTGACAGGATATTGGATATTGCCGCGCCAGAGGCTACCGAGGCACCAAGGCCACCAGCAAATGAAACAATATCCGAAACCTGACTGCCGATCATAATACCGACGTTTACTGTTTGATAAGGATATACAATTAACGCGCTTGTCCAAGAATTAGCACCCGTAAGTAGCTCCTGTACCGCCTTTCTGCCCGCATGATGTCCATGTCCGATATTTGTAAAAAATGTCATTTCTGCCTCTCCTTATTTTAAATAATAACTATAAGTCTTAAATTTTTATAAGTTTGTTAAATTTATATTTGTAATAAACCTTACAAAACCATTTCTTTAGTCGGGTGTCAGGATTAAAGCAATACCCATAAGTACAATACGGATAAGTCCAGTGATATCCAACACACAACTCAAATAATTTCTTTTTGCATAGCCATTTTAATTTTTTAAAAAAGCCAAGATGATAAATTGTGCATGTCTCGGTTTCTTCATTTGTTTCAAAACTATGCAATGTCATTCGCTTGCCATATCGACACAGCCCTCTAAGATGAATATCATAATGTGATTGAACCCAGACAAACTCCATGTCGCTGTATTTTAGTTTTTCTTGGTATTTCATTAATTAAAAACCTTATATATGGTTATACAAAGTATGTTTATTCGTTAATAACCTTGTTCTAACCTTTTATCTCTTTGTATCTGTCTTTGCCTTATATCTTAGTATGCACCAATTTTTAATACCCTTAAAACTAAGATAACCCCCCAGTAATGCCACCTCTGAATTTGTCGGGATCTATATTATCACCAGAAATCGTCTCGTATCCAACGATGCGACCGCCTTCGTCCACAGGAATGACAATCTGGCCCTTTTTGGGCTTGGGCCGTTCTTTTAACAATTCTCTTTGCATGTCTGGCTTCGGGAATAAAACCTTTGGCGTTACCAGCAGGCTCGCCATTTCAGTTTCTAGTGCGTAGCGAATGTTATCAATATGATGATTGTCCTTGTCAACTGGTTTACCAGCATCACTGCCGTCCCTTAGTTTAGCCCACTGGTACAATTCAAATTCATTTATTGTCTCCTGGCATCGCTTATCAATTATAACCTCGTGTTGCTGAATAAACTGAATGCCGTGATTTATAGAATCTTTTCCTTTTGTGGCTCCATAGGCCCTAATGCCATTATTTTGTAATTCTTTTATTGACTTTGGCTCTGCTGAATCACACGTTACCAATTCTTTGCCAACAATAGGGGAAATTAATTCAGCAATCTGTGGGTTGGTCAGTTCTATTGCATGCTCTTCACGGAAAATATAAATCTTTTTGCGTGTTTTATCATAGTGCATACGGTTAAATGCCATAGGGTCAGAGCTATAACCAAAATCAAGGCCGTTCTTAATGTTTGTAAATTGATCTATCATGTCAGACAAATCTTCAATGCGCCAATTGGTAAATATAACACCACCGAGCGTACCCCAATTGCCAAGAGTATACACATTGTAATGATAAGGGGATGTCTCATCTTCGAGGCGGTCAATATCTGCTTGTTCTAAAAATTTGTTATCTTTATAAGTAACCTTTAAGATAAAAAGCTTCTCATCAGAATAACAAACATCTCCTTCACTCCACTTGCCAGAGAAATAATCTTTATAGATCCAGTGTGATTTTAGGATGGGGTTAAACAACAGAACGAGGCGCTTGGGCCTTTCTGATTTACCACGGAGGCGTTTTACAAGTTGCTTAATGTCATTTCTTTGGGTTTCTGTTGCCTCTTCGACGATTATATCGGTTACCACCCCTTTTGCGGGCTTTACGGATTTAATCTTTTCGACATCATCCAGACCTTCAAACATTATCTGGTATCCATTGACACAAGTAATTATCATTGTGGATTCCAAGATTTTAAAAAGGTGCTCAACCTTCCAATCTTTTATTGTTTGCTTCACCTCATTAAATGTTGATATTCTGGATGTGCGCCCAACGTTTCTAAGGATAAGAAAATTACGGCCGCCTTTAAGCATGTCCCAAACTGTTCTTTGCCCTATAACAAATGCAGACTTGCCAGCAGAAGCACCACCAAAGAATATCTGGGTGGGGGTATTGTCATTTAACGAATACAGAAAAACCTCATTAAAGACGTTTTCATTAATATTAATATTTATGGTTACGGGCTTTGGCATTTAACCAACAACCTCCCCATCGCTAACAAGATTAATCTGAATATTTATGGTGTCAGCCGTTATGCCGCCCTTATCCTTGCTTTCATCCCCAAACAATTTAAGATAACGGGCAACCGAATCAATATTGGCCCGCTTATCTGGTAGCTTGAATTCTTTAATGCAATTTGTTATGTGCCGTTTATCCTTTGTGGTAATTGTTTTCTTTTCCTGTTTAAAACCACCGATGGCATAAAGCTTTTCCTTTGGAATTTCACTGAATGGCTTCATGCTGCCATCGTCATTAAAGAAATCACTAATGCAATAGTCAGCCAACATCTCATATCTCTTGAGCACCCACTCCGTGTCTAAACGGCTTGTGGCCGATAGTTTAGCAAGAGCCTTAGTTACATAGCGGTCTATCTTAACTTTTCTTAAAAGGGTAAAGGCCTTAACCCCAGCAACATTATCGTTCTTAATATTTGGGTATGCTGTCCTATAGGCCCTCGTACCATTTCGGTCTATTAGCCATTCATCTGCAAAGATCTTCTCATTATGGGTAAGAACCAAAGTACCATTGCCGTTCTTTTTCTTAGTTTTTGCTATAGACTTTGCTATGGGTTTTCTAATAGGCTTTGTTATAGGTAGGGATTTATCTCTGCGGGTGAATTTTGAGGTCATTTAAAAGAACCCTTTAAGTTAGAAATATAATATTATATTAATTTTTATATAACAATTTTGTTAAAAAATCAAGGATTATATGTTATTTGTTAAAAATCAATAAAAATGGCTAAAAATAGATGAAAGGATATGAACTTAGTTATAATGGGTTCATATATCCTTGTAATTGGTTCTAATTGGTTCTAATTGGGATTTTTAGGGGTTTATTTATTATTATATCTATTATATATATAAGTTAACTTAAACAAAAGGAGATTTAAAATGAATGAAATGACAGAACTTTTAAAAACATTGGCAACGCAACTTGGAACAACCACCGAAATGCTTTGGTCAATTTTGCTTAAACAAGCCCCGATAAGCGGGGCAATTGATATCGTTCAATATATCCTAATTGGTATTGGTATTGGCTGTTGGTGGGGCATTACCCATAAGATTGCGACCAAGATTAAAGATGGTTCTAAGGATAAAGAGAATTTTATATGGGTTGGGGTTGTATGGTTTGTCCTTATTGGTTTGGTTGTGGTCGCCTTCTTTTGTCTTGGCAATACGGTTACAGCATTTATCAATCCCGAGTACTGGGCATTGGATAATATTTTAACAAAAATAAGTACTAACTAATGCCAGGCCTCTATTGGTCAAAACCGGTTATTACTGTAACCGGTGGGGATAAGCCGCCGAAGCCGAAGCGGAACATGAAAAGTGGATTAAAAGTATGTTTTTGACCGCTTATAATTAAAAAGGCATGAAAGGGGAAATTAAAATGGAAATATACCGCTTGGAAAAAATAGAGATGTCTGGCAATGAACATGGACAACTCAGGGCGAACACCATCTATGCCAAACTTGTCCACGAAGACGGCACATTAGCTATTTCGGCAACGCTTGAGCATATTTTATGTTCTATTCGGGATATGAATTTTACCGTTGAAGGGGTTACTGTTCAAACAAATATGGAAAGAGGGGTAAAATGTTCCACGGTAGTCCTTAATAAATATTAAAAAGGGGAGATATAAATGGCAAAACAAAAAAATTATCTGTTGACAAAAATTAATCGTGATTTCTGGAAAAAAGTTAAACACTTGGCTGTGACCAAGGGGACAACTATCAAGGCCCTAATCCTTGAGGGCTTAGATGATATTTTGGTTAAATATAGGAAGGACAAGAAGGAGAAGGAGAAATAAAAATGACCCAAAAAACCAAAACAAAGAAATATTACCGACAGAGGCTTAGAAAACAAGGCCAGTATATCGGAGAGCTAAGGGCATGGGGGGGAAAGGCAATTCGAGATAAGAAATGGTGGAGAGCTGGTTTTTTTATTATGCTGTCATCCATCATCCTTACAAGCATTTGGGCTATTGCAATTCCTTACTTTCAAAGTGACAAAACAACTATTTATGAGGGCGCAACAAGTACCAGTTTTGATCTTAACCCTGGTGAAAGCCATACTTTCACCATTTCCCCGGCAGATAATGATACTGATGAAAAAGGGGAGACACTTATTATTGCTATAGACGATATAAAGCCCAAAATCATAGCAAACGGCGTTTGTGTCGATAAAGCCTTATGTGTTTTGTCGATCCTTGAAAGATCTAATAAACTAAATAAAAATATTTTTGTCGCTGTTGGGGGTACCGGATTTGATTGGCACTGCCAGGTTGTTAAGGTGGCAAAAAAGGAAAACAAATATTATAAATTGGGGGATAGTTTTGACGTTATTGCCGGGGATAAGGAATTCTGGCAAGAACCACCGGCCTATTACAAACCCGAAATTTTTCGAAAAGCGGCAATGCTGCATAATCCATTGAGTTATATTGAAATGAGAGATTTTGCAGCAAAACATGGATAATGTAAGAAAGGGCCAAAATGATATATGTGGAAAACAAATATCGGTATAAACGGGCCGGGGAATCAATTATGAGGGGAACCCCGCTGGGAAATATATTTAAGATTGGGCCGGATGGATCACGAGAAATGGTGGTTGATAAATACCGCAAATGGTTTGACAAAAAAGTCAAAGATAACGACCCGATTGTAATGGCTGAACTACAAAGGCTTCTTGATATTGCCCGGGTTGGGGATTTACATTTGTTATGTGTTTGTAAGCCCTGGGCATGCCATGGGGATATTATAAAGGCATATCTGGATGGTTTGGTGGAAAATCAATGAAAATCTTTAAAAATAGACGAAATGATATGAACTTAATTGAAACGAGTTTGTATATTGACATAATCGGGAATAATCGGCTTTAATCTGGGTTTTTGGGGGTTTATTTATTATAATAAATATTATATATATAATTAAACCTAAAGAAAAGGAGATTCAAAATGGAATGGCAAATAGACAATGTATATCAAAAAGTTTACCAATGCGACAGTGAAGACTGTTTCTTTTATGGAACCTTTTTTGCACTTGGCATTAACTCGGATATGGATGAAGATGAACAAATCTCTATAATTAATGAAGATTACTTACAGTCTTAGGACAAACCATCATGGAGAAGAAAAATGAAACCAGATTTAAAAGAATTCGCAAAGGCCGTATTTCAAGCTTCTTTGATAGCGGTACCAATGACAATTCTGATGGTAATCGGGATGTGCTTCGGGGCATAGGTGTTTGTGGCCATTGCAAAACAGTCACAAATGAATTTCCAAGCCAAGGGGCAATTTATTGCAAAGTGGCAAAGAAAAAGGTGACCGCATTAGAAACCGGCTGCAAGTTTTATAAATGCGAGTATGACAAATTATGACAAATTATGACAAATTATAGAAAGGAATGAATTATGTATAATTATAGTTCCGAAAAACGAAAAATTTTTACAGAAAATGGACAACGTGATTTCCTAAAGATAAGAGACAACGTTTTTGATCTTCTAAAAAGGGCTGGGGCTATAAGAATGAGCGAGGCAATGGAGCCGGTAAGGGGAGATGGTTGGTATACAATGGCCTTGGTAGACCGCATGGTCGAACTTAAAGAAATCAAAGAAATTACAAAAACTGTTGCCGTTGCGCAGAATAGAGTTTTTGTAAAGGTAGGGGAATAGAAATGGTTATCCGAAAAATTGAATCCCACGACAATTGTTATGAATGCAAAAAATGCAAAGATTATTGGTTTTCTAAAGAAAACGACTTAAAAAAGATCAAGTGCTGCCCCGAGTGCGGGGAAACAGATTATATTATCAGAAAAGAAAACCCGAATGATAAATATCTAAAAATGAGCAAAACCGATATTGCAGAAGGGCAGCCAGAAGGTGACGAATGGTGGGCCGATCAAGTTTAATTTTAAATGACAAAAAAGGAGAATTAAAATGAAAGCACCTTACAATACGCCAACTGTAAAACTAATCGGAAAAAACGGGAATGCCTTTGCCGTTTTAGGGGCAACAGTCAAGGCATTGAAGCTGTATGGGGCGGACAAAGAATACACTGACAGATATATAGATGAGGCAATGTCAGGGGATTATGATCATCTGCTGGGCGTAACAATGGAATATGTAAATGTTGTTTAGAAAAGGAGAAAAAGAAATGAAAAAAACACTAAAAAGATTAAGGGCTATGCCAAATGAGCCAGGATTTAAAGTCTCGGTTATTGGCACAAAATTAAATAATGCCTTTGGTAGAGAAATTAGTGTTGATGCTATTGAAAGAGGATATCAAGAAATAATTCTAATTATCGTTGATAAAGATAACAACCAATGGGATACATTTAATCTTGCGACCTTGATCGCTTTAGCAAAAAAGGCCAAATTATAATGAGATACACCGGGCACTATAACTGGCAAGGTGAAATCCACAAATTGTGGACACATGCCAAGAATGAAACCCTGGCACATAAAAACTTTATTGCTCAGGTGGGCCAAAAACTTGGATTTTCCAACTATCGGATAAGGCAACATTTTAACTCTGGTCTGGACAATCATAAAATTTGGGAGAAAGAAAAGAAATGAAAATCAAACATAAAATTACAGACAAAGTTCTTTTTGAAACAAATTCGGCAGACCTGCGATGGGCAAACCTGCAAGGGGCAAACCTGCAAGGGGCAGACCTGCGATGGGCAAACCTGCGAAGGGCAGACCTGCAAGGGGCAGACCTGCGATGGGCAAACCTGCGATGGGCAAACCTGCGAAGGGCAGACCTGCAAGGGGCAGACCTGCGATGGGCAAACCTGCGAAGGGCAGACCTGCAAGGGGCAAACCTGCAAGGGGCAGACCTGCGATGGGCAAACCTGCAAGGGGCAAACCTGCAAGGGGCAAACCTGCAAGGGGCAGACCTGCGATGGGCAAACCTGCGAAGGGTAGACCTGCAAGGGGCAAACCTGCAAGAGGCAGACCTGCGATGGGCAAACCTGCAAGGGGCAAACCTGCAAGAGGCAGACCTGCGATGGGCAGACCTGCGATGGGCAAACCTGCAAGGGGCAAACCTGCAAGAGGCAGACCTGCGATGGGCAGACCTAGATTTTTCATGTTTGCCATTATGGTGTGGAGGTTTAAATTTTAAAGTCGATAATAAATTAAAAAAACAAATCCTTTATCACACAATTAATTTAATCGGAAAAGAAAAGTTTACAAAAAAACAAATTGAATTTGCCAATAAATTTCACAGAATACCAGAAGTGCCAAAGCTATAAAATTTGGGAGAAAGAAAAATGAAGGGTTATCGCTATCAAGATATGCAATCTCAGTGCGATGATTTAAGACGTCGGTTATCTCTCGCAACACAAATGCCTAAACAATTTGACGCTCTGGGCGAATATCGGCAAATGTGGGACAGCAAGGGTATTAAGTCTGAGGGCAAAGATGGATGGCCGCTGCCATTTTGCTTTAATAACCGAAACATTAACCTCTTCCATCAATATTGGCGCGGAGATGGGAGCAAATATATTTGCCAAGACATTGTTGAAAGCATTAAAAAAAAGAAAGAGGAATTAAACGAATTACAAGCCAAATACCGATATTTAACGGGATGTAATCACAAGGGATAAAAGAGGATAAAATGAATAAGCAAGATAAGAAGAATTTTATCAGAGGAACATTTAGGGCATTAAAAAAGGGGATAATGGACGATATATACAAGATGCCGGATGATTGGGACGGAGTAGAGTTAGGCTGGCTTATTATAGATAAGGCAAAAGAACTTGGCTTTGGCACTGGTATAGCCGGGAGAAAAGCAAAGTTTTTAAATGATCGACGGGAATTGGGAATTTAAGGGGGCTAAAATGGAAAACCCTATTGTGTTTTTAATCTTCTTGAATATATTTATTGGGGCCGCTCTAACAGCCACTTCTTATTCCGAATCAAAATCAGCACATTCCCTATGCTGCCTTGTGCCAAATTGGATAGTAGCGGTGGGTATTTATTTTTTTGCATTATAAAAAGGAGGCCGAAGATGGCAACATATATCACATTCAAAAAAGGACAACAGCATATAATCAACGGCGATACAATTGACAGGCAATGTGTTGTGGTTGTTCCTTCACTTTCTCCAGAGGAAGGCGAGAAACGAGCGCGGGCATTATTTGGCCAGCAGTTTGATTTTGAATATTATCATCCCGAATGGATAAGAAAAGTTGAAAAAGAAGGCACATTGCAATTTACCCGAGGTTATATTTACATAAATTGAGAGATATTAGGGGCGCAAAATGTCACCAAAAGAAATCATGGGTAATAGCGAAAAGAAATTTGATAGAACAATTCACGGCAAGACCGAAGTGCAGTTGAAGAAAATCAAAGGAACCCTGGAAGACAGATTGCAGGAATTGAAAGAAGATGTTGCGGAGGTTAAAAAAGAAATGGGCAAAATTAACCGAGAATTAAACCTCAGGGCAATCGAAAATGACCTGGAGTAGGAGGATAAAATGAGCAACAACTATAAGTATGGGGCTGGATTTGGAACCGTTATGGCGTGTATAATTTCATGGAGCATGTGGAAATCTTTTTGGTGGATGTTTTTGCACGGTATATTTGGCTGGTTTTATATAATTTATTGGGCAATTAAATATTAAGGAGAAATATGCAAATTGAATACGAAGATTATCAAAATCTAATATTCCAATTGGCCCACCGATTTAATAAAACTACCGGCATTGAGCTTGAGGAGCTTATTTCTTGCGGCAATCTTGAATTTGTTAGATGCCAAGAAACATTTGACCCGCTCATGGCATCCTTTTGCACATATCTAACTATAAAGATCAAGGGATTGTTTTTGTCAATGGCCGCAAAAGAAAGAAGAAAGTTGACATATGGTGTTTTTTTAGAAAGTGTTGAAGAAAAAATAGTGAGCGATATAGATGTTGAAAAATGCTTGATTTTTAAAAACGGCCTTAAGAAATTATCAAATGATGCGCAGATTGTTGTGCAGATAGTTTTTGATATGCCGAGGCATTTGATTGAAAACATTATAGAGGAGAAACAAACCAGAGTAACCAAAGGGCATTTATATCGATATCTAAGGAAATGGGGATGGAAGTGTAATTATATTCTGGAAATATTTAAAGAAATCCAAAAGCACCTTGGTATAAAAAATGGGCGAAAAAACAGAAATATATTTCAAGATTTTTTGTTTCTGGCGCCAAATGGGCAACCGACAAATTTTAGAAGAAAGGGGGATTAAAATGAAAATTAAAATCAAAGATTATTTTAGCGACGAAATAGAAGAAAAGGAATTGGTTGATTTTATCGAAAAGAGAATGGATGGCAATGACTATGGCATGGGGCAACTTGAAACGGTAGAAGCAACAACAAGAAATGTTGCAAGGGCCTTTGCCCTCCTTATTGACCGACTGGCAGCAAAAGATATAATTGTGATTGATGATCTTGATGCTATTTTTGGAACGCTGGATAAAATAAGCGAAATAAAACGTTAGAAAGGAGAAACCCAATGGAAACAATTAAACAAGTTCTAATGAGAAGAGACGGGATGACGGCAGCAGAAGCCGATGAACTTATTGAAGATGCCAAAGAAGGGCTACAAGAATATTTAACGGAAGGCAACATGCAGGCGGCAGAAGATATTTGCCAAGAATATTTTGGCCTGGAGCCAGATTACCTGATGGAATTGATGGATTAACTAATCCTTGATTTTTTAACAAAAATGCTATATACTTATGTTGATTGATACGATGAAAACAAAAAATCTAATGCCTGAGAGCCCTTATGTAGCGATGCATAGGGAAGTCTTCATCGACTTCAATCACTCTCAGGTTTTTTATTTTTTAAAGGGAATCAACATGGGTAAAAGTAATTTTAGAAGGAAGATAGGTTTTTGTTTTTATTGCAATAACAATGCATTTTATCGATTTAAGAATGGTATTTTGTGTTGCCAAAAACATTATACAAAATGCCCGAGGATGAGAAAAAAACTAACCGAACAAAATAAAGGGCCAAATTGGAAACCAAGACCATTGGATTCAAAGGCTCCATATTGTCAATGTACCTGGAAGTGTGGAAAAAGAGTTAGGTGGAATAAACAAAAACACACTTGGTATACCTATATTGCGGGGCACAACTCAAGGGGAAGGAAACAATCCCAAAAACAATGTGAAGCAGCCTCTGAAAGATGGATGGGCGACAACAACCCATCAAAAAGAATAAATGTTCGAAAAAAAAGATCTGAATCAATGAAAGGGTCTAACAACCATAGGTATGGTAAAAAATTTCCCGAGCATTCCAAAAGAATGTCTGGCAAAAATAGTCCCAATTGGGGTAAAAGTCGACCAGACACTTCCGAATATATGAAAAAAAACAATCCAATGCATAATCCCAGGGTTATTGCCAAGGTATCCGGGGAAAAACATTGGAATTGGCAAGAAGGAAATAAATTATATTGTTCTGTTTGGCTAGACAAAGAATATAAAAATGATATTTTAACAAGAGATAACAATGAGTGTCAAAACCCGGATTGTTGGCATACAGCAGATCATCTACTCCTTGAGCGGCATCATATAAATTATGACAAACAAAACTGCAAGCCCAAAAACATTATTGTGGTTTGTAAAAGCTGTAATTCAAGAGCAAATTATAATAGAGAAAATTGGATTAAACTTTATCAAAATATAATGACAGAAAAATATGGGTATAAATATGAATAATGTCACTCTTACGATATCCAACCGAGTCAAAGTCCCTTATCTAAATGAAGCATTAGATGATTTCATTTATAATAGCCTAACATTTTTAAACCCAAAGTGGATTGAGAACAAAAGAATGAAAAGATTTAATTGGGATACGCCAAAGGAGCTTACCTTTTATGAAGAAGAAGGAAGCGACGATCTTTATGTGCCCCGTGGATTTTTAGTCGATATTGCCCAATACTGTAAAAAAAACAACATTAGTTTTAAAATTAATAACCAAACTTACAAACATAAAAATATTAATTGGAAATTTTCTGGCACATTAAAACCATTTCAAAAAATAGCTGTTAAAAAAATGCTATCCGCTGACATAGGGACTTTATGCTCCCCCACAGGATCTGGCAAAACAGTCATGGGATTATATATGATTGCTGCCCGAAAACAAACAACCTTGATTTTAGTTCATACCCGGGAACTACTTGCCCAGTGGAATGATAGAATTTTTTCTTTTTTAAACATTAATAAAAATCAAATCGGCCAGATTGGGGGGGGAAAGATTGATGAAAATAAAAATATTGCGGTTGGTTTAATCCAAACATTGCGTAATTATCCAGAAATAATTGATAAATATAGCTATTTAATGATAGACGAAGCTCACAGAACCCCGAGCAAAACTCACACAGATATTGTCAGTCAGTTCAAAGGCAGATATATCACCGGCTTGAGTGCAACACCGTTTAGAAATGATAAACTTGACAAAGTAATCCAATGGTATGCAGGGCCTATCTTACATGAAATCAAACAAAGAGAGCTTATTGAAACCGGAGACATTATGGGTATTCAATCCATTATCAGAAAGACAAATTTTAATTCTCAGATAGAAGATCCATCTAAGGCATATACCAAGTTATTACAAGAAATTTCTTTTGATAAAGAGCGAAATTTAATGATTGCCAATGATATAATGGAAGCGGTTGCCAATGGGGAAACCTGCCTTGTGTTATCAGACCGAAAAATACACTGCCAAGAGCTGCAAGATTGCCTTGAAAAACAAGGAATGGCTTCTACCGTACTAACGGGAGACACGCATATAACAAAAAGAGAACAAATTGTTAAAAATGTAAATAAGGGCAAAATTAAAGTTTTAGTGGCAACCGGGCAGCTCATCGGAGAGGGATTTGACTGCAAGAACCTATCTGCCTTGTTTCTGACAATGCCCGTTCGATATTCAGGAAGAATTATTCAGTACATTGGAAGAGTACTGCGGCCCATGACTGGCAAAGACAAAGCAACTATTTACGATTATTTCGATCACTCCGTTAAATGCCTTCACGGAGGAATGAGGGCTCGCAAAAAACAATATAAAAAACTGGAAATTTAAAATGGGAAGAGAAATTAAAAGGGTTCCGTTAGATTTCGATTGGCCAATTGATAAAATTTGGT
>Ga0208904_1001656_pt1 | contig 14888 bp, 19 predicted proteins | sample AntAceMetag02UKB_FD_184774 | JGI IMG/M metagenome (GOLD analysis project Ga0208904, IMG submission 184774) | Saline lake microbial communities from Ace Lake, Antarctica - Antarctic Ace Lake Metagenome 02UKB (SPAdes) (version 2) | ecosystem: Environmental > Aquatic > Non-marine Saline and...
CCGCTCGGGCTACGGCTGGCAGCCGGTACGGTGTTGCTGATACCGTCCATGCTGTTATTTATCTTTTTCAATAAACGATTCATCAAGGAATTAAATTTAGGAGCGTTAATCAAATGACCGAAGAACAATTAACCAAATCACTCGCGATACAGAAGGAAGCGATTCACCTCGACGAAGGAATACAGCGGCTATCGGGCAAGGCCGTCTATGTCGCAATCTTCGCAGAGAAACCCGACACCATGACCACATGGAAAATGAGCAAGAAAACACAGAAAGCGTTCACCGATGAACTGACAGCACAGCACGAAAAGAAACGGGAGCAATTCAAAAAAGTATGAAAACAGTAATGATAATTCTCGGCAAAGGATTCAGCAGCAGGATACCCGGTAAGAATCTCAAGGACTTCTGCGGACACCCGCTCATCGCATGGTCAATCGTGCAGTCGGTCAACTCGCGGATGGTAGACGAAACGTGGGTCACTACCGAGAGTCAACAGGTCGCGGAGGTATCAGAACACTACGGCGCAAAGGTGATGTTCCGAGGGTATCAGGATAACGACTTCACGCCGGGAACTATCCCGATGCAGGAAGCGGTAAAACGCCTACTCGACGACGGGGTGATCGGGCTTGACGATTCGGTGATATGTCGGCTATGCACCACGCCGCACCTATTACCGGGAGACGTTGATCGGTGCGTTGCTCAATACGAGTGGTTGTTTTCTCTCGGCTATCGGGGGTTAGGCGTTGCGGCGAGATTGAGGACACACATCATATCGAAATGGATCGGTCCGGGGCAGTACGTCAGTATCGGTAGGGAGTGGCAAGCGCACAACGACTACAGCATTTTAAAGCACTTAGCATTTATCGGGATTCAACCAGCGTCGGCGCTATTGCCGACAGATGAACCAATACCGTTGGTTGGGAACGTAACAAAAAGCGTGGGGCATTTCTTCGAGGTGCAGCCGTGGCAGATGCAGGACATGGACACGTTCGATGAATGGGAAATGGGCGAACTGGTTGCAAATCACTATATTCTAAAAGGCAAAGACATGATGGAGGTCTACAGTGAAGTTGATAAAAGTACCAGAACCGATACGGACAAAGGGCCAACGGCTTGAATACGACAGGCAGACCACGGAGATGCACCTCGTACATGATGCGATATTCGCAATAGAAAACCACCGATATATCTATGAGGATTTCCGGAGGCACTTTCACAACACGTTCAAGGCTACCCGAAAGCGGCTATTAAAAGAGATCTGGGACTATATCGATTGGAAGCGGGGGCGGTTAGGACACGGCGAAGATTTGCTGTCGGCCAAGAACGAAAAGGACGGCGCTTGCGCTTGTATTGTGATAGCGTCAGGGCCGAGCCTCAATAAGGCACTGCCGATACTAAAACACTGGAAGGGTGGGATTATCTGTTCGGCTTCGCAGTATTCCACATTGGTATACCACGGAGTGCACCCGGATTATGTAGAGGCGTTCGACACAAAGACACCGCCGCAGTACCTAAAGGTGCCGGAACGGGACTATGAAAAGACCACGTTGATTGCACGGGTAGATTCTGACCCTCGGTTACTCAGAGAATGGAAAGGCCGAACGCTGTACAGCCTCATGGAATCGACTGACCAGTTGTATAGCGACATTCTACCGGCAGCATATCAGTGGATAGGTGCACGGTCGTACCCGTTTGGATGCACACCACCGACGCAGATAAGCCACGCGACACTGCTCGGATACGGGCACTTGTACCTCGCGGGTATGGATTTGTGCTATAATGACGATCAGTTGCGGCTTGAGGAATATTATTGGCATGACGAATGGGTACGCCGGGAATGGACGATCACGCCACACAACGCAGAAAATAGGGGCGACATGATCACGGAGGAAGGCTACAAGACATCGTGCCTACACGAATTCTACAGGGAGCAGATCCTATCTATGTGCTGGCTCGAAGACGTGACAATAACGAACTGCTCACCGGGGCTACTCGACCGATACTTACCGAACGCCGACATTGCCGAAGTAATCAAAGAACAGGGCCGAAATCTTTTCCCTTCCTCGTATGTAGAACAACGCCGGAAGAACATCGGCGCGTACCTATTCAGCCGCGGATACTACTGGTGCCCGACGAGCGAAGGCCGATTCGTTCCGCTATCGTTCGATAGCGTAGAAGAAATATTCGAAACAGCAGAAGCATTGCCGCAAGAACAACAGCAACTTATACGGAAGGACGTTGCGACATTGGCGGCTCGGTACGAACGTACAAAAGGGGTATGGAGTGACTAGGTTAATAGTGCCTTTCCACCAGCGTGAAGCATGGGACAGGGAACAGGAAGCCAGACGGATTAAAAGCCTTGCTGTAGCAAACGCCGCATTTTCAAAACGTCAGATGGAATACTCCGAAATGGACAACGCTCAACTCAGGTCGGCCGGGTTGCTTATAGACCGTAGGGATAACAACGATGCGACGTAAGAAAAAACCCGCGCCGATAATACCCTGTATGGTCATAGGGCCAACCACGGACAATACGTTGATGATCTTGAAGGAATGGAAATACGCGATACTCGCATCATTCTATCAGCACTACGAGCTCACCCGCCACGGGATAATCGTCACCGATACGATGGACGCAAGCCCCGCCGCACGGATAGCGAAAGCGGCAGAGTTGGGCTATGACCCGATATATCTCGCTGGGCCGGATTGGTTGGCGAACGATTACGGCGAGAAGGTGGCACCGGTAATCTACAAATCAAAGGCCGCGATAATGAACCTCAGTGGTTGCGTATCTACACTACTACCCCAAACGTCAATTACGAAATTGATCAAGTGGTATGAAGACGGGTTGCTTGAAGTGGATTTCATGGACGAAATATCACAGCAAGAACGCGCCGGCCGATGGATGGCCGCACGGGGTATCGCTATGATTCAAGGTGAACAGATACCATTCGGGGATGATTGGGCGCACCTTCATAAAGTGATTACACACCTCGGCTACGATGCCGACAGAGAAGTTGAAAGGGTAAGGAGATACTATGCAAACAGCGAAGATACCTGAACCGACACTGCCGATAGCGAGTCAATCGAATCAAATTGAATCGTTTATGTCGTGGCTAAAAGTCGAACTATCCGATATGCAGTATGGCGAAGTCGGTCTACAGTTCACCGTGCACCACGGCGATGTAGTTAGGGTCAACCAAATTAAAAACATATCATGTAAGGCAGGGTTGAAATGAAGCATCAAGGAAAGAACGTAGTAGTGGGCAACCTCGGAGATAAAGGACTCACCGAAGCACAGCGCAAGACCGAAGAACGGCTGGTTAAGAACATGCTGAAAGACGAACGGCCTATGGAATTCGAGGAAACCAACTTATTCAACCGGCTAACAGTCGAGCACCTCGTACCACGGGAGGCCAATAACTCCCACATGAACCACCGTTGGGTATTCGATGATATGAATCAGGCAGAAATGCAGAAGCTAAAGCACGTATTCCCGAGGATAGGAAACCAGATCCGCAAATATGTGGGGTGGAAATTCGGCAAGCGCAACGGGTTCGGAACTGACCTCGAGAAGTACATGGAAACGCAAGACCACCCCGGCGCAGAAAAGGGTCCGTGTATTGTCATTGGTTCCGGTCCGTCCCTCGATCTACATATTCAGCAGATGGCCGAAGAATGGGAAGGCGGGATCATATGTTCATCGAGCCAATATTCAACGCTGTACTACCACGGACGGGCAGCGAACTATTGTTTGAGTTACGACTACCGAGACTCGCCGGGGAAGATGCACGTTCCCCACGAACACCGCGCTCATAAGAAAACCCGCAAGGTAGTTATGCCCACCCTTATGCCGGATCTCCTACAGCATTGGAAAGGTGAGCGGGTATATTTCCGGACGTTCGATCCATACGTGCAATTCTACGAGACAGTTTTACCAGTAGCCTACCGATGGATTGACGCAACGATTGCACCGTTTGGCTGTTCAGTGGCGGCAGAAATTGCACTGGCACGGGCACTCGGGTATGGGCCAATATTCCTCTACGGGTGTGATCTCAGTTACCCGGGCGGCTACACATATTTTACTCGGCAGCTATGGCAGGAAGACAAGAAGGTGTGGAAGGAAATAAAGAACATCCCGACGCATAAAGAAATGGCCGGAGGGGTCCACCGATACTACGCCGAAGCCATTACCGCACTGGGCTGGCTGGACGGGATAGATATTATCGACTGCTCAAGGGGCGTACTCAATGACGTATTCCCTACATGCGACGGCGAACAGGTAATCCATCAACAGGGTAAGGGGCCTGGGATCGATTATTTGATGGCGACAAAGCAGGAGATCCGCGATAGGCTCGGCCCCGTACTCGCCGGTCAAGGTAGCTTTTGGGTAGAGATCCACGAGGAAGACGGCTCGGTTGATCACAAGATGGTACGCGCCGACCCGAATAATTGGGCAATCGAAATGCGAATGTACATGGAAGCCATACGGCAGAAGGGCGCGAACATCGACATTGACGCCAACCTGAAACAGATCACCGGATGGGTGGACACGTTTAAAAAGACGGGGGGGAAATGGAAGTAGTAAAGATCGTATGTAAAGGCGCTCCTAAAAGAGGGACAAGATGGCTAAGAAACAGCCCGATAAACTTCCCGATAAATTGAGCAAAGATGAACAGACATTTATACACCTCAAATTTGCCGAAGGGCTAACGTTCAACGAGATATATAAGACCATGCACCCTAAGTCTCGCATGAGCAAAAAGAATATGTGTAACCAAGGGTGGAAGACATATCAGAAGATCAAACCAAAGCTGGCATCATGGGCTGAGATATTTGAACAGTACGATGTAGGACCGGACGCGCTAATCAAGGTATACAAAGAAGGGCTAAAGGCGAACCACACAATAGTGATAGGCGGGAAGGTTGCACAGGTGCCGGACCATAGGGCAAGGCTGGCCGCAGCGAAGGAAGTCAAAGACGTACACGGGTTATCAGAACAAACAATCAATCTCAAAACCGAGCAGGCATTACCGCTCATAGTAGTGATGGAAGATGGCGAAGACGAAGACGACAGGCCCTAACGTAGAGCGACTTCTACCAGGGCAGGCGCGGCTTTATAAACTCGAAAAGAAATATAAAGGTTTCATCGGAGGGGTAGGATCGGGTAAGACCAGAGTCGGCGCATTGTGGGCGACTATTCAGGTGCTACACTTCGAGGGTGACGGCATGATCGTTTCCCCTACATATCGAATGCTGGAGGACGTGACACTCAGGGCATTTACAGAATTGCTTGACAGGCTCAATAGACCATACACATACGTTCGTACCCGGCAAGTTGTGACGGTCGGCGACAATTCGGTATTCTTCCGGTCAGCAGAACACCCCGACCGGCTACGTGGGCCTAACCTATCATGGGCGTGGTTGGACGAAGCGGCACTAATGCGTGAGATCGTATGGCCTATCATGATGGGTCGACTCAGGCTGAACGATGCACGGGCACTGATTACCACTACACCGTCAGGGTTCAATTGGGTATATAAATACTTCGTCGAAATGCAGAACGAATCATATGGATTGATACGAGCCAGCAGCAGAGAGAATATCTACCTTGACGAGGACTTCGTACAGAACCTTGAGGCCAGCTATACTTCGGAATTTGCAGCGCAGGAAATCGAAGGGCATTTTGTACTGTTCGAGGGCGCCATATATCCTGAGTTTTCAACCGATGCCGACCACGGGAACGTGCAGGACTTCGAGATCAAAGAGGGATGGGAACGGGTCAGGGCGATTGACTTCGGGTATACAAATCCATTCGTGTGTCTATGGGGTGCGCTCGACGAGGACGGGCGGCTGTATATATATGATGAACACTATATAAGAAACCGCTTGCTTTCCGAGCATGCTAGTAGTATAAGTAATAGAGAAGGGACTTTTACCTGGACGGCGGCGGACTGGGACGCGCAGGGTCGGGCCGAGCTGAACGCAGCAGGCGTATCGACCGTCAGAGCAAAGAAGGACGTTCAAACCGGTATCCAGAAAGTAAAAGCAAGACTACAAAAGCAACCCGACGGATTACCGAGGCTTGTTATTCATCCACGATGCGCGAACTTGATCAAGGAGTTCGGCAGTTACCGGTGGAATCCTACAGAGCGTGGTGGCAAAGAAGAGCCGATCAAAGAGAATGATCACGCGATGGATGCACTCCGGTACATGGTGATGGGAGCCGATCAGGGTGGGTTCGTTATTCTCTAAAGCTGCTATTGCTCAACGCCTCGGAAACTTCGTTAGAAAGTATGATCAAAACTGGTTCGTGCGCTATATCAGTGAAGCACACGGCGAGGACGTTCGCGCCGGTATCGGGATCAACGATCCACTAAAACAACACGCATGGGTCAACATCTCTGTATTCTTCCTGGCCCGTAATTTTGCCCGACCACCATTCCGGCTTATGAAGGGCGACACCGAAATCATATCCGGTCCCGTGTATAAATTATTGCACCATGTAAACCCACAAATGAGTATCTACCAATTATGGGAAGCGACAGAGGCATGGCGCAAGGTAGCCGGTGAGGCGTTCTGGGTATTCGATATGTTCACCCTCGACAAGGGCAAGTTTCCGCAGACTATCAACATTCCATCACCCCGGTACATGACAGAGAAGGTTGACGAGAACGGCGAAATTTCAATGTGGATCTACGAGAATGGCCGGGTCAAGATACCGTTGTTCCCCTCGGAAATGATTCACTTCATGGACTGGAACGCCTGGAATCCATTACGCGGCGTCAATCCACTGATAGCGCAGGACTACGAGCTGGCACAGGATTTCAACGCGAATCAGAATAACCTTGCCATACTGAAAAACGGTTCGATTCCTGGTGGTGTGCTGACGAATAAAAGCACCGGAGATTTCGTATCCAAAGACCAAGCATCGGAGATCAAAGAACGGTGGGAGCAGAAACATCGAGGCCCGACGAAATCCGGCGCCGTTACTGTACTCGGCAGCGGGTACGAGTTCCAGGCGATACAAGAAACCGCACGGGATATGGAGTTCTTTAATCAGAAGAAGTGGAACCGGAACACGATACTGGCACGGTACGGTGTGCCGAAGGTACTTGTAGATATAACCGACGAGAAGGGGCCATTGTCCGGCAGTGACACGCAATCACAAATGCAGAACGTATGGAACAATACCCTCATACCGGATCAGACGTTCATAGAGGCGAAACTAAAAACCGATTTCTTTGATCGATACCGGCTTGATATGACCGGCGAGTTCGACAATTCCAAACTGCCCGAACTGGCAGAGGATAAGAGGGAACGGTCCGATATGGACATAGCCGAGGTTGCCGCAGGGATACAGACTATCAATCAGGTGAAATTACGACGCGGCGAAGATCCGGTTGCATGGGGCGATACGTGGTGGGTGCCTTCGGGAATGCTACCCGCTGAAATGGCAGCGCAACCACGACAACCGATGATTCCACCAGCGAAGACCGTATCAGTTGAAGCACTATTGAATCCACCGAAAGCAATCGAGAGCAACCCGACCGACAACGAAATATACAAGACGCTACACTGGAAAACTGTCGTCAAGTATTGGGAAGCCCTGGAGCAGGAATACACGAAGGCCCTACGAAAATGGTTCTTTGCACAGCGGTCCTACCTCCTCGAACAATTGATCTCGAAAGAAGTCAACGCGGACGACCTGAACGATTGGATCGATTTCAGCTATTGGCTGGAACAGGAAGCGCAACTGCGGGATTTCAGCAAACCGCTATTCGCGGCAGCAGTGGTAGAGACCGGGGATAATGTGTTCCGGCTGTTCACGGATATGGGAATTGTGTTCGATGCACCGAACTGGTCGATCATGAACACCGGGGCCATAGCGAAGATTGAAACACGACTGACGAATATTGGCGGCGTGGTAAAGACGATACGCGACCATGTAGGCGGGGTGGTCGAAGAGGCATTGCGCGAGGGTTTGAGCGAAAAGGCAACGGCTGAACTCTTACGCAATACCTACAACATCGCAAGCAACCGCGCACCCACCATAGCGCGGACGGAGATCGGAGGGGTCATAATGGATGCACGAGACGAGGCGTTTAAGGACGTAGGGATAGAGTACACGGAATGGTCAAGTTCAAGAGACGCGAAGGTTAGGGCCACGCACCAGATCGACGGCGAGATAGTTGCAATGGGCGAGACGTTTTCAAACGGTCTATTGTATCCGAACGATCCAGCGGGGCCAGCCGAAGAGGTTGTCAATTGCCGGTGTATAAATCTACCGGTAAAACCGGAGGATGCAGAATGAATAGAGTCATAGTTAAAGGTCTTGACGGTAGCCTGGGGCCGCAGTTTTTTACTGATACCGACCTTGCCGATTGGTTCAAGGCCAACACCGACGACGAAGGGAATACCACCGACGAGATTATTCTCTTCGAACAATGTGAGGTCAAAGAAGAAGGCGAGGCATTTACCTTTGTGCTGACCGACTACACCGCCGACCGCGACAGCGAACGGATCGACCCCGAAGGGTGGGATCTCAAGCAGTACAAGAAAAACCCTGTTGTATTTTGGTGCCATCAATCTAACGTGCCGGCCATTGGCAAGATCAGCAACTTGAAAAAAGTCGATGTGAAAGCCGACAGTAAGAAGGGGATAGTCGGCAAGGTGACGTTTGATCAGAACGACCCATTCGCCGTGCTGATAGAGGGCAAGGTAAAGAACGGGTTTCTGTCGAAGGGGTCAGTAGGTTTCAGGTCGAAGAAAGTAGAGATCCTCGACGAGCCGGGACCGGATGGGGTGTGGCTCATTCACCGAAGCCAAGAACTGTATGAGTTTTCAATCGTCAACATACCGAGCAATCCGAACGCCACGGTGTTGAATGCCGGGGAATGGGAAGGCAAACTCGACGAGCCGACACTGGTGCCAACGAGCTTAATCCAGATAGGCGGAGTGCCCGAATACGCAGAGGCAATCACTGTGGAAACTATAACGCCTGAGGAATACGGCAAATACATATTGGAGATTGAAACGAAGATCGACATGCTCAATGCGCGACTTGATTCGTTTTTCAATGATAGGGATTCATCGCTATCGGATTTTATCTTTGAGGAGAACGAGGGTCGGGAAACCAGCGACCCAAAAAACCGGGATACCAGCGGTTTGGATTATATGTTCGACGAAGGGGAAGAGGCCGACAGCATACACGACATATTAGCAGGAGGCTAAATTATGAAAGACAAATTTAAAACAGCAGCGGACATAGAAGACTATGCCACCGAAGTTGACGAGAAATTGGCAGCGATCACCGAAACTCTCAGGGTCACTCGGGTAGAGAATACCGAGTTGAAAGAAAACCTTGAAACAGCAGTTGCCGACAGTGCCGCTATAATCGAGAACATGAAGAGCTTGACTATAGCGGCCAAGGCCAAAGGGTCATGGAAAGAGCAGGACACACCGATTGCCGCCTGTTACGGCATAGGCACATTCGTTCGGCATTGTGCCGAAGCGCGCTTCGGGAACAAGGGTGCCCTGAACAAACTCGGGGAAATGGGCAGTCGAATGGTACTCGGCGATCAGACCACGAAGGAAGTTATGCTTCCGGGTTCCGAAGAGAAAGCCGGACTTTCCGCTTCGCCCCTAACGGGTGACGATTCGATTGGATCTTACAACGGCTCGTACACTCTGCCGGTACAGTACAACTCGGAAGTGCTGCGGGTAGCACTCGACAATTCAGCCATGATGGGCCGCGTTCGCAGCGTACCCGTCCCGGCGATCACCGCGTACTGGCCCACTACGGTTGACGAGTTGGCGTTCACTAAGCTGACAAATCAGAACACCGACAAGACCGAAGACACTTTGACCTTCGGTCAGTTGACTCTCACGACCGAGATATACGCCGCGTTTATCGCCATCGTTGAAGAGTACGACGAGGATTCTCTCGTGGCCATCGGCATATTGGTTCGGGATATGTTCGGCGAAGCATGGGGCAAGAAGTTCGATACCCTCTGCCTTTCCGACAGTACCTATGGTGCAATGTTCACCTCGGGCATTCTTAGCCAGGTGATGGAAGTAGGTGACTCGGCATTTTCAAACCTGGACATCGACGACCTGAACGACATGGTGCCGAATCTTACGACCAGCGCGAAGCGTGCAGGGATCGAGTACTTCATGCACATTACCAACTTCGACACAATAGAAAGCGAGAAGGACGCCGACGGTAGTTATGTTCTCAGAACACCTGCCGAAGGCGCACCGAGACGGGTCAAGGGAATCGAGGTAGTAACCACCGATGGTATGCCAGCACTTGCCGACTCTGCCGCTTCGACCGCGTTCATTGCATTGGGCAACCCGCGTCACATAATCAATGGTACACGTGTACCCTTTGAGTTCAGGGTTTACGACCAGACTCAGAGCAACATGGAATCCGGTCAAGTTTTCCTCAGGGTCCGGGTGCGGTCAGCGTTCGCGCTTTCCAATGCATCCAACTGGGTTAAACTCGTTACCAACGCTTAGAACTAAAGAGGCGCCGAAGTAGGGCGTTATCCTAACAAGGGATTCTTTAGTCATGGAGGCAAAACATGGGATCTAATGTATATCTGGAAGACGTTGCGAGTTACGGGTACGACACCGAAGCTGCCGCAACTGCTATTCGACTCGACATTCCCGGCAAGGCTGGCAAAAGAATTGCCATCCGCGCATGGGGTGCACAGTGTGGCGCGACCGCCACCTATATGTACTTTATGAGGGTACTTGGTAGGACAACGGTCAACGGGGCGCAGGCCTCCGGTATCACGACTCAGATCGTGCTTACCGACGCAACCTATGGTGGGGCAACTCTCGCCACTAACGACTGGTTGGCGTTCAAGATGGACGACGGCACGGTTCATTTCTCGTACGTGACCGGTGGTACTTATCGATCACTCACAATCAACGACGCGCTCGACGACACTATGGCCGATGGTAATGAAGTGTGGGCGTTCATGGCATATGGCGACGAGGGGCATCTTAAGTACAAGCTGACTACCTCGGCACAGACTACCGGGGAACTTGACGGTGGTATGTTCTATGCCGATGCGAAGGGCGATCCGATGATCGTCTACCACGCAAACGATGCCGCTGTTGCGGGATCAATCGACTACGTTACGGTCGATTTCATCAATAAATAGGGATATGGGGGCTTCGGCCCCCTGCCCATTGGAGGAAGGCATATGCTGACAAGACTAACCTTTGATATTCAAGTAAAGCGCCCCGGCAGGACACACGATTTCCAAACAGGTGACGTAGTGAACCTCGATCGGTGGCCGGAAATTGAGAAGGCCATAACGAAGAAAAGCAAGCGTCAGGTATCGCCCTCGAATAAGATGGTCACGGACATAGAGGAAAAATAAATGCCGCACATAGAGACGTTAGACACCACTAATAATCTGGTCGATATAGATGAGGTTATGCACTTCCTCGGTATCGCTGATCCAGCAGAAGAACGTCTAACCGATCTCATAAACGAGGCATCCATATGGTTCAACAACGAATGTGATAGGCAGTTAAAGAGCCGGTCACAGACAGAGTACCACGACTATCAAGATTCACCGGTTCTTTATCTCGACCATCCACCGGTATCAGCAGTGACGCTATACACAAATTCATCAATACCCAGGGCATACGGAACCGACGACATTATCGCAGCGGACAACTACGAAATCTACACCGAGGACAATATCGGGAAACTGGTATTAACCAACGCAACGTTCGACTTCGGTCGGCGTACTATAAAGGTGATATACACTGGTGGATTCTCAACGATACCGGCAGACCTAAAATCCGGTGTATTGAACCTGATAGGCCAATGGTATTGGCTGAACAAAAACAATGCGTTTGGAGTTACCGCCCACGATAGGCCGGAAGGCAGCGGGGTAACGATAGATAGGGATCTTCCAACGCAGACAGTCAGAGCAGTAGCGCGGTATCACCGTAATGGGTGGATCGTGTGAAACTAACATTCGAGCAATATCAGTCAAAGGTGAAGCGATGGACCCGCAGATACCCCGACGCTATAGTCCAGGCGTTCAAAGAAGAATTACCATACTTGGTCGGGGATGCTGTTCGGACGCACTTGAGCGGCCCACGTATGGCGAAAGGCAAGGGCAGTAAGGCCAATGCAACACTGGCACGACAGAGCGGGTTCTTGGCTCGAAGCATACAGGGCCGTATACGGAATGCAGCCAGTAGGGTGATAGGCCAGATTGGTACGAAGTTAGGACCATACCCGAAGCTGCACGAAGAGGGTATCGGCAAAATGCCGGAGCGCCCTTTTCTCGCACCTACCGTGAAGCGCAATAAAAAGCGGGTTATGCAGGAAATCTTGAAACGTATCATAAGGTCATACAATGCCCAGCGGTAGACAGCAGATAATGGATAGAGTGCTTGTGATACTCCCAGCGATCACAATCGCCAACGGATATAATACTGATGTTGCATACGTCACCGAAACAGCACACCAGTACAACGAATTGAAACCGAAAGAAATACCGGCACTTGTTCCGGTTGATCTTGATGAAGAGAGGGACATGGTGGCGTTCCCTACAGGTTCGTCGTATGGGCAGCGCGGTATATTGACTTTGAGAATTTCCGCTGTGGTGTACGATAGGCAAAATGATACGAGAACCAAGCGCCTGAACCTTATGCGTGATGTAGAAAAAGCATTATTGAATGATGCGACATTAGCGGCGTTAGGCGTAGACATTGAACCAACGCGGATAATAACGGACGACGGTACAATCCAATACTATTCGATGTGGGATCAGTTTTTCAGTATCACGTATTATTATAACAGAACAGACGGAGGATAATTATGAGTATCAGAGTACCTACAGCGGGTAAAGTTTCAATCGAAACTAACACAGTATCCGAATATGTCAACGGCGAATTGACTGTTGATATAAACATTGCCGACACTACGCCTATCGGACAGTCGTGGAGCAGCGGAACGGAAGTCGGCAGAAGTTGGTCATTCAATGCAACGCACAACTATGACCCAGAGAACACAGCACAAGCGGCATTACTTACGGCTATGACTTCGGGCGATGCGGCGTTTACTACGGTGGCGATCTACGGCACAGCGGCGGGGAACTTCTTTCAGGGTTCTGCGAAACTGACAACCGCAGGCGTTAGCAAAGGAACAGGCGGACCGGATCAGATTACATGGTCGGTTCGAGGCAACGGAGCATTGACATACACAACATAAGGAGCAGTGATGTTTGACGTAGAATTGGGCGCACCCGAATGGGATTACACGCCAAAGTTCAAAGGCAACGATAAGGCAGACAAGCCGGGGTCCGTGAGGCTCCGGCTTTTATCTGTAGAAGAGCAAGAAGAATGTCTGGGGTTTGGGGCTAAACTTGACCGGGCTAAAATGTTCACCTACGGGGTGGTTGAGTTTAAAGGGTTTAGCGTCAGAGGCAAACCGATCAAGACGGCGGCGGACGTACTCGAGACACAAGGTCAACTGTATGGGCTATTCGCCGAAGTGTGGATCGAGATAAATAACAAGTTGTTTTTATCTGAGGGCGAAGTAAAAAACTAACACGGGCGTTCTGGGCAATCCAGGGGGATGGAGACATTGAACAGTTATGCGAACAGAAACACGGCAAGTGCACCGGGAGATCCTTATATCCCTGGAACGTTGGAAACACTACCGTCAACGTCTGCCCCGTCCCTCTTGTGGCTGGTAGCGCCCTTGTCATTCAATTTTTCAACAGGTACAAAATGTTCGGCTTACCCGAGCTATCTAACTACAAGCCGAGTTGGTACGGTCTACCCGCTCGGTGGGTTCGTATCCTGATGTTGTTAGAAAGCGAAGCCGGGAAGATTCAATCGGCACGAATCGAGAACCGGAGAAGCCCAAAAGGGACATGGGATCAACTGCAAGGTGCAATCCAATAAGGGGGAGTCATGGCGGACAGAGACCAAGTATTTGTTGACATAGTAACCGAAACCAAAAAATCCGTAAAATCTCTCGCCATGTATACTGCCGGGATCACGGCGGCATATCTTGCAGTCAAGAAAATGCTCCGTGTTGTCGGTGATCTGAAAGACGCATACGCCGTGCAAGAGCGATCGGAACGGAAACTACAGGCAGCGTTGAAGGCCACCAATTATGCGGTGGGTATATCGTTCACGCAGATGAAACGGTTTGCCACGCAAATGCAAAAGACTACCGGTATCGGTGACGAGTTAATTCTCGGCGCTCAAGGTCTCATGACCACGTTTACAAAGATAGGGAAGAACGTATTCCCCGACGCGATTAAGGCCGCTGCGGATATGTCAGTCATGTTCGGTCAGGATCTTGAACAGTCTGTTATATCGTTAGGCACCGCATTGAATGACCCGATTGTCGGTGTCGGCAGATTGCGCAGGATTGGTATTTCATTCACCGAAGACCAAAAAAAGATGATTGCCGGATTCGTTGAAGCGAACGACATCATGAGCGCACAGAAAGTTATACTCGACGAATTATCAGTTGAGTTCGGCGGAGTAGCCGAGGCGATTATGGTCGGTCCGGTCGGCGCGTTGGAAATGCTGACCGGGCAACTAAACGACCTCAAGGAGAAAGGCGGTAGGGCACTTCTTGAATTCTACGAACCAGCGATACAAGGATTTCTACGTTTAACCGAAAGTATCAACGACACGTTGACGGCGAAAGAAGCATTGAACGCGGCGCTATCCGGTACGGGTACTGACTATGAAACGGCTATAGGGATACAAGAAGTCAGGCGGCGAGAAGCACAGCAAAACTATGCAAAGTTCAAAGCAGAAATGACAGAGGTATACGGTGGTATTCCCGCTGGATATGCTGACGAACAAAATAGACTACTCAACGAGAT
>Ga0208904_1001658_pt1 | contig 14874 bp, 18 predicted proteins | sample AntAceMetag02UKB_FD_184774 | JGI IMG/M metagenome (GOLD analysis project Ga0208904, IMG submission 184774) | Saline lake microbial communities from Ace Lake, Antarctica - Antarctic Ace Lake Metagenome 02UKB (SPAdes) (version 2) | ecosystem: Environmental > Aquatic > Non-marine Saline and...
TAAAATCGGAGTTGCTTCGTTCTTCATGAGATTCTTTGAAGTCCTTAAAATCTATCACATATTGTTTTAGCATATCCGTGAATGGATGTGGCATTATTCTTCCTCCCAATTACACCAAGATGCCTTAATGCCCATCAAGTCTCGAATCATATCAGTAAACTCCCGAACACAAAGTTCACCTCCCTTGCGGGACATGACGAAACCTTCACCAAAGGTTTTACCTTCTATAAGTGCAATTACTTCACGAGAGGCATCAGCAGGACAAGCACCTAAACCCACTTTAGCTAATAGGCTACAATCGTTAATCTCGTCTCCAATAAAAGCAATCTCATCCCACTTTAAGGCTTCTTCAGCACGAGGATGGTCTACAAAGTTAATTCGAACGTATTCAGACTTATCCTGTACACCCGAGCATACTTCTATCTCGCGGCCTGCTCTTTCAAATTGAGGCATAGAAGGCTCGTATGATCCTGTCAAAACCATGCAACGTATCCCTGCATCACTGAGCATCTTGATGCCTACGAAATCAGAAGTATTGAACTTGCGAAAATATAATTGAGGTGTCAAGTCTGCTACCTTCGTGTCTCCGCAGGACATCGAGGGAACGCTCGGTGAGAAGTAGCCACCGTCAGTTAGGCATCCATCTATATCTAGGATCAACAACTTAATCATTCTTCGGTCCCCTTATGATTTAGAACAACTCACCCAACGGGCCTGATTTCCGAAAAGAATACTATAACAACATTGACACTCCGCAGGGACTAGTCCCGCAGATTCTCACAAAATTAAAATCCATGAGCTACACTAACGTGAGAATTAAACTTCACACCAGAGGCACGTGCCATAAGTGCATCTACTGGGACTATTTGTTGTAAACCAAACGTTCCCAGCTACTTTCTTAAAATATTTGTGGCTCCCACTAAGTCCCTATGTCCAACAAACCCACACTTGCACTTGTAATAAGAAGAAACCAAGTGGGAGAGAATAGAACAAGCAGGACATGTTTGAGATATCTATAACATTATAAACTCCGTTCTACTTGCCATCCAAATGATTTAGCTAACGATTCTAATTCCACAGGAAAATTCTCAGGAACATCTAATATATCTCCAGGCACTTCTGATTCCTGTAGAATGCTGCTTACTTGTTCTGCCTGAGACCACCAAAAATACAAGTAAGCATCACTGTGTTTAGAGTCTCTATCATCAGTATCGTAGATATTATACTCTATATTGCTTTGAGAAGCAAGTAAAAACAATCTCTGATGATTTGCTCTGGTTTCCTCGTAGTTCTGTAGATGTGCAATGTCATTTCCGTCTAACTCTTGTCCAAAATCCTGTTTGTAGCTTGCACCAAAATCATCTGCACATAGACACTCCAAATGGACAAAGTAATCAGACTTTTGCATTGTTTTCTGTAGCCAGTTCACATACATAAATACTGATTAGAAATTAAAAATCCTTGAACATTTCAAAATTTTGCAGGAACTCCCAGTGTTTTGTCGTATTGTGTATAATATGACAGGACAGAACAGTTCTAAGAATATACGTAGGGTAGGGACTACCCCAAGTTACGCCTATGGAGATTTAACCACTACTCAAGGGCATTGTGTTCTTGAGTAAGTTGGGTCTGAGAAGTAGGAATCCCCTCCCCTTGTGGGAGGGTAGTTCAATAACATTACCTACCTTTCAATTTACGACGCTGAGATAACTCGGCTTCTGAAAAGCCTAAGATACCATCAGGTTTATCAACCATTGCTGTCTGAATAACTTTCGAGTTGCGAGAGATCAGTCGTAATCCGTTTGGCTCACAACTAAAAGATGCATCGGTATGTTTCATCGACCTATCGTCAATAAAGTGTCTCTCTATCCAAGTAACTCCCATTGTCTGGGCAGCAATATCGAGTGCAATACCGTAACTATGGTTAGAGAAACCGACTTCCGACTTCTCTGGTATTAACTCCCTAATATGGGAGATTTCATTCAAGTATGCCCGATCAAATGGGGCCGGATACTCCGACGTACAATGATAGAACACCAGGCGCTCTGGGCCAACCCCACTTCCCACTACAAAATCGATTATCTCCTGCCTTTCCTGTATCGTCACCATTCCCAAAGAGATATGAATCCCTCCTGCATAATTATCAAAGAGATATTGAATCATAACATTGTTCTGGTTTGATGGACTTCCGATCTTGATAAAATCAGGATTGAGATCAACCACTTCTTTTGTAGAAGTTATATCCCAAACAGAAGTGGCATATCCAATGTGCAAATCTTTCTCGCAAAACTCCTTCAATTCAGCATGCTGCTCTATCGTGAATTCCAGATTTTTCCTGTGCTCCAAATAGGTGCTACCATAAGCAAAAGTCTGGTTAGGATGCGGCTTATGCCACATATCTTTAGGTGTCGATTCTTCTGGGTTACGCTTTTGCAACTTAACATAATCGGCATCACAAAATCGCGCCAACTTGCAGAGGTCTTTTGCTCGTTCCATTTGGCCAATATGTGTACAACCTATCTCAGCCACGATGCTGCATTTTTTTAACATGTCTTTCCAGTACTAAATATATAATTCTTGTGGCAATATCTCTTGCTTCATTTTCTGCAAAATATCAAAATCCAATTGTGTGTCAATTTGCATTGAACTAGGAACATCATTTATGTAAAGATACGGATGGCTATCGAGTCTACATTGATTGGCACAGACAAACTCACATTCAGTAATGTACAGATTGCCATCATCGTGGTAAAGCATCTCCTCTTCAGATAACTCTTGCCGCATCTTCCTGGCATTAGGGTTATAGAGCCACTTAACTTGATCACCTTGTTTCAGCACAAAAAAAGGAGTATGTTGCTTAACTGACATCAAAGAGGTACGTTTACTATCTGTTATCTTGTTTAAAGCATCATCGATCATTCCTTTTCTACGAATAGGAGAAGTGGGTTGCAAAGTAACTACATATTTAGTCGCCTTACCCGCCGATTTAATTGCATGAACTATCGCCTCTTCAGTAGAAGAACTGTCCAAGCTGATTGACTCCGGTCGATCTAACCAAACTAACCGTTTCTTATCAAGGAACTTGTAACGATCAAACACCGATTTAACTTCAGCACAATCAGAACTTACAACAACTGATGTGATCTTAGTACTTTCTAATGCAGCATATATTGACCATATAAACAGTGGCTTATGACAGAATGCCTTAATATTTTTCTTGGGTATGCCTTTAGAGCCTCCACGAGCAGGTATTACACACAATACATCGTTCTCAGGCATTGATCATTTCCAGAACATCATCCAACTTCATTTTTGGGAAGACATCAACTTTTGATATCTCCGATGCATTATACACCACGCACTTCTTATTTATCTCTCTACCTTGAGTTCTCCAATATTCAAGTATTGAATTAAGGTCCGAATCACTCGTTTGCTTGACATGCTTGTATTTATCCGCTTTTTTACCATCTAATCGCCGTGGTTTGTTTTTCCAGTCTGGGAATTGCCAAAACCACCTAAACGCCCTGACCCTAGCACAGTCAAGCCCCAGAATGATTATAGGTGAGCACCCCATAATATGGGCAATGTGGATGGCTGACCCTGCGGAAGTACGACATTGAAGTATGTGGTTCGGTCTATTTTTATGCTCGTACTTGTCAGTGATGTTGTAACCTTCACGGTGGCGAAATAACACTGCTCGTTCACCAAACCACTCTGCCTTATCGGCTAGTTTGTCTTCATATAACAAAACAGTTGTTTTGTTGGATTTACGGAGATCGTGCGAAAAATACGACCAAACTGCCACATCTTCGTCGTCGGAGACATAGTAATCGGCATTGGGCACTGCTACATATCCGGCATTTACTGCAATAGTTACATAATTCGCAAGCGGAGCCAGATCGAGACCATGAATAGATGGACCTGAACCAACAACAAACGCAGGAATACCAGCATGTTTACCATTGAACTCCTCTAAGTTTTTATAAGTCTTCGTAATCATCTAAAAATCGTTCATATCTGCTGGGCACTCGGATTGACCCATCATCATTTTGCATGTCGTATGGTATGGATAACAGACGATCCCAACCATCCCGAATTTCATCGACTCTGTCTAATATGAAGGCTATGAACGACAACTTCTGCAACTTTTCAGGCAACATCTCAGCCGTGTGAGATTCAAGCCGCATCAAACCTTTGGTTTGCATACGTACTGCATCATCCAAAGTGACAAACCAACCAAAAGCATCTTCTATCCTCATATCTGTCTCAAGTTATGACTTCGGATAACTTTTTCTTCTCAAACACATCAATAATGGACGGGTTGCTACAGTTGTATATTTTAGCACCTACTCGATCTCCGAGTTCTTTCAATACCTCATACGATTGTATATTTTCATCAAACTTCCGCACTTGATGAGACTGCTCGGGACGGAAATTCTTACCCTTACTTTTTCGCTGAGGCCACTTGTCTTTGGGCCAAAACTGCCAGAAATGCGAATTACCATATAATATTTTATGGTCTACTCCCAACAGATATATCTCATTGCAACCTGTCAATAAAGCAAAATCGACAGCAGTCGGAATCGAACTCACTGAACATAAGGCTTGCCCGTCATTAGATAATGGTGAAACAACAGGTGTGGGCCGTGGCTTAAAGAACCTGAAATTGTGCTTCATAACCTTGTCGGCATGTTCCTTCCAACTTGTACGTACTATCTTCTGACAACAACCTTGCAATACTTTTTGCCAAAAATAATCCCATTGCAGACAAAGGGTATCATTAGAAATCCAATAGCGATCTGTGGATTCTCCCACACTCCAATCCAACAAAAGTATTGATGAATTAACCGTGATTACTACATCATTCCGAAGAGATGAAATATCTTGGAAAGCCAGTGTTGGACCAGCACCCACTACAAAACATCTCCGACCTACATGTATGTCCTTGAAATCACTCAAATCGGAATATGGTTTTATGTCGGGACGGCCCCTGTGGGTATCACGTCGCATTTCAGAATCTCTCTCAAAAAAGGGCTTGGCTCGCAGTACTCTATTCTATTACTCTTAGTTCCAAAGTTATACTTGCGTCTTGTTGTACAGTGGTTGATAGATAAGTAATCTCGTGCCCTGCTGATTGCCACATACATCAAACGCCTTTCTTCTTTGTCACCACGCTCAGCGAGGGCCATCTGATGGGGAATTAAACCCTTCTCAGCACCTATGATAAAAACAACTGGGAACTCAAGACCTTTAGCAGAATGCATAGTTAACAGTGTAACTGCCTCGTCATCGTCTTTGTCTATTAAATCAGAAGTAAGTAACTGTACCGTATGCAGAAAATCTCCTATAGTAGCAGTAGGTTTCCTTTCCTCATAATCTGCTACACTGACAAGAAATTCATCTAAATTATCAACACGCTTCGATGCCTTTTTTTCTTTTTTATCTTCCTGTTCTATATAGTCGTAATATCCTGATTCCTTCAGCAGATTCGAGATAACTGAAGTCAAGCCCACATTATTAGATTGAGCCTGTTGTGCTGTTTGAATCACTGTGACAAACTCATCCAAGTTCTGGCGCATCTTGGAAGTTAACTTCACGTCAGGACTCTGGCATGATTCAAGAATGGATACACCGTGGTCATGACAATGCCTTTCAATTCGCCCAATAGCAGTACTACCCAGACTTCGCCTAGGACTGCTGATTGCTCTGGCGAATTGGATCGAATCATTCGGGTTGACCACAAACGATAAATAAGCCAAGGCATCTTTGATCTCTCTGCGATCAAAGAACGAAAAACCGCCGATGATTTTGTAAGGTATATCATACTTACGTAATGCAATCTCAGGTTGTTTACTTAGGACATTCGTCCTGTATAGGATAGCAAAATCATTCAAAGAATAGTTATTCTTTGCCTTCATTGCCTGAATAGCAGCAGCAATGTAATTGGCCTCTGATTCAACATCTGAGTGTCTCTTGAATACAACCGGGTGGCCCGATCCACGATCGGACACTAGATGCACGTCCCTAGCATTGTCATTGTGGCGTATAAGATTTTGAGCAGATTGCAGAATGTGATCCGTGGATCGGTAATTACGAAGCAGGACTATCTCTTTTACCTCGTCAAAATCATGATTAACTCGCTGGATGTTCTCTGGTTTAGCTCCTCTCCAAGAGAATATAGAATTGGAATGAATGATGCCCTCTGATATAAAGTTATGAGTATCTTGAATTTCAAAATCGTAGTACGTAGCTGTTGCGGGGCGGGTAATAATATCCAGCACCTCTGTAAGTTGGATAGACAGTTCCCCTTCAATGGATTTTACGGCAGGGACACAATCTCCAGATACAATAGATGACGCATCTACAACATCCAAGGCTTCGCCTGGAAGTATTTTCGCTTTTTCCCTAAACCAGAATCGCACCCCTAGTCTATCTGCAATATCGAGCACCAGGTTCTTAATCTTTAGTATATCAGACATGAGTTTTCTTGTACCATCACAACAACTATATCTGACATCCGAATGAAATTCCAAGCCCAATTCATTTTCAATTGCATTAACCAAATCCTCATTTACACACTGTATTGAAAAACGATGTGATTGACTTCTGTGGTCACCAACCAAAGTAACACTCATGCCATTTGACAAAGTTTTCAAATTATGTTCGTTCCGGCGCTGTACAAACATTTGATGATTGTGGGTGACTTTAAGACACTCACCGAACTCTTTATCATGGATTTTTATCGAAGTCTCCATGACTTGTTTTGTAAATGATTGCTTTGCAACTATTGGTTTGGTTGTTAGCTCGCCACCTCCAGCACAAGTTAAAACATGATCGCCAACATTCAGATCCTCAATAAGTTTAATTTCATCGTTTGGTCCCGTGCAAACATATTCGCCTTCCCTTACACATTGATTATAGTCGCCTACAACAAACAAGTTACCCGAGCGTTGCTTCTCAGGATCAACAATGGAATGCACAAGCTCGTACTGTATTGTGTTAGTATCCTGCATTTCATCTACTAACACGAACTGAAACTTGTCCTTGAGTATAGCAGTGGCACGAGGATGCCTCTTGAAAAGTAGCCAGGTTTTATAGAGGATGCCCGTGAAATCTACAGCATTCCACTTGTCTAATAATTCCAGGTACTCTTTGATGACGGCAGGACCAGGATAAGGGAGGTGATTTACATGTTCTTCAAAATCTACAACATCTTCGCGAAAGTCATTCGCAGATTTACAATACTGTTTAATCGTCTTTGCGCGATAAGTAGGTTCATACCCCTGCATACGAACAACTTTATCCATTAACTCTTTTTGGTCCTTCTCAGTATAAATTGAGAACCCCTTATCAAGTCCTACTCGATCACCATACTTACGAAGAATAGCAATACAAAGAGCATGAAAAGTGCTCACCCATATATTCTCTGCCACTTGCCCTAATTGATGCGAGATTCTCTCTCGCATCTCATTAGCTGCTTTGTTTGTGAATGTCAAACATAGGATATTAGAGGGGTCTACATTCTTATCCTGAACCAAAGACATCACCCTCGCAGTCAAAGCTCGGGTTTTACCCGAACCAGGAATCGCTGTTACGACACAGACTCCCTCGAAATGATCTACCGCCTGTTGTTGCTCTGGATTTAACTTCATGCGCATGTCACCGTAACCGAACAATCCGAGTAGTCAAAATCACCGACCCAATCAAACGAAAAAACCCAAGGCACACTCCTAGTATCAAATGTATCTAATGCCAGCTGTGGAGCAGATTGAAGATGATCAGGCCGGAAGCAGGAAACACATAGCGGAGGTGAGCAACTGTGAAAGAAGTCAGCCCACTGCTGTTCTTCTAATTGCCTGTTCACTTCAATACCCAAGACATCGATTATCATGATATTTCCTTCTCTTTCTCTTTGATTTGATGCTTAATAGACCGTGGAGACCAACCCTGTTGCACGTACTTGAATTGATAATATACTTCACCAGTTTGGTCATCCACTATCTGCACTATCGGCATATCAGTGATGCGCCACTTGTCTAGGTCTTCTTTCTTGCCATCAGCAACATCATAGATAATGTGAGGAAACTTCAACTGGGTTAACCTTGCTAAATAAACAGCGCATCGTGGGCAATCTTTAGATTTGATTACACGAGCCTTCAGCATTTATTTCATTCCTAATTGGCCGCGAACAACAGTCTCTTCCCTCAGCAATCCAGCCGCATCAATCTTGCCATCAGCAGCCATACGACCTAGTTTTCTCTGCACCTGCCCCCACTCATCCTTAAGACCTTCAGACACCTTTTCAAGTTCATCACCTATTTGTTTACTAAACAAAGCGGCGTACTTAAGTTGTTCCTCACCACTCATCAACTGCCGCTTAGGATCATCATCTATTCCGAACTTAAAAGGTGCTTCACGTCTCGCCAAGCATCTCGCAAAATAATGCATATTCTTATCACCTAGATCAGACATGCCAAACGCGTGGGATATATCATCTTTGGAAAAGACAATCAGTTTTTTCTCGGAGTTATGTATCAGTGCTCCATTAATAACGAGCATACCGTTATCTTGGTCGTACTGTGCATCTAAAATGCGTACATAGTAATATGTCATAACTTAGCCTCCAACATACCAGACAACACTTCTGCGAATTCCTCTATATCCTCTCGGCTAGGCTGAGTCAATTTTACTTCCGTCAGATTATTCAAAGCAGCAGGCTCTAGTAATTCTAATATTAAATGATCATGAAAAGTGCGGTAGGAACCACCTGGGACATCATGTAGATTGATGCAGTCCTTGCTAACTCCCACCATTTCTTCACATTTGCGAGTATGCTCAAACCATTTATCCTCATCAGCCTCAGTAATAGTACAAGAAGCACTAACTTTATCACATTGATCTCGCACTGAGAAATCCTCTCCCTCACGATCTTTCAATACTTTGATCCGTTTGTCCCAGCTACCTTGCGGAACAACTCCGTAAATTCGGCATGATAGGGTGCGATCTTCATAGATTTGACAACGACCCTCCCAGAAGATACAGCCTTTCACCAGTCTGGTATCTAGATAATTAACAATAGCCCGAAGCAACAAGTCACGCTTTGCAGGTTTCTTCCAGGTTTTCTGGATTGTCTCCAAAGCCTTCAGAAATTCCACATAATACAGGCTAGGGCTATTAAACCGACAACACCAAAAAGCATCCTCGCCAAAATGCTTCTCACACTGCTCACAGCCTGTAGTTGAGGGCATTCCATCATACAAAACCTTCAATGATATCAAAGGTCTACGAATGTTCGATTCTGATGTATCTACGCCAAATGGATTCATACGATTTGTGAAAGTCCCACTTTAATCAGTTCATACGTCTAAGTTGTCCAGTTTGTCTAAATCTTGTTTCACCGGGGCTGTGGATTTTGTAGCCAAAGGCTTGAGTGTTTTCACTGTCGAAACTTTGGATAACTTCGGAGCATCAGCATCAAAAGTAATACTAATACTTTCAATTCCTTCCACCTTCCTAACTCCTGGGACATCTTCGGACTCTGTCCAATCGTCAATCATCTTCTTAGCAGCACGAGAGTCTACGCTCTGTTTTACTTTGACTACCTTGTCATAGTCTGCCTTATGCTCATTTCTGACGTGTTTCAGGAACTCGGCTTCATCTTCGATCTTCCAACTATCCGACCCCTTACGTTTGACCACTTTGGCAATCGATGGGAATTGCAGGCTTTTCTCATTCGGCGTCAGAGTAAACATTGTGTTTTGAATTAACCGTCGGAATTGACCAATCTTCTCCTCAAGAGACTTAATCTCAATGTCTGCTGTCTCAACCCTATACTTCTTCAAACCTTTAGCATGTTCAATCTTGGAATTCAACTCCTGTAACCGTATCAAAACCTCTTCAATTTCAAACTCAGATGACAATACCAAATCATCAGTAATGACCGTTCCACCCGTTATAGCATCAAATGCAGATATACTCATTTATCTCTCCTATTTAGTACCAGACCATTCTTTAAATCCCTTGACTGAATACAGGATTGCTGTGACTGTCTCGACATGATTCTCGTCACGTAGTTTGCCTAGATTACCTTCATTAAACGAGGGTACAAAACACAAATCTATACCCTTCGGGGCACAATATCCAGTAGCGATAATAAGGGCTTTGACCGCGTTGTAGTTCGCAAACGGACCAACTGCCCGAACCTTTGCATAGCCATGCCGTCGTAAAGCCATAAAGACCGCATAAGCCAACTTCTTAACATGTTCCTTTTCTGCTGATTTTTTATCAGACTCAGTTGCCCCTCTAAACCTCCCCTTAGCAACCAAAAATCCCGGATCACTGGTTCCATCTCTAAAACTACCCATCTTTGATTCATCGTCTTCTATTGGAGCAGGCATTTCAGTATCCATAATATTCTCCCGATACAAACAACCTATTATACCGTCTCGTCAAGCAATCGCCGAAGCTCTTCACTACGTACTGATTTAATTCTGGAGCGAACCTCCTTTTTGTCGATCTCCAGGGTAGAAGCAACATCGTCTACAGTATAACCAGTCGCAATAAGCTTTAGTATTTCCTGATCCATCGAATCCTTGATAAAATTCTCAATAATACAGAAAGCACTCTCGAACGATATCGGCACATCACCCGATTTGATATCATCATAATCGATCAACTCAAATGGACCTATTACTCTACGATCCCGGTCTATATGATCCTGCAAAACACCCTTTTGATCCCAGCCTACCGGACGGTGCAAATCATAGACTTCCGACTGAATCAAACTACAAGGGTATTTTTCAGAAAACGCTACCCAGGTCATAGGAGGTGCATACCGTCCATGCTCGACAGGAAGAGACTTGAGATATTCTTCATTAATGTGAGGAATAATGTTCTTAGTAAATGGACATAACACACCTTTACTGCCATCATCCAGTTTCCACGGCCACCTGATACGGCATTTACAGGATGCAAATGTTTTAGCATCGCCATTTTTTAAGGCAGTAATCTTTGCATTCGTTTTCTCTCCCCAAGTAACCACGTATACTCGCGGCATGCTAGTTACCTCGTAGATATCACCCCGCCAAACCATAAACTTAGGTAGATCACTGATCGTTTTGAAGTGTTGGAGATGCTTCTCATCTATACGTCCAACCATACGACTGCAAACTGGGCATTGAACTGCGGGACGCCGTTTTACTCGGAAGGCAGAAGTTTTGATATTAGACTTCCAATTAGAAAGTATCTTATAGAAGAACCCATTAAATGCCCCAAGAGGACCATAGCCTTTTTCCTTTTGCAAGCAAGCAGCAGTTGCAGATTTAAACATGTTAACTGCTACAGACAACTTATAGTCGAAGTCAGATTCAAAGGTTATCCTATCTATGTAGTCGTCTAACTGAGCAAACCAGTGATCTTTGTAATCGTCATAGTAGAACTGTATCGGAAGATAATCTCTGCTCTCGCGAGTTTTCTGATACAGCACAACTTGTTCTGTTACTGGCCTCCCATTAAGACAATAGTGTAGTTTAGACATGCCATCCTCCTATTTTACGCCCTTCCAGCAATGACCTCTGTATTTGCATTCTAAACACCTCTTATGCCCACGAGAGTCATAACCTCTGGGTGGTAATACATGCTGACCTTGCGAGTTCTTATTGGTGACTTGGTACCGTAACCTTACGGCCTCTTCTCGCTTAACGTCTATCATAGCATCATCTCGTAGCACCAAAAACTCCTTAACACTTTGATTGGCTTTATTCTCATAAACGAACTTGCCATATTTCAGGCCACTAAGATAAAGATACACTTGCATCTGCGTTTTATGTTCAATCTTGGGTTTCTCCAAGTCCTTAAACTCGAAAGGATTCATCGTTTTAAAGTCGATCAGAAAATATCTTTCATCATCCGGCACGATTTCAGGTTTCTTATACTCCCCTAATTTCGTAAAGGGCCATTTGGTAATATCAATGATTGCATCAACATGACCACCCCACCACGTCTCATCATCGCGGAAACCCACTTCAGCATACTGAAATTTGGTTGAGCCACATTCGCATTTCTCGGGCCTTATACACCCTAGTTTGGAATCCAACCCAAACAGTCTAGGCTCTGGATGTACTGCCCAATTAAGACACACCCATCTGCCTAGTAGTGCATCAATAGATGTGCCTATGAAGTAATCACGCCATCGGTCGTGAGCATAGTGTCCATTATCAAAGATTCTCTCTTGTGTACTGTCGAGTTTCAAAGCAGACTCGTCTATATGTATAATCTCTTTCGATTCGTAATAAGCATAAGCTACCTTACGATGACAATCTTCCCAACTGCTTGCATGAAAATACGAGTAATCTCGGTCATTGACTTTCGCTCGCTCTACTAAGAAGTTGTTCACTGCTTTCAAGACGTTGATATTAACTGACATTGTCTACCTCTCATTTTCATTAGTGGTTCAAGCACCAAACTCTTTATCTTTTGAATACCGTGAGCTTGGATATGTTCATCCGGGTCCATGTCATCAGGGAGAAATACAGGACTAATCTTATAAGCAAGCCCTGTGCCAACTGCTACTCTTTCCAATTCCCCAAAAGAATCACACATTGCATAGCCCTTGGGTAGTACTTTCTGCATGATTTTCTCGGTTCCACTTTGACCTGCCCTATTCGGGTCAGAATCCAGAACTAAAATAATTTCATCGCAATAGCGGTGAATGAGAGCCATCTGCACATCACTTAAGTTAGTACAACATAAAGCTACTACATTTTTGACTCCGTTATTATGGAATTGCAGTGCATCAATTTGCCCTTCGCAAACCACCACGAAACCCCACTTTCGCATATAATCCTTCGCTTTATCAATTGCATACAAATGGAAAGATTTTTCATAATGCTCATGCCAATGATCAGGGAGCCGAGAGTCTCCGTTGCCAATATGACGAGACATCAGGGTGACTAGGTTACCGCTCGGATCGTATAAGGGAAAAATTATACGACCTGCAAGTTGATGACAAACATCGTGGGGTACGAAACCTAACCCAAATTCCTTGATGACCTGCTTAGATAAATGGCGATGATCCAAGTACGCCATACCCGAGCGCCCCTCCTGCAACCAAATGCATCTCTGCGATTTTGCTAGGAGTTCCGCCCTTTCAGCATCACTGAATCTGGCCTTAAATTTCGCCATCTACTTCTAAATCTGTTTGTAGAACTTTCTTAGTCGATTTCTTCTTTGGAACAGCCTTTGGTTTTGAGCTCACGTATGTCGATGCCAGTTCATCAACAGCAATCGGAACTCTGACCGGCTGCTTTTTCTTAGCATTCTTTTCTTCTTTAGCTACATTCGCGCAACACATAGCCAAATGGGATTCAAGCTGCTGCTCTCGGATGGCCGATAAGAAATCCGCTTCACCCTCCACTTTAAGTATTATATCGTCATTTTCTTTCCACGTCAAGGTACCATTTCGGATAGTTACAACTTGCAGGGATCGTGCCAAATCATAAGTTTTTTTAGCATCATCCGGGTTATATTCAACGTAATAAATCGGAATCTCAATAGAAACATTTGGCGGGACCGGAGGAGCCATTCTATTTTTCACAATCGTACAACGAGCATAGTGACCTATAAGCTCATCGTGACCTTCTTCATCCTTCACGAACACCTGCCCTGCTGCACCATTCTTCTTTTCTATGCTCAACCTTTGGTGAGCAAAGAATTTGAGTGCACGACCACCAGGCGTATGAAAACGATCTTTGAAGTATTCACCTGGCTTTTCTCTCAGTTGGTTGATGAAGATGACAGTGGTTTGGGTTTGAGCAGAAGCCTGAGCAATCTTGCCTAGCATCGAACTCATTGCTCTGGCTACTTCAGCCATACCTGCGCTATTGGGATTGAAATCCTCTGCCAATACTCTTTCTGGAATCAACCCAGCTACCGAGTCAAGGACAACCACACCATAGATGTTGGCACAAATCGACCGATAGACCATTTCCAAAATTTCGTTAACATTCATCAGTTCGAACGAATCATCATTCCCCTTCTCGTTCTTGACTAATGGAGGCAGAAACAACTTCGATGGTGACATGCCGTTGATCTCAGAAAGGGCATAACTGAATGCTCGTTCCGTATCAAACCACGCACATAATTCACCTGACTTTTGGGCGTTAGCTACTACTCTCATTGCAATTGATGTTTTTCCCGATCCTTCTGAACCCATCAACTCCACGATACAGCCCTTCGCAAGTCCCCTTGCACCCTTTGTTAACAACACATCAAGATCATCGTGACCTGTTGGAATAGCCTCAAGATCAACTGAAGCAAGACCTTTGGTTTTGTAGTTCTCACCAAATCGAGCGGTAAGACTCTTTAGAACAACTTCCAGTATTTTATCTGATACTTTACGTGTAGCCATTTGACATCCTTATTTCTATCGAGAAAAGGGGTGCGGATCATACCCGCACCCCTTTCCTAATAATTTACCAATTTATAGGATCGTTGCCAACATCGTTACCAACATCGCCGAGTGCCGACTCATCTGCAACGGCCTGTTGCGGAGTCGTAGCAGGTACAGGCCCCTGAGTTGCCGCAGTGCCAAAAGCTCTATCGAGCAGCTGGTCCATTGGCGTGGCTCTGAAAACATCTTCCAAGGTGTACAAATCACCGTTTGCCTTGATGGCGGCTCGCTCCTGGTCAGAAATCGGAGCAGGACCAACGAACGTAGTCGTGTATTCACGATTCAATTTCACACCAGTTGCCTCAATTGTCCAGTTGCCTCCATTTTGGCCACCTGGGTGAGACTTGGTTCTCTTTGCCCAAGCACCAAAATATTTGAAGATCGACCGTCCACCATCAAGAACCTTCACCAACTGATCTTCACGA
>Ga0208904_1001660_pt1 | contig 14867 bp, 15 predicted proteins | sample AntAceMetag02UKB_FD_184774 | JGI IMG/M metagenome (GOLD analysis project Ga0208904, IMG submission 184774) | Saline lake microbial communities from Ace Lake, Antarctica - Antarctic Ace Lake Metagenome 02UKB (SPAdes) (version 2) | ecosystem: Environmental > Aquatic > Non-marine Saline and...
CTGCACACCCCGATAGCGAGGGGATGGTGTTTTGCGATGCAGATGATTACTGTCACCCATATGTTTTGCGAGAGAGCCTTGATGCTTTTCGTGCTGGCCATGATTGGTTGTGTCATACGAATGGATATTTCTATGATTTTATTACAGGTGGTATAATCCAGTATTCATCCAGGAAAAGACCGGGGATACGCTTATCTGCAAGGATGGACATAGCCAGGAGGCTACCCAACAGGGTGAGGCCGAGATTAATGCATGCTTGGTTTCAGGCGCACATGAAGCCTAAGAACACGTTGTTCTCACAAACAGGGCATTGGGAGCAAGGGTTGTTTACTAACGGGCACAACAGCATATCGAAAAGCAGGGACGGATATTTTACCAGACCTAGAAACCCATACAGGGTGACGGATAAGCTTTTGGAAGATATAGTTCCTGCGGAAGTTGCGGAACGGATAACAGCAATGGGAATAAATCAGAGAGCATGATACTTGATTTAAAAGAACTAATAAGGAAATACGAGATTGATATCGTTGGCATAATCCATATTGGTGCTCACCACGGGAAGGAGTATGATGTGTACAAAGAATTAGTCTGCGTAGACAACCTGTTGTTTTTCGAACCTATCCCGGAGTGCTATGAAGTTTTAAAAAAGAACGTCCAGGGCATCGTTGTGAACAAGGCTTTAGGAAATTATAATGGCATGGCCAAGCTTAACCTTGCCAGCAATGGGCAGTCAAGTTCTTTACTTGAGCCAGCGTTACACGTAAAGCAATACCCCAAGATAACCTTCGGGGAAACCATAGATGTCGAAATAGCACGTCTCGATGACATATTAACTACTCCTGAGAAATACAACTTCATAAGCATCGATGTCCAGGGGTATGAGCTTGAGGTCTTCAGGGGTGCTATGAAGACGCTTGAGGGCATAGATTGTATAATCTCAGAGGTCAACAGGAAGGAACTGTACAAGGATTGCGTCCAGGTCGATGAGCTTGATAAGTTCCTTTGGGAGTTTGATTTTGTGCGTACTGATACGAGGTGGGTTGGCAGAACATGGGGTGATGCTTTTTACACAAAATTATGGTAGAATCTTTCGACACGTTAATAAAGAAATCTTATGATTTCAACCAGGAAGTTTTTGATACGGATCCAAGATGGGGGATACTGAGGGAGTTATATAAAAGAAACTTCGTGGACAATAGGGATTCTACCGAGAGAATGCCAAAGAAGATACACCAGATATGGCTTGGCTGTCCTCTCCCAGACAAGTACCTAGAATATATTGATTCATGGAAGAGGTTTAATCCTGAGTGGGAGCATAGGCTGTGGACAGATGGAGACGGTGTTGACATGCCACGCAGGGATCTATTTGACTCCATAAAAAACCCTGGACAAAAATCTGATTTCTTAAGGTATCATATCCTTAACCAGTTTGGGGGTCTTTATGTGGACACGGACTTTGAATGTCTTAAGTCCTTTGACACGTTATCGTATTCTGAGTTTTTGGTAGGTGTAGGGTTCCCTGCGGCACCTCAACTATTCATAGGGCTTATAGGATCGATTCCCAATCACCCTATCACATCGGCCTTAGTATCATCTTTAGACAGAATACGTGGAGGCACGTGGAGAAATATATTTAACACCACTGGTCCCAATTTTTTCACATCCGTATTCTTTAGCGTGGTAAAAGAATACATGAAGGGGGTTGTCGTCCTCCCTCCAGATTACTTCTATCCATTCTCAAACAAGAAAAGGCGGCAGAGCAATGGGAAGGATTATGTTGAAGATTGTTCATATGCCATACACTACTGGGATGTGTCGTGGCACCCTAAAAAAAAGAATCGTGGACTGGATCCAAGGAGATAAGTTTATAGACATAGCAGATTATCGCTACGCTCCCGCGAAGAGAGCGAAAGATGATTATAATAACCTGTCTAACACGTTAGAGGAGTCTGACGGGATAATATATACGCATACCATGTACGTAGAGGGGCTGTTTGAGGCTCTTAGCCGAGCGAACACAGAGGTGGTGGTCATAACACACAATAGTGACGCTAGTGCCTGTATAACGCCTCCAGATAACGTTAAGCGGTGGTACTCACAGAACGTGGACATCATCCATCCGAGGGTTGAGTCCCTACCCATTGGGATAGAGAACAACAGGTGGTACCCGAAGAAGAGGGGGGAGATGATTAAGTGCTTATCCGAGAAGAGGGAGCTTGGAAATCTTGCTTACATGAATCATAGCATACGTACTAACTTAATGAAGAGGGAGCTATTATACAGGATGTTTGAAGACAAGTCATGGGTAGATGCTGCACAGGGGAGGAACGGTTACAGGTTCAGCGAATACATAAGAGACATCTACAACCACAGGTTTATTTTCTGCCCGGAGGGTAATGGCATAGACACACATCGCACATGGGAGTGCTTATACATGGGTAGTATCCCTATCATGAAAAGAAATATTAACAACACGTTTTATACAGATTTACCTATATGCTATGTTGATTCATGGGAGGAGGTAACCGAAGATTTCTTACAGGAGGAGCACGTAAGGATAAAGTCTAAAACATGGAATATGGAAAAGCTTAACTTTGAATACTGGAAAGATAAAATACGATCACATGGAAACTTTTAAGGACAGGATGAAAGAGAAGCATTCCGGATGGGGTTCTCACCAAGCCGTTCTATTAGACACTCTTGGCAGGACAGATAAGCCAGTATTGGAGCTTGGTGCCGGAGCTTGGTCAACGGTTCAGATACACGATGCTCTGAAAAATAGGGGTATAAAATTCCTAACAATAGAGGCTAACCAGAAATGGATCGACATGTACATCCATCTAAAGACGAAATTACATGACCTCAGATGTGTTCCCGATTCAGATATGCCAGCGTTTTATGCGCTTGATGATGTTGAGTGGGGGCTTGTTTTTATAGACAACTCAACGTGGAGGGCAAGGAAGCTGGCGATACAGAAGTACAAAGATGTGGCTGACTACATTGTGTTGCATGATTGTGATGCTATCCTGAAAAAGAGTCACACGTTTGGTAGGACAATAAGGCGCATTAACGGAGCCGAGAACGATCCAGGTGTTAGGGACTACAGCAAAACATTCAAGTATTGGATTGAGTTCTTCATCGAAGATTGGAAGCAGCGTCATCCTCCTGTGTTGCTCGCTAGCAATAAGGTTTGTCTCGATAACATCGAAGAGATTTACGGAATGATAATATCAAACAGAAACGCATGAAAGATTTTTGCATAGTATTGTTTTTTAATAAAGCTTTTTATGAAAAAGCTCTTGATACGATAAAGCAGATCAGGGAAGTTGGCCTATATAATGGAGAAATAGTGTGTTTTGTCGGAGATGATTTAAAAGATCATATCACACAAGTCCTCAATAGTAATATTGTGGTTAAATATTTTCCTGATGTTGAGAGAGCGAAAGAAAAGAATGACTTGTTTGGCGTGAACAAACCGTTCCAGTTTCATAAGTTCTACGTCTTCCATAAGTGGTTCCGCGAAAACTATAAGAAGTGTTTACATTTTGATGTGGGTATGCAAATATATAAGCCACTTGACAAGATTATTAACTTAGACTGTACTGGTAAGTTGTTAGCCCATTCGGATGCCTACCCGACATATAAGTGGAAGCTACGGGACCAGTTTGACAAGAAGAAATTCCCAGAACAATACAAAGAGCTAAGTGAAACGTATGATTTAAACAGGGATTATTTTCAGGGTACTATTCTATTATACGATACAAGTATAATAGCTGATGACACATTTTCATTCCTAGTAGACATGTCGAATCGTTTTTATAACAATAAGACTAATGCTCAGGGGTTTATGAATCTACACTTTAATTGCACTAGGGATCTTTGGGAGCAGATTAAAATGAAAGACAAGGACACCCGTTACTATGATTTTTTTGAGAGGAAGAATTTAACAACAGACGATTACATAATGTTAAAATATCCAAAAACAAAAAAGAAATGAGTCAGAAAAAATTTGGTGGATGGGCAATTTCAAAGGAGTTATTTAACTGGATAGTAGAGAACCTTCAAAGTGGGAAGACTATTCTGGAACTTGGCAGCGGCAGGGGGACGGGGGAGCTTACCAAGCACTTCAAGGTTTATTCCATTGAGCACGACAAGAAGTGGGTTGGTCGCGCAAAGGAGTCTACATACATACATGCGCCCCTTGTGGAGTACAGCGGATATAGGTGGTATGATGTAGAGATATTAAAAGAGCAGTTGCCCAAAGAATACGATCTTATACTCGTTGATGGCCCACCGGGAGATATAGGCAGAGTAGGGTTCTTGAAGAACATAGATCTGTTTAATACCGATGTCACTATCATCATTGACGACTCCAACAGGAAAGAAGAGGCACAGATGCGTAATGCCCTGGTGCAGAAACTAAGGAAGAAGTCTGATAATTATTCCGGAGCAGGGAAAACCTTTAGTGTACTATTGCCATATGTTGACTAAGAAAGAAATATCAGATATCCACAGGTCTGTAATATGTGACAGTCACAAGTATGTGCCTCTCCCCGTACAGCACGATAACAAAAAGTGGAGGTGGAGAGGGAAGTCATTCCCGCGAATAATATCACTCCTAGAGTTCAGAGAATACATGTTAGAGTATAACAGAACGTTTGATGATGTCCTTTCTTTTAATGGCGACAGTGATCCGGAGTATGAGTACCTGAATTACAACAACAGGCACAACTACAACTATGATGGAGTGAACAATGATCTCCATTGCTTTGATATTAAGAAGAAAGACTTTGACTTCGCCATGCTCAATGAAACACTAGAGCATTTGTATGATCCCATACGTGCGGTAAAGAATGTTTACAAACACCTGATTGTTAGCGGAATGATATTCGCTAGTGTTCCGGCAGACAATAGGCCACATGGAGAACCTTCACACTTCTATACAGGGATAACGGCAACAGGTTTGGGAGCAATAATGAAGCTGGCAGGATTTGATATTCTCAAGTTGGGACAGTGGGGGAATAGTGAATACTTCCATGCAGAGAGCAACAGGAGGCTAAAAAGGAAGACGTGGCCCGACTTCACATATAGTGCGGAACCCGGATATAATCAGCGCACACATCCCGTACAGGCGTGGTGCTTGGCAATTAAAAACAAATGAGTTTAGCAGTAGTAGTAAATACAACAGACAAGTATTCGCATATATGGGATGCGTGGTATCATCATTTCCGTAAACACTGGAAGCATGATTTCCCTATATACTTCTTAAACGAGGAGAAGGACATCCCCTATCCCTTCACGCAGATAAAAGTTAACATCCCAGAGAAGGATCTGTGGACAAAGAAGCTACGTGAGAGCATCGTTCAGATACCGGAAGACAACTTGCTTGTTTTGCTCGATGATTTGTTTCTTATAGACGTTTTCGAGGAGGGGGAGCTTGAGTTTGTTTATAAATTTTTCTTGGATTCGGGTGCTGATGTCATACAGATAAGGGGCGATTCGCGCTATACAACAGAAGCCCCAACTACAACTCCAAAGATTTCGAAGCTTAATGATGACAGCCAGTATCTCATATCACACCAGCCTAACATCTGGAAGAAAGATTTCCTTCTCGAATGTATAGAGGTGGATGAGAGTCCTTGGGCTAGTGAAAAAAAGGGAACGGCCAGAATACAGAACAAAGGATTTAATATTTACCACTACAGAAAGGATTGGTTTGTCAATGTTTTACGAAAAGGCAAGGTCGTTCCTGAGTATAAAGACATGTTAGATGAATCATAAAGTAATAAGCCACCAAGAAAGCTTTGACTTGATAATAAAGAAATTAAGAGGAGGGAAGCCTTTCTCGTTTGTCAGGTTTGGCGATGCCGATTATATCATGATGTATGAAAAGAGCAGGGGTAGATTAATAGGGCAGAGCAATCGCTTTAGGGTAACGGCAGAGCTACAGCGCGAGATCATAGAATGTCACAACATCCAAGACGAGGATTTTCTTATAGGGTCTGTTCTTAACGACAGCTCTGGTTACTTAATGCAGTCCTACAATACGGAAATAAAAAAGTCCTATCTCCCCCCACTGAAAGAGCACGAATGGCTGGTGGCGATGTCATGCTTGCAGGAGATACTTTTGACTGACACGAAGAAATTTTTGGAGTTCCCCCGTGAAATGAGAAGAACAAATACTATGCTTGTGGGTAGTTATAACCATGAACGCTTATCGCAGATATTTGGGGATATAGATATTTTTATTGAAGTCCCCCGAAGGAATTGTTACGCTACCATTGATGAGTGGTATCCCAAGGTTTTGGAAAAAAAACACAAGGTCGGAAAGATTGTATTAGCAGCAGGACAGTCCTCTAGGGTGATAGCAAAAAGATTATGGAAATCCGATGATATAGCAATAGATGTGGGATCATTGGGAGATATGTTCGTGTTGGATACGGAGGTAGACATCCCCCTAAGAACACACATCAAGAAAGGGAGGGTGCTTATAAACGAAAGCGTTTCCAAGGTATTAGAGAGCATATAAAAAAATATCCGTAAATTTGACATGATAAAAAATTATTAACTGTTTCTTATGCCAGGGGAATTAAGGTACTCCTGAAACTTTGGAATTAAGGAACCAAAAACTTAGAAATCATGTTAAAACTTTTAACAGTTGTTAGCAAAAATGGAGACACACAGCATGCTGGATTTAAAGTCTTCAATACTGACTCGATCAGTGAATTAAGAACGTATAACACTACTGGAGCAAGATTCAGGTTCAGGCACAAGCCTGATAGACAAAGTGGAGGTGAGGATACGTATGAAGTGTCCGAATCAAGAGCCACCGTTCTCACAGCCATAAACCAAACATTTAATGCCATTGGGCTTACATTGAATGTACACCCGGATAATTCGGCTGCAAATACAGTTGTGGCTACGGCCTTTAATGCCAAAGATATAGTGTTCATATATTCTAATACGGTATCTACTGTTGCCCTTTCCTGGATTGTTGTTAATGAAAATGGATATAGACACAGAAGGTATCTTGTGGCTCATAAACTAGCTGATATTCCAGATTTGGCTCGTACTGGTACAACCACCACGACATCGACCACGACATCAACGACATCAACATCGACCACATCAACGACATCGACAACATCATCGACGACATCGACATCGACAACATCGACAACATCATAATTTTTTAATAGTTATCAGGTTTAGGGGGAAGAGCCGGATGTTATGTTCGGCTTTTTTTATTGGGATATCGACAGAAAAGTGCCTCCGGGTGTGGATTGAAGTTCCACCGATATCCCTTCCTCATTTCTTATTATCTTTGTTTATCAAACAGCCGCAAGATGAAACTAGAAAAACTCGACACGTCGAAGTTCCTTTATGACCCCAAAGATGAAAAATCCTTCACGAAGCTTTTAAAGTACAAAGATTTTAAAGTAATAAGGAGCAGGGATTCAAACCAGATAATCCAGTACATTATCCTTATGTACGATCTTGCCAATACAGATATAGTACAGGAATACCCACAATTAGCTCAAAGGAAGATGATGGTTGCCCGGATGGTTGGGTTAGTGGAGGGTAAGAGTATTAGCCCTGCTATTGAAGACATCCTTATAGGTAAAGACAGTCGTGTAAATGCGATGATAATAAAATACCTACATCTGTTCAATAACCCGTCATTGCTGATGCTTGAGTCCTACAAGGAGATGTACGCGAAGCTAAACCAGCTAGTAATGGGTGGGGATATCGATACCAAGGATTACACCAAGACGATTCAGAATATAGAGGTATTGCATAACGCGATAAATACTCTTACTGATACTGTACTTAAGGGGAAGGATGAGACACGTTTAAGAGAGGATCTGTATAGAAGCATTGAGGGAAGAGGGCTTGGCATACGTGTTGAGGACATCGCAGAGAAGCTACAAAGGAACGAACCCATATTCCCGGAGGCCAACCCCTATGGTAATTATAAGCCAAATAAAATGAAGTTTGTAGCAGACAAATGAACGAATACCCCCTAGATAGTCGTTACGAAAAGAAATACCTTCCAGCGGATGAGACCGTGTTGGTAAATGATAACGATGTCGATTTACGCCCAATAAGGTTAAGGCTCCCAAAGCCTCCAGACATACGTTTGATAGACGGGTATGGATTAAAGCCCGAAGATCAGAGGTTTGAGAAGATCGAAATTCCCCGCAAGTTAGCGCAGATAGAAGAGGATGCCAAGGAGATGGAGAGGGAAAAGGCATCCAGGATAGCGAACTACACGATAACACGTTTCAGGTTACAGAAGAGGTACTGGAGTCTATTCCTGGAGAGGAAGGAAGACTTAAGGGATGAGATAAAGTGGATAAAGAAAATATGGTGGCATAGGATCAATGGGTACTGGTTCTTCAATATGGGCAAGCCAACGTATATATCCGGGTGGCATTTTGACTATCTTAATTTCTGGTATATCGCAGAAGTGACTCCGGATGGGAACCTGCATTTTAGGGACAGGGACAGGAAAGAGTTTCTTTTTCACAAGTACGCACATGAAACTACGGAGACATTTGCCAACACAGATAAGAATGGATGGGCAATACCTGAAGCTGATGGCAGGTACAGGATGAGAGATCTTGGGAGGAGGCTGTGTTACGGACCCGTCCAACCCAAAAACAGGCGTAGCGGTAACACAAATAAAGGACTATCGATAATTCATTCCATAGTCACGATAACGATAGGAACAGATGGTGCAGGGGTAATGTCATACACAGGCGATAACGCAGAGGTGCATTTCACAGGAAAGATGTTAGAGGCCATGAACAGGATGCCTCTATTTATAAGACCATTTTCAACGAGTGGATTCACTTCACCTAAATCGATTACCCACAAAGTCCCGGCAAATGAGTTTGACATGTTTGGGCTTAATAACGAGATTACATACTCAATGACATCAAGTTCCACGTTTTATGATGGTAAAAAGTTGGTAGCAGCATTGATTGACGAGAGTGGTAAAACTCAGGCGTTATCCGTTGATGAGAGATGGATGGTCATTAAGAACTGTCTATCACAGGGCGATGGCGCGATCATACATGGATATTGCTATCAGCCGTCAACGGCAGAGGAGTATACGGCAGGAGGGGCAGCATACAGGGCCATGGCTAACAAGTCATCATTCTACCAGCGCAAACCAAATGGGCAAACGCAGTCCGGGCTATTCAGGTTGTATGTGAAGTCTGACGAAGGGTTAGATCTTTTTATCGACAGTCATGGGTATAGCGTAAAAGACAAGATATTACCGCACCAAAGGAGAGAGGGATTCAAGCAGACAGCCACGTCGTATATTAACGATGACTTTGAATTCCTACTAAAGCAGGATACTCCGGAGTCATTATCGGAGTACAGGAAGAAAAAGAAGATGTTCCCGATGTCATGGAAGGACGTGTGGGTAGGAGAATCTGGAGAGATAGGGTTTCCTACGGAGATGATTGTAGAAACGATAAACGAGTTAAGGAAGAAGTCAGAGACCGTACCTGGAAACTTTGAGTGGACAGATGGGTTTGGTTCTAATGTAGAATGGCAGGGTGACAAGGATGGTAGGTGGGAGGTATCAGAATTTTTCGAAGGTATAAGCAATCGGAGGGTGATGGAGCTTGTATGGGATACAATAGACATGGAGGAGAAGAGAACATGGATGCCCACAAACCCGTCGAAGGGTACCGTAGGGGCTGACCCGTTCAACTTCAAACTTGCACAAGAGGTAAAGAAGGACGCAGGGTATTCGAAGTCCGGGATGTCAGATGGAGGGATATCCGTATACTGGGAGCACGACAGTAAAATTGATAAGGCGGAAGTCTTAAGGAGCGAAAGGAAGTCTGACAATGTTATATGCACGTACCGATATAGGGCAAAGACAGATGATGATTATTGTGAGGACGTGTTAAAAACATGCATATGGTACGGATATATGGTGTACCCGGAGATGAACCTACCCATAGTGTATAAGAACTTCAGGCTGTGGGGATATCTGGGGTACCTCAAGTACGATGTAGATTATGAAGGGAGGATGAAGAATGAACCCGGAGTACGTATACATGGCAACAACAAGCAGGAGGGGTTTAACTTGCTGAGAACATTTTTCCAATATAGGTGCAAGCACATCAAGCACCTGAGACTATTAGAGGAGGCGAGGGATATCACTACGATGGACGAACTAAGGAACTATGACACGTTAGCAAGTCTCATGGTGGCCTTAATGGGGTCTCAGAGCAAATATTCTAAGCTTATGGAAACTTCTGATGACGACACTATAGACCTTGCAAAAATAACTGATATTTTACGCCAATACCCATATTGATCTAATTTTGTAATTTTGTCTTAAATAAGAAATACATAATATTGTGAATCTATTCACTGACACTTACCCAGAGATATTTCCGTTTCCCGACAGGAATATACCCCCAGAGCAGAAGACATCGAGAAAGTACACCAAAGCAGTTGGGTCAGCCATATATTCGCGTTACCTTAAGGACAGCACAGCCATGTCTTCGTCTTCGAGAAGCATGTTCCAGTACCTAAGAGCTTACGGTGTGGGGCAACAGCCAGAGGAGAAGTACAAGCGTTATCTCAGTGGGGTAAAGAAGGACAGTTCAACCGGAGCCATAACAGATGCCGACGGATCATGGACACAGAACAAGACAGAGGAGCGTGGAGGATGGATGAACGTGTTATGGGATATATTGTCTCCTGCCCAGATGATAAGGGACATGATACACGGCCTATTCGATGATATAGACTTTGACATCATAGCCGATGCTGTAGATGCTGACAGCGGTGCCGCAGAGGAGAATGATAAGTGGAAGCTATGGGTTAACACAAAGAGCTTTATCGCCCAGAGGCTTTTGGCAGCAAGGGCAATGGCAGGGGTGCCAGTAGAGAGGCCAGATTTCGTTCCTGAGAACGTAGAGGAGCTTGAGATGTTCAAGGAGGCCGGAGGGTTCAAGATGGTGTATGCCATGGAGATGGAGAAGTTACTGCGTCACACGTCAGATATTTCAGAGTGGATGGACCTGAAAGCGAAGATCATTGATGATATCATAGACCTCAACAGGGCATTTACGAAGGGTGACTACGACTCTCATACGAAAAAGATAAAATGGAGGTATGCAGATGCGGAATTCATGGTTATGCAATACTCCAAGTACCATGATTATAGAGACTCCGAATATGGTGGAGAGTTTAAGGACATGAAGATATCCGATCTCAGGGAGCAGATGCTTAATGAAGGGTATACCGAGAAAGAGATCAAGCAGGTAGCGGAAAAGTATGTTGGCGTATACGGGAACCCATCAAAGGATGGATGGGACAAGTATAATAAACAAAGCGGAAGTTGGGGATACGACAATTTTACAGTAGTAGCTTTTGATTTTGAGTGGATAGATTCCGACGTTGAGAAGAAAATAAAGTACACTAACAAGTATGGGAAAGTACGCATGTTGCCATACACGGAAGGTCAAGATCTTGGGAAGAGGGAAAAGCTTAATAAAACGACAGCAAGATTTTTGTATAAAGGCACATGGATAGTAGGTACCGATTACGCCTTTGACTACGGGAAGTCATTCTACCAACCACGTCCACGTCCCAATGAGATAGAGCTAACGTATAAAGGGTTCTCAATCCCCGGACAGCCATTAACGGCAAGATTAATTCCCATATATGACAACATACAGATAGGGTGGGTAAAATACCAGAACTCTATGGCCCAACAGTTTGAGTCCGGGTATACCGTAGACTGGAGGATGCTACAAAATATATCCGATGGTGACAAGAAATTTAGCCCGTCCGCGATCCTTAAGATGTGGAAAGAAACAGGGATATTGTTGTTCATGTCAAGAGCTATTGGGCAGTCTTATACGGGAGGAGCATCTGCGCCAGTACACAGGCTGGAGGGAGGTATGGGAAACACCCTTGCCGAAGCCATGGGAAGAATACAGCTACAGTTTACCCTTATCGAGAAGATGACAGGTTTCTCACCAATGGCCCTTGGAGCAACACCCGATCCGGATGCACCTGTAACAACGTCAGAGAGGAGCTTACAGGCGACACATAGCTCCATGAAGCCAATGATTAGGGGATTATTCAATCTCAAGAACCAACTTGCCAAGTCAGCATCCCCACGCATACAACAGATGCTTAAGTACGATCCGGAGTCTACAGCCGAATATGAGAAGGTGATAGGCATGGGAGGCATAGAAGCAATAAGGACAGCACAGAGCACAGCCGCAGAGTATGGCATAAGGCTACAGGCACGTCCCACGTTACAGGAGAAGACAGCACTACTGAGGGCAGCAGAGATATCCCTACAGCCAGGGAGAGATGGTAATCCGGGGATATCATACGATGACTACACATACATCGTAGAGAGGCTACACGCAGGAGGGAACATCAAGGAGATACGTTTATATCTGAATCAGGCAAGGAAGCGTATGGAGAAGAAGTCCTTCCAGGAAAAACAGCAGCTAATAAAGCAACAAACGGATAATGCCCTACAGATAAGCCAGGATGGTATGAAGAGAGCAGCCATGGAAGAAAACATGAAGACACAGGGGCAGATAGCCGTAGACAACAACAAAGGAGCCATCGATCTAAGGTTAAAGATGATGGAGATCAACGGGGACTACATGAACCAACTTGAAAAACAAATGGAGAAAGAGAATGTTAGCTGAAGATAAGATTGAAATAGTAGGGAACCTCAGACAACAAGGGGTGGACATTACTCAGAAGTTGCTATCGCCAATGGTATCACAAGTTGAAAAGTACGCCAAAGAAAGAGGACTGGAGCCAAGCGACGAGCCTGGAAGTGATGCTGTGGCAATGTTTAGGCAGACAGATAATAACAAGTTTGCAGCCCTCTTAAACGATGGTCAGAAAGTCTCTGTATCCCAACAGATGTACCTCTCAGAAGCGACATACAATTTTTTGCCGACACGTTATAAAACGATGAAATTGTAGCATTTCGCATTATTACGAAACATTCATTAATTTTGTTAAACCAAAAAGAAAATCATGCCGAAACAAGAAGGACTACAAGTTGCCGATCCTCAAGATAACAAGTTAGACGAATTTTTTAAAGGGGAGGGTAAACCAGAAGCAGGGGAAGAGATACCTGGATATGGAGGAGTTCCAGCCGAAGGAGATCCACCACCCGAAGAAAAGCCCGAAGAGAAACCTGAAGAGAAGCCAGAAGAGAAACCAGAGGACAAGCCGGAAGAAAAACCAGAAGAGAAGCCGGAAGACAAGCCCGAAGAAAAGCCGGAAGAAAAACCGGAGGATACAACAGGCGAGTGGGAGTTCAAGATGGACAAGTTCAATGAACAGTATGGCACGTCGTATGAATCGGATGTGAAGTTCAGGGAAGATCTTGCGGCAGTAAAAACATTAAATGAAGAAAAAACCCAATTAGAGGGCAAGGTGGCAGAACTCAATGAGAAGTATGACAAAGCCAAAGAAGCTCTCGATCCAAGTAAATATTTCGCTAACGAGGATGAGCGTAAAAGACAGGCTATTCTTATAAAGTTTGGGGATGAGGTTAATCCCGCAGCTTTAAACAAGATAGTCTCAACAGACTTATCCACGTTACCGGATATTGAAGTCTTAGTCCTTGGGGAGATTGTCAGAAATCCCAATGTCATCGGAGGTGAATCCGGTGCAAGGGAACTGATTTACGACCAACTGGGTATTGACGCAGAAAGCGATCCTAGCGAGTTGACATCGCTACAAAGGAACAAAATCGCTAGTGCAGCAACCAGCGTTCGTAGTAATCTCAGCAAGATAAAAGATGTCGAGATACCCGCAGTGGGTGACTTCGAGGCAGAGTCGGCTGCGAAAGCAGCGGAGAAGGTAAAAACCACACAGGTGCTTACAGACAAGTGGGAAAAAGTTTCCGACACGTTTCTAGGGAACTTAAAAGAAGTAAGCATCCAGGACGAGGTTGAAGGCAAACAGGCAGACGTGTTTTCATATGCCGTTCCAGACGAGTTTAAGTCCGGAATAAAAACCGATGTCCTTGAATTCGTATTAGAGAACGGTCTTGAGCCAACAGAAGAGAATCTTAAACAGGCGGTGGATTATGTACGAGAGAGATTCGTGCAAGAAAATTTCGCCCCTATGATGTTGGCTTATGGTAAAGATGTCGAAACGAAGGTTACGAACACGTTGGAAGAGAAGTATGCCAACCCGAAACCTTTAGAGGACAAAACTAAGCCAAAGGGAGAGACCGACAAGGAGGCGACAGAATTCAATACGTGGGCAGGAGAGAGTGAAAAGCCACCAGGAGAAGGACAGCCCCTATTTGGGAAATAGTAGTATTAACATAAAACAATAATATCGTGGCAGTAACACAATACGCTGCGAAGGGAAATTATACCGCTGCATGGGCTTCGTTGTATAGCATCAACTTCCCGCCCGAAATTTACCAGCAATGGTTTCAGAGGTATGGTGGAGGATTCAAGATCCTCGATTTCCTACGCATGTTTGCAAGAACACAGACTACAGCAAATCGTTTATTTTATCATTATGAAGACGCTGCCGAGCAACGTGTCGTCACCCTAGCCGATAATGGCACAGGTGATGGTATCGATACTGGCGCAGCGGGTGTAACAAGGTCAATAATGCTTGCAGCCGGAGACTTTGACACAAACAACAACGGTCCATTGAGGGAGCGTTTTACCGTCCTGATCCCTAAATCATACCAACATGATGATGTAGGGAAAGACAGGTGGTACGTTGTGACCACTGTTGGAGCAGGAGTAGGGGTGAACATCACATATACCGTAACCCCCCTGGATAGCGATGCAAGGATAGGAACAGCTATTCCAGTA
>Ga0208904_1001665_pt1 | contig 14842 bp, 15 predicted proteins | sample AntAceMetag02UKB_FD_184774 | JGI IMG/M metagenome (GOLD analysis project Ga0208904, IMG submission 184774) | Saline lake microbial communities from Ace Lake, Antarctica - Antarctic Ace Lake Metagenome 02UKB (SPAdes) (version 2) | ecosystem: Environmental > Aquatic > Non-marine Saline and...
CAGCTTTGGCAATATGGGCATTAAATAACAGAGGAGAGGATACGGAGATAGCAGAGAGCTGGATGTTCACACAAAATGCAACACCAGATGAAATTTCTTGGTTCTTAGAAATAGAATCTCCCGGAACATCATTGTGCAAAATAACTTATCCGGGTGGCGAGTACACAGTAGCAATTAATGAAGATAAAATAATAAGTTCAGACGCAGGAAGTTGTCTAACAAGGTCTGTAGGAAATTATTGGCTCAGAATATCACCGTCGTGTTATGACAAGGAATTTGAAGTATCCTGCAATAATAATTTTTTAACAACACTTCTATATAAGAGAAGAGACTCGGCCGTTATTCATGTTTCAGAAAGCACCCATGATTCTTCCGCCGAAGGAAAAACTTCAGAAAAAGTAAACTCAGTTTGTTTTGCAAACGGAGGAGTTTGTGATTATGAGGGAACTCTTTGGGCATCATTAATTCTAGACACAAGGCCAAATGGAAACTATGATTTATCCCCATACTTACCATATTTAATAACAATGGCAGATCAAAACGAAGAGTTTTTGCCAGAAGCATTTTTGTACTTATTAATGGGCCATGAGGATTTTAGAAATGACCTTTTATTAAAACAAAGAAATTCTCAATACTGGGACGAGGGCGGAGATAAGTTCTATGATACAGCATTGGCATTACTGCCTTTTTCGGGTTCAATGATTCCAGAAAAACAGGGTGCAGTAAATTGGTTATTAGAAATACAAGACCCCTCTAGCGGATGTTTTAATAGTGGGAATAAAAGAGATACAGCTTTCCTTCTTTATTCTTTGTGGCGAGAAAAAGCTCCAGCAAACACACCAGATGATCCAATCCCAGACTGCGAAGACTCAGGAAAATATTGCATGGCATCCCCAAGTTGTGATCCAACAAATATTTTAAATGGGTATAGATGCGGAGGAACATATAAGTGTTGCTCAGTACCAGTAGTTGAGAAAACGTGTTCAGAGTTATCGGGAGAAATTTGCAATTCTAATGAGATATGTGCAGGTTCAGCCAAAAGAGAAGATAGCTCAGCATCAGATATATCATACGGGGAGACATGCTGTATCGGGGGAGCCTGTGAGGCAAAACCTGCTGTAGTAGGAAACACGTGCGAAGAAAAAAGCGGACATAGCTGTAGAGATTCCGGGTGTAAAACGGGTGAAGAGTCAGTCTCATACGAAACATGTGATCATGAATCACAAACTTGCTGTAAAAAGAAGACATCAGGCTCAACCAAAAATTATCTATGGTTATGGATAGTGCTAATAATATTAATAATACTAATAGTAGTCGCAATAATTTTCAGAGATAAGTTAAGGCCATATTGGTATAAACTAACTTCTAAATTTGGCAAAGGTAAATCAAAAACCTCAGGAGGCGGACCATCGTCAGGAAGACCATCATCAACCTTCAATAGAACTTCAGGACGGCCAGGAATAAGGCCGCCAACAAGGCCACAAGGACAACTAGGAAGGAGACCACCAGTGAGACCGATACAAAAAAGAACACTCCCAATGAATAGGCCGGGTCAAAAAATAACCCCAATGCAAAAACCAAGACCAGAGCTGAATGATACCTTGAATAAAATAAAAAAACTGAGTAAAGAATAGTTTCTATAAAGAACGAGTTCCCAAAACTTTTATTAACCATCTTTCTTTTTAATTAACATGAAAAAGAGTTTAATGATAGTGGGATTAATTATTATTATTTTACTTCCATCGATTTTAGCAATAGAAACTACTATTAAAAGTGAATTTAAAACAGGAGAAACTTTTCAAGCAAAATTCTCTGGAAATTTTATTGATCCAGTTTTACGAGAAAATGTAGCATTTTATAGAGTGACCGGAGGAAAACACACATTGATTCCAACTCAGTATGACGTAATAAAAATAGATGATGAATATTATGTTTGGGCGAACTTGCCAGAAGCTCAAGACAATTATACAATCGAGATAAAAGAGGCAAGGTATAAAGTTGGAAATTCCGAATCAACAGACGACATAATAATTTCATTTAAAGTAATAGAGGAAAAGGCAGCTTTTCAAATAAATCCAGGAGTAGTTTATACAAATGACAATTTTGAAATTTCAATACAGAATTTATTAGATAAAAAAATTGATATAAATATAGGGACATCAACGGTTTCAGGAGATACCAGTAAATTTTGGTTTTATGAACCCATAGTCGAGGTAGAAAACAAGGTATTAGTTAGTCTAAAATCAGGAGAAGATAAGGTAGTAAAGTTTAGGGTAGATGCGATAAAGTTACCAAGCTTAAAGAACATAGAAATAAATTCTGAGGGAACAAATTACATAATACCTGTATATGTTTTCAGAAACGTGTCAAACAATATTTCAGCCCCAATAGACCCAGAAAGAAATTATGGATTTAGCATGACAGTTTTAGATATGCCAATGGCAACAAGTACCAACAAGACGAGAATAGTTCACATAAAAAACTATGGAAAAAATGACATAGAAAATATTAGCTTATCATTTTCGGGAATATTAACAAAATATTTAACATTATCTGAAAATAATATATCGGAACTAAAGTCTAATGAAAGTAAAAAAATAGAATTATATTTTAAGTCAGGAATTGAAGAGAAAGAAATAGAGGGCCAAATGAAGGCCAATATAGAAGATGCTAACTATATTTACATTCCAATTTATTTAAATATAACAAAGGGGCAGATCCTAGCGAATGGTAACAATGATCCAATAAATCCAGATCCCTCATGTTATAAATGTGGTTCAAATGAGGTTTGCAGCATTACCTTGGATTCATTGGGATGTTGTCAGGGATTATGCGAAGGAAAAGAAAATGAAAAAAATGATTCTACTAATTGGGAAAAGATAACGGGGTGGATAATAATAGGTGTAGTGATTGTGTTTTTAATGTGGTTCTTTAGGTTTAAGTATAAAGGGGCAAAAAGAAAAAAAGTGAATTTATTTAAAAAAGTAAAAAAATAGTTTCTTCAAGAATTTCCACAATATTTATAAAACAAGGTGATTATCTCTAACTATGGAAAAAGATATAGGAAAAATAGAGAAGAACGATACAACAAACATTGTTTTAAGAATCGATGATTTTGCTGGACGAAGAGGTTTGACAATTCGTGAATTTGTTGAAAGTGAAAGATACACTGGATTTACAAAAGCGGGCGTAAGAATACTAGCTTCAGATTTTGCAAAGTTTAAAGAGATGATTAATTCAATTTCTGTTGAAGATATAAAAGAAGAGCCAGTAGTAGAAGCTCCGGCTGAAGATAAGGCAACAGCAGATAAGGACGCACTTCCAGATTATTAGTGTTTTTTTAAAAAGAATAATTTTTTAAGTAACAATTCTTAATCTAGATTATGAAAACATTGTTTATGTCAGTATTATCGAAGGTAATTATAGATAATTCTAAATTAGAGTCTGTGAATAAATCCCTCCCAAAAAATTTAGCTGTAACTTATTCCATTCAGTACATAAAATTAGCAAAAGAAATCAAAAAGGTTTTAGAAAAATCCCATAAAGTAACTTTATTTACTCAGATTCTCGGATGTTCAAAGCCAAAATTTCCAAAAAACACAGAAGCAGTACTGTTGGTTTCAAACGGAAAATTCCACGCAACTTCATTAGCCTATGAATCAAACTTGCCAACCTATCTATACGACAATGGTAAATTTACAAAAATAAGAGAATCGGAAATAGAAAACCTAAAGAAAAATGAAAAGATTGCCTATATGAAGTTCCTTCACGCTGATAAAGTAGGAATTTTAGTCTCAACGAAACCGGGGCAGCAAAAATTAAAAAAAGCACTTCAATTTAAAAAATCTCTGAAAAACAAAAAATCTTACATATTTACTTCTAATAATATAGGTATGGGAGAGTTTGAAAATTTTCCAGACATAAAGTCCTGGGTAAATACGGCCTGTCCAAGAATGGACATGAATCAAAAAGTAATTGTAAATATTTCTAAAGTTGCCTAAACCTTTGCAATACTAAAAACAGTCTTCAACGCCACAACAATAGTTGCAGGAACGAATAACGCAAGAAGAGCTCCGAATACAGAAGTTACCAAGTCGTGTGCACCAATCCCAATTAAGGATCCAGCAACACTTTCCATACCAAATCTACTAACTATAACCAATACGGCCCCTGCGAGCATAAACGTTTGGGAGTCGCGCCCAACAACATTCATGTATCCGACAAAAAGTCCTATAATGAATAAGACAGCATATATGGGGGAACTATACTTTACAAAAATAGAAACTGGGAAAAGGGCACTAGAAAGACCAATCAGAGAGGCCAATATAACCCCAATTAAAAAAGTCCATGCACCAATAGTGTTTTCCCTAGATGTCATTACCATAAGAAAATAAGATAAATGAATTATATAAACTTTTTCAAAAAAATAGAATATTTAAGAAATAAATATATATCTTAAAAAATCGAAAAGTTTATAAACTAAAATGTAACTCTAGAATTACAACAAAATGAAAACAAAATCAATCGCATTATTGTGCGCAAGTTTTTTAGCACTATTTTTAATAATTGGTTCAGTAAGTGCACTAACTCTAGCCGCAACTGTACCGAATGTTTTAAATTATGAAGGCGACTCTACAAGTTTTACAGTAACTTCAGATGTTGATTCGGATTTTACATTACCAGCATCTCCAATGTCTAATAGTGATTTCACAATATCTTTATCTAAAACAGATGGAGTTAATAGTACTGAAATTGAAGTAACACTAGATGATATTAGTTCTGATTTCGAATTTGGAGATTCAACGCAAACTATCACAATTTATACTGAAGAAAAATTAAACACTTCTAATAATAACACAATAGATGTTATAATCAAACTAGAAAAAGACTTTTATGAAGGAGATAATGATGGAGAGTTGGAAGTTTCAATAGACGGAGATTTTAATGTTGAGGGATTTGGAGATGATGACGAATGGTATTTATTGGATGAGATTGAAGTAGAAGTTAATGTAGAAAATAGTGGAGATTATGATATTAAAGATATTGAAATTGAGGCATGTTTATTTGATATTGAAGAAGACGAATGTGTTTTAGACGAAGGAGATATGGATATAAGTGAAGATAAATTCGATTTAGACGAGAGCGATGATTTAGACATAAAACTAACATTTATCTTAGACGCAGACGACTTTACAGAAGATACAGATGACTTTAAATTATATATAAGAGCGATTGGAGAGCTTGACGGCAACGAGGCAGATGATGATGGCGTAGAAGGAGATGATACAGGAGCAGAAGATTCAGAAGATGCTAGCGTGATAATTCCAAATGATTTTGTAGTATTAAGCAATATAGAGATACAAGAATCTGCATCATGTGGAGACGAAGTAATATTGACGGCGGATGTTTGGAATATTGGAGATGATGATCAGGGAGATATTTTTGTAAAGGTTTATAGCCCATTGCTAGGCCTAAACGAAGTTATAGAAATGGATATAGATGCTTTAGAGAATGATGATTTAAACGTAAAGATAATGATACCAGAAGATGCGGAAGATAAGAGATACGATATAAAAATCACAATTTATGATGACGAGGATATGAGCGATAATGATATCTATGAAGAGGACAACGAAGAATCGGAATTTACAGCCTACCTAACAGTAAACGGATGCATCTTGCAAAAAGACGTCGAAGTTTCAGCTATAGCAAAATCAGGTGGGGTTGCAGGTGGAGAAACAGTTGTAGAAGTAACAGTTGTCAATACAGGTTCAAAGTTAGAAACATTCTCGTTAAGAAGTTTGGGCTATGATTCTTGGGCGAATGAAGCATCAATAGACAAGTCAACTTTTGCCATCAGTGCTGGAGAATCAGAAATTATAACAATTACTTTAGATGTTAAAGATGAGACAGTAGGAGAAAATCAATTCGAAATAGAAATTGCGGCAAATGGAGAAATAGCAGAGACAAAGTCAATATTGGTTTCAATTGAAAAAAAGGAAGGATTTAGTTTATCCAATATTTTTGGAGATGCAAACTGGTCATTAATAGGAATTATAGCACTTAACATAATTTTACTAATAGCAATTATAGTTGTTGCAGTTAGAATAATTAGAAAGAAGTAATTCTTTAGAAATTAAATATTTTAGATAGAAACCATTTTAAATAGCCATACTATAATTATCATATGGGAAGAAGAAAGATATCAATTAAAGAATTATTAATAAGATACTTAATACTAATAATAGTAGCAATTTCTGGGCTAAGTTTGTTTTATTTTATATTTTCACCTCTAACAATTTATCCAGTATACTTTATGCTGGGATTATTCTATAAAGTAACGCTCGAGGGTTCGTCTATACTAATAAAAGATATGTCAATAGATTTAATAGGACCATGTATAGCTGGTTCTGCATATTCATTGCTTCTAGTCTTAAATTTGGCGACTCCTAAAATAAGAATAGGAGAAAGGACAAAGATTCTGGCGCTTTCTTTTTTAATACTTTTGGTGTTAAATATAGTTAGAATCTTTATACTAAGCATATTGGCTACAGAAAGTATGTTTTATTTTAACCTGTTGCACATGTTGTTCTGGTATATATTAAGTATAGTATTTGTATTAGCAATTTGGTTTTTTATGGTAAATAAATTTGGGATTAAGAAAATACCATTCTACTCCGACATAAAAACTTTGCATAAGTTAACTAAAAAATAAAATGATTACAGATTTAATTTTTCAGCTAATAGATTTAATGGTTTTAATTGTAAGAGAGATGGGTTATCTAGGAATATTTATAGGAATGGCAATTGAAAGTTCATTTTTTCCATTCCCAAGTGAAGCTATATTGCTCCCAGCGGGAGTTTTAGTTGCAAAACATGAAATGAATTTCTTTATAGTTTTAATTTTAGGAATATTGGGAAGTCTTTGCGGAGCCTTAATTAATTTTTTTCTAGCGTTATATATAGGTAGAAATGGAATAGATTTTTTAATCTCAAAATATGGAAAAGTAGTATTCTTAACAAAGGAAAAGTTAAAAAGTTCAGATAGATATTTTGAAAAACATGGAGATGTGACAACGTTTGTTGGAAGATTAATTCCAGTAGTAAGGCAGCTCATTTCAATACCAGCTGGTTTCTCGAGGATGAACTTGGCCAAATTCATAGCATTTACATCATTTGGAGCAGGGATATGGGTAGCAATTTTAATAATATTGGGAATGATATTTCAGAACAATATATCATTTATAGAAGAGAACATGATGATTTTGTCGATTATAATGCTATTATCAGCAGCAATAATATATGTGGGATATTTACTTACAAAAAGAAAAAAAAGATCATAAGACGTTCACATTATCATTTTCTATGTCTTTATTGGCCTTTTCCAGTATAGTAAACATTTCAATCATCATTCTCTCCGTGACGGCAAGTACATCACAATCTTTAACGGCCATTTCATAACAGGCCTCTCCAGTTTGGACAATCTTATTTTTTTCACCTGGGAATATATGCAAAAGCATATATCTAGATTCTTCATCACAAGTAGCATTAGGATCTTGTACAACTTTGATTCCGGCAACTTCAAATGGCTTTATCATATTTGCCATGGCAATAATACCATCTCCTTCGCATTGAAAGTTCGTAGTGTTTACAGCAACAAAATTACGAATATTTAAGTCCCCCTTAAATGGAATTTCGCCTGTTTTATATGGATTTTTTCTTAGAAAAAAATTGTAGTCAGCGTAATGGGTATCTCCGTTATACAAAGGAAGGGTATATTTATAAAATATTATATTACCTTCCGACACAACCTCAAAAGATAAGTCATTGTATTTAACAGATCCAATAAAATTTAAAAAAATCATCCAGGCAATAAAAGCAACGATAACCAATCCTAAAACAATTAGGATATTTCTGAGTATAGTATTTTGAGCCCTAACTTGTTTCTTATTGGCATGCTTTTTAGGAACACTATTGCAAGTTGTAATTTCATGCTCGCCACTTTCATCTGAAATCTCAAAAGTTTCACAAACTTCTTCCTTGTCCTGGCTCTTTTTTAATTCGTTTTTTATATCAGTCTTTTCTTCTTCTTTTTTATCATCATCTTTTTGAGGATTTTCGTTTTTTATATCAGTCTTTTTTTCGTCTTCTTCCATTTTGTTTTATCTCGTTTTAAGTTTATAAGGATTATGCTAATACTCCAAAGGCTTTAAGTATAAACTCGTCGGCAACCTTTAAAATTTCTTCTTGGTTCCCTGAAATTATAAGACAATTATCTTTTTGAATTATTTTAGATTCCTCTGAATTAATAATAATTATAGAGGTGTCCTTTGAGCAATCCTTTATCGGCAAATCTTTATTTGCGTCACATTCAGTTATGAAAACAAATTCCTCATCGCCCGAAGCATTAGTTAATGTTTCCCCCATACATGCCTCATTCTTGCGAAGTATTATTTGTCTAAAGTTATTGTAAATTTCATTAAAGGCCAAATTGTCGTAAGAATTATAGTAAAGAGGAGTTTGAGAATAGCTTTCAAAAGTTTTTATAGTATCATTAGTTAGGTTCCCATTGAGATTTCTAGGATCAGTTTTAATAGCAAAGTCATAGTCTCCAATACTAGTAAAGAAATACCCATTACTAGGTATAAAATAAAATCCATTATATTCAAAAGGAGCAGTATCACTTTTAGATTCTTTGTCCATGCTCATAAAAGAATATCCAACTGTACTAAAAAGCATTATAACGACTAAAAAAATACCCCCGATAACAACAAATTTTTTATTTCTTTGACTATGATCTTTAACAACTATCTTTCTCATACTTATTTAAAAAGTTTTTACTATAAAAAGCTTACCAAAGAAATAGTATTATATTTTAAACAGAAGAAATATTTATAAATCAAAAAATGATAGTAATTATACAAAATGATAAAACAAGTGATAGTTATTTTATTGATGGTGACATTTCTGTTACCATTAGTCATGGCACAGGAATATAGTGTCAGTAGAATAACAGTAAAAAGTGTGCCAAATGTTACAGTCTATTTAAAAATTCTTGAACCAATCTCTACAAATCCGATTTTATATTCCATGGAACTAGAAAAGACTAACGAATACGGAGATGTGCACTTCATGTATGGAACAAATGACAGTGGTAAAATGAAGTTTGATTTAGAAGTAAAAGTTAAAGATGGAAAGGTTGATGTTTATCCTTCTTCAGGAACTTCATTTTTTGGGAGTTATAATGCTGGGGAAAATGTTTTTATAGAAGCATATGAGGACTATCACAATATTATATTAACTCCGGGAACTAATTCTAATGAAGAAGAGAATATTAATGACACAGAGGAGGCTCCAAAAATCATTAATATTTCAAAAAACATGACCGAAGGGAACAATAATTCTAGTATTAGTTGGTTTACTGGGGATTCCATTATAGGTGCAGTTAAAGAACCTGCAGTATATGGAGGAATTGGAGGAGTTTTTATCCTTGGAATATTATCTCTTTTTATTTTAGGCAGAAGAAGAAAAAACAAAGTCATATCTTCTAATAATTTTTGTGGAGATAAAAAAGTTAATTTATCTACTCAAGATGGAAAAGATCACGAGCTTTCAATAGCAGAATCTAAACTCAAGACGATACAAGCAGAAATACAAAAGCTAAAAAATGGGGATAAATTATCTGAGATTAAAAAAAGAATCGCAACCGAAGAAGAGGACTTAAGAAAACTTAGAAGTAAAAGAATATAAGGCGAAAATTATCAAATATTTTTAGAGGTATAAAATAGGAATAGTTTATCTTAATATGATACCAAAATTAATTAAAAGTGAATTCTAGACTCCCGTCCTAGCATTAAAAAAAAGAAAAAAAAGAAAAAAAATAATTTATACTTTTAGCTTTTATATCTTAAAGAGCAATTGTTTCAGCACTAGTCGAGCTTGTACCTAAAAGGTTAGCAGTCATAGTATCTACATCTTGGTTCAATAAGTAACTTACACCAGCAACAGTATCTTCAGCATCATAACCAGCAACTACAAGAGCAATCTTATCACCAGCACCGTAAGTATTACTTACGCTCTTGATAATATATTGATTAGCAGCAACACCAGTTAACGCAGTGAACGCAGGTCCACACGCAGCTCCACCTAAAAAGTTAGCAGCAACGCTGTTTATACAGCTACCACCAACAACAATCAGATTTTTATCTGCAACGTCAGAAACTTCTGTGTCTTTTACAACAATATTTCCAAGTTGTGTAGCACCAGTAGCAGTTGCACCCATTGAAAGAGTAACCATGGCTTTAAGTTGATCATCAGGGATCATCAGAGTCACCTCATCAGCATCCGCTTCAGCTTCAACAGTAGTACCATCACTTAATAATATACCGTAATGGTCCATATAATCGTAATCTTCTTTTGACCGATCTGTACCATTAAAAGTTATATCAAGAGCATCTGCATCATCATCAGTTTCACCTAGGTACTCAAGAGTACCAGTTGGAGTAGTGTCGTTTATAGCAGTTCCTCCAATTGTTAAGTCAACAACATAATTGTTAGCATCATCATCATTAGTAATCATTAATGAAGCAACACCAGCAGTAACGTTCATATCTATATCCAAATTAGTATCACCAATCTCAATAGTAGCAAGTTCAGTTTGCTGCATTGTTAAGTCAACAACAGTACCAGCAGTAATGTTCGCAGCTCTCATCTTATTAGTTGGTGTGTAATCTCCATCACCATCTTCATAATAAGTTTCTATGTTATCAGAGGTTGTATTATAGAAGATATATATTTTCTCAGTCTCAATTCCTAGAACAGTAATCGAGCTATCTTCTTCTGATTCAACAACAATAACAGGAACATTTTCACGAGAAGCAGTAGATCCGTCCGCAGCAGCGAATAAGTCCACAGATTCCTCGAAAGAAATCTTAACTTCACTATACGAAATAGCAGCAGTTGTACTGTCAAACGTAACAGCAGCGTAATTATTAGGTAAAATGTAACCTTCGCCTATATACTTAATAGAATCTCCAGCAATCTCATCGTTAGCACTATCAATCTTAGCATTGTATTTAACTCCGATATAACCATTTGCAGCCTCTAGACCATCAATGTCCCAAGTCCACAAAGGATCATCTTTATCTTCTCCGATGTATTCATCACCACTAGTATAAGTTTTACTGATGTCTTCACCTACTTTAATAGTAGCTCGACTAGTCTCCGGAGAGTTTGTATGATAACCTATGCTATCAACCTTCACACGAATACCATTTATTTTTTCAGTAGCACTTGTAGCAATAGATTCAGAAACACCACCAACACTTACTTCGATAGTTCCATCAAAGATATCAGTAATTGTAACAGTCTTGCCAGCAACAGTAACAGTTTCACCAATTCCTAGAGAGGTTTTAGTAGAAGTTGTAACAGTAACGGCATTACCAGCTGCAGCCATAGATTCAATCTCATATTCAGTACCTAGTATTTCAAGGTAAAGAGTATCAGACTCACCATCTGAATGACCAACACGTGTTAAATTAAGCAGATCTTCGATAACTAACTTATATGTGATAGCTTCTTCATTTGATAAAGCGATTCCATCTAATCTTTCATCATCAACTGTGGTAAGAATTTTCATAGTTCCTATAACAATTTCTTCATGAATATCGTAGTCAGAAGATCCTGTTCCATCATCCCAGGAAATCTTTTCATCCTTAAGAGTAGATAATTTGTTATCCTTAGTTATAAGGGAAAGACTCCCACTAGTAATAAGTTGTCCAAGAACTATCTCGTCATCATATACTTGCACATCACCAGCCATAACAGTTCCTCCACTTGCAGGCATAGCCGCACTAAGAGCACTTGTAATAGCTTGTGTTTGAGTAAAGTCTAAAGTAGTCGAAGCACCGTAAACAATTGCAACATCAGCACCACTATCAGTTACGAAAGGAGCTGGGAAACTTGCAGCCGCAGCCACACCCATTGTCATACCAGTCATTAAAACGCTAGCACCAATTGCCGAAATTTTCTTAAAATTTAATTTCATTTGTTTTTATTTTTTACCCCCTTTCACCTGTATCACCCGTTGTCTATGACAACCCATTTTTTCAGTAAATGACTTATAGGGCAAAGTCGTATTTTACTAAATATTAGGTTTTCCCTATGAACACCTAAGGTGTATTATCAAAAATGGATTTTGCTTTAAAAAGCTTACTGTAGTTAGTTCTTGAATGATAGTAGTAATAGGTAGTTTTACAAGGTTTACTTATAAACCTTACGTAACTATTCAAAAGTTAAACACCTTTATTCTAAGTAGGATCGAGACGCAATAGAAACATTTATTAAGATGGGGTTATTATATTTAACATATATAAAAAACAAACATATATGTTAAATATATATATCGAACATACATGTTTGCAAAAAACATATATGCAAATTTTATCGACGATGGCAAGACTAAAAACAAGAGAAATAACAATAACAAACCCAAAAGGAGCATTTTCCATACTGAGAAAGGCCGGAATAAAGAAATCAGACTATGATTTTTCTGGAGTTCTTGCTTTGCGTCAACTTTTAACAAAAGAGAAGTCAAGAATGCTTCATGTTATCAAGTCTGAGCACCCAAAATCAATATATGATCTGGCAAAAAAACTTGAAAGAGGATTTAAGTCTGTTAATGATGATGTTAAGCTGCTAAAAAGATTCGGCTTAGTAGATTTAATAAAAGAAAAGGATAAAAATAGAGAGAGATACAGGCCAGAGATAATGGTAGACACAATAACGATTAATATTAAAGTTTAACTATATGCTTTGAATCCGATTGAATGGCTAATGTCATTTTTAGTGAAATTTTGGCTAGCTCCACGATAATTTCTTGTGATGTTTCCCGATATAATTTCAGGTATCATGGGTTGCCCATCAAGTCCCACACTTAACCTATATCCAATTGCATTAGATCCAGTTTTCCATGATAGTTCTGAGATTTCTGTAAGGTATTTTTCTAGTACCTCACAGCTTATTCTCTCATCTTGGCACACATCTATCTCCGCGCAAGCGAAAATAAGTTCTTTTATTGATAAATATTTAGTTCCATCATGGCAATCTGTAGTTTGCGACAACAGAACTTGTAAAAAACTTTCAACCTCAAAACTTTGTGGTCCTTCGTCTTTAGTTGAATTAAATGTAATACTCAAAAAAATAACCAAAACTATAGCCACAATAATAACTATGAACGCAAATCCAACCATTTCTTCCTGACCTTTTTTATTAATTGACTTTATCATTTTTGTTCATAGCTTACTAATAACTTGGCAATATCGCAGTTATTGTAAGTGTCCCCCCCATCTTGTTCTTTTCTACAAAGCGTAACGAAGTTTTCATGTACATACCCAGTTCCGGATTTTATTATTATGGAATTACAGTTAGGATAGTTACCCAAGGTGCAGAGTAGGGATTCTTCTTCAGGGTAGATTTTTCGAACTTCTATACTATTCACCCCCCAGAATTTAGAATATCTTTCTATATTTTTAGAAAGAACCATAACTTTGTCGGCATCTATACAATTAACTCTATCTGAGCCATAAGAACCACCACAAGAAAACTCCGGAGAATTTGCAAGTTTGGTAACAAGTAGCAATGCATTTTTTTCTTCAAGTGCGGTAGCACCGCCTTTTAATCCAGATATCAGGAAGACTAAGGCAAATAGCCCAGCTAAAACGAAAAATAATGTTATAGCTAAAAGTACGAATGCCATTTGCTGAATTTTTAGTTGCCCTCCCTTATTTTCTGTCAATGAGGGGGTGTTGCGACTTTTAGGTCGAGTTTTTTTATTTACCATAGTGAACATCCAGCACGATTATTTACTTGTTCAGCCTTATCTACAATGGCTTTGATTTGCCCAAGGTTGTTAGATGAGCTAAGTGAACTAGCGAAAGAACTTAACTGAATAAGTTCAGGATTTAGGTTTGAATCGCAACCTTTTGACGCAGAAAATACTATTTTATCCATATAAAGTTGAGATAAAGAGTCAAGCCTTTGCATAAGTCGTTTAATTTGACATTCATAAAGTTCAAATTCAGAAAAAATTGCAGCATACATTAAAGCATCTGTTTCAAAATACATAGTTTCACCATCTTTTAACACGCTTCCGGATCCATCATCATACTTAACATTTATGTCGCAACTAGACCCAGCGAAACAAACCTTTATTATTCCTTCATCCTCTCTACAATCTGTAGTAAAAAAGTTTGCCTGATTCATGCCCGAGAGTTCATCTTCAATATTTTCTGGAGATCCAATAAAACAGTATTCATCAGAGGCAGATGTAATATAAATTAAGTCGGTAACTTTAAATGGAAAATCAAATGGTTTAGCAAAAACATAAAACTTTCTTCCTTCGGTAGTTTTATTTGCAAAAATATATTTATTTGAAAATCCAGCATCAACATCAGTATCACTCCATTTATTAAAATTAAATTGTGAAACAGCAACAACCTGACGGCCAAAGCGAGAATCAGGATAACACTTGCTTATAATTCTAGAGTTGCCAGGTATAGAAAAAGAACTAGTTTTTCCTTCCTCAAAGCCAGTCTCAAGCGGATTTAATAAAATTCCAATTTCTTTAGCAACCTTTGCATCGATGTGAATGTTCCCAACTCCGATAATCTTTGAAATAAGGATGAATGCCAGTATTAAAACAAAAATACCAACAATGATTGCAAAAATCCAAGTAAAGGACATTTCAAAGCCACGGGAATTAAATTTTTTCATATTAATTTATTATAGCTAATTGCGCGCCATATTCCTTTTCAATATTTAGAGTTATTTTTCCTTTAATGTT
>Ga0208904_1001667_pt1 | contig 14839 bp, 23 predicted proteins | sample AntAceMetag02UKB_FD_184774 | JGI IMG/M metagenome (GOLD analysis project Ga0208904, IMG submission 184774) | Saline lake microbial communities from Ace Lake, Antarctica - Antarctic Ace Lake Metagenome 02UKB (SPAdes) (version 2) | ecosystem: Environmental > Aquatic > Non-marine Saline and...
ATCCCTATAAAATTAATCCGCCAATTTGGGCTCTCGATATGTTGTTTACCCGAAACATGAGAGTTCATGGTCACGCTATCTACGCTAATTTTAATATTTGGTGCACTCATCTCCACGCTTCCGGGGCTCGTGTTATTGCATGGGGAAAAGATCAGGCCGTCGAGATGGTTGATCTATGGCTCCCTGAATTTGGAAATTATGCAATGGGGATCGAAGTTTGTAAAGACGATAAACCAAAACAAACAAAGCCTGCTGATTCCTGGGAGATCTAAAAAATGCTTAGATGTATTAATTGTGGCCGGCCGGTTTGCTTTCATAAAGCGAAATTCTATAAATATCCCCTTAATGAAATGTGTAATGAGTGCCGGGAAAAAGAACTTTTGAGAATTGAAAAAACCCTCCTATAAATCTAAGCATTTTTATTTTATCTCAATAACTCCCGAGCTATCAAAAACCAAATTATTGTCGCTGTTGCTATTGGCATTAATATTATTATTCCCATCATTGTTTGTAGCCGTCCGGTTTGCCTTCATAAGCAGAAACATAAAGTTTCTTATAATATTTACATTCTCTTGTTATGCAAACACTCTCATCAAGAATTAATCCCCTGTGATAATTAAAATCACAGAAAGGAATATATTTGCCGGTCTGATCGTGATTAGGTGCAAACTTGTAAACCTTGCTTTCTAAGCCGTCCGGCTCGTGCCTGTTTTTTTTGTATCTCATAATTATGAAATGTGGGAGAGCCCTCCACGGGTTCACCACATTTGAGAGGAGGTTAAAATCTTCTCTTTCGTTTTTCCGAATGTCAATCAATGAGGTGTGGGTTTCCACGCATATCCTCGGTGATTATGATACTCCTCAAAAATTAAAGGAGTAGGTATAAATAAACTTATTGTTTTTTTTATTCAGTGAGTAATTCAATTCCAATCAACTCAACTATTCCGGCTTATCTCCGTATTTTGCTTGACATATTAATTCGAGCTCAATCGTCTTGCTTAAAGCTTTGTCGGCATCGTCGTCGTAAACTTTCACATCCCAGTTATAGCCTCGTGAGTTTTTGCTAACCTTCACACTGCTTTTCTGCTCAAATGTTTGCTCCTGGTTGTTTTCAATATCTTCTGCCATCTAAATCGCCTTAGTAAGATGTTGTAATGCAACTCGCATGTGGTCTTTCAACTTCTCCATCTCTCTCACTTTTGCCGCGTAAGCAACTTCCCATTCTTTAACAGTCCATTCCTCTACGGCCGGAGCCTGTTGTTGTTTTTTCTTTGCTGTCATCTTCTAAAGTTCTTTAGAGACTTCCCTATATGCTCCAATTACTGATGTAATTGCTTTGTCCATAGTATCCTCTTTCCCGGCAACAACTAAATCTTTCGCATAACTTACAAGCATTTCAATCTTAGCCCAACCTTTTGATTCCGGCTTTTCTTTTGTCGGTGTTTCTACCGGTGCCCCAACTTCAACAACTTCAACAAATCTTTTAATGTTGTTATACTTTTCAGTTCTAAGCGTTTCAAGCTTGCATTTATTGCCCTGGTTCTTAGCCAACTCATCAAAAATAAATGGCTCATGGCAAGTATACTCGCCTTTATCCGTTGCTATCGACCAAAACGTATTCCCTGATGATCGTCCCTTTCTCTCCTCAACACTTTTGATTAATAATATTTCAGTTTCCATCTAAATATTTTTTAGAGAAGTAATAACAGATCCTTTCACCATGTCAGAGCCTAAGTTCATGTAGCCGATAACAGCTTCTTTAAGTTTGTCAAATCTTGCGTTCATTATTTTGTCTAAGTCGTCGAGCTTCTTCATAATTATACCGATAATTTCTTTGTAGTCTTCTGCTTTTGGTTCTTCTTCAGCCATTTTCTATTTTTCCTTAACAGGCCTGATTTCAATATAGTTGTCGTAGATTAGCATGTCTAAAGTTTTAACCACTTTCATGTGAAAACGTTCTGCAACTGCCTTCAACCATTCGGCCGGAATAATTGAATAAGAACTTCCCCCTGTTTTGATTAGCCTTTTTCTTAGTTTGTATTTTTCTTTTGTCATCCTCTTAACCTCCTTTCACCATATCACTATACACACAAAAGTCACTATATAAGTATATATATAGTATAATATATAGGTTATAAAATATATGTTAAATTGTTATTATCAAAGCACAAATTATATTCAAGGTCAAATAAGTTATGTCCCCATTAACATAAATTCTCAAATTCCTCTCATGCTTTAATATTATTTCCTCGTCGCTGAAACCTGTTGCTAATTTATTAAGAATATGTTTTATCATTAGATTATGCGTCCTTCCAAACGTCACCAATGTTTATTTTCATTGAGATAATATTCTTCCAAACACCGCCAATATTTATTTTCATTGAGATAATATTCTTCCAAACGTCACCAATGTTTATTTTCGTAAGGGCTACTTTTATTCCTGAATATGAACCTGATGCTCCAGCTGAACCAGCTGAACCAGCTGTTCCATCATATTGTCTTTTTGCAATTCCACCCGCTCCTCCGGAGCCAGCACTCCCTCCAGTCATAGTTTTTGCTCCCGTATCTGTTAAAACACCATATGTAAAATAAATATTTTTGGCGTTTCCGCCTCCTCCGCCTCCTCCGCCTCCTCCGCCTCCACCAAGACCTTCATCTGCACCATCACCACCATCCCCATTTCCCCCACGTCCCCCACTTCCTCCATTTTGGCCAGAGGTATTTATTATTCCTGTAAAATTAATAGTGATAGCATATAAATAAAAGTGAGCTCCTCTTATTCCAAGAGCACCACCTGTTCCTCCTCCGCCTCCTGCACCATCCCCATTTCCCCCATTCTCTGCGTAACCATTTCCACCATTATTTCCATGATTAGTCCCTCCATCACCTCCATCAGCGATACTATTTGAATTACCCGTAGATGCTCCTCCGCCTCCACCACGAGAATTACTGCCAGAATTACCATTTTGTGATGTACGTATAATAGTTGTGTTTCCTCCACTTCCTCCACTTGGTGTAGTTCCTCCACTTCCTCCACTTCCTCCACTTGCACTCGTCCAATAATAGTTAGAACTATATCCGCCTCCACCGCCTCCACCATATCCGCCACCTTCCCCACCTTGACCACCTTGGCTTGCATGTCCATATTCTCCACCATCTCCATTAGTCCCACCGCCTTCACGAGTCGTAATTGATGTGTATGAAGGGTCTAATCTGACAGCACCAGCAATAATTCCCGTCCCTGTACAACGAATTATAAGAGAAGATTGAGTTGCTTCTGAACTATCTAATGTTAATATAGTCCCTGAACCAATAGTCATATCTGTAAAATTATATTCTCTGTTAAATAAATAAAGAGTGTTTCCGCTAACATTATAATCTACTCCCAATGTCATATTTCCATAAGTTTTTGTAATAGTTGTAAAAATTAGTTCCCCGTCGCTACCATCTCCAAATTGTCCCATTTTAAGCAGCGTATCTTATGTAAACAGCGCCTTCCGTCGTTGTGTTTGCGAGCGGAGGCGTGGCGCTTGTTCCATAACATACATTTATTACCATATCTGTTGCAGCCGCACCATGATCTAAAACGACAATATCGCCGTCGATAACATGATTTTTATTCCATTCAGAAGCAAATCCTTTCTGGCCTGTTGCCTTCACATCATCGTGTTTTATTCCCATGTTTATTTTATTTTATAATTAGTTATTATCTATTGTATAAGTTATTTTTACTGATTCTATTGCTTCATCTGCATCTAAAGGATAAACCTGAATCCAATATTTATAAAGTGAGTTATCTATAGTTGGGCTTGCGATTGTTGAATCTGCTGTGTCAACCGCCGCTGTTGCCATCGTTAATGGAAAGCCAGACGATTGCAGGGTGTCTCTGTAAAGATGCCAGTTCCACGCAGTATAGCCGTAAACGATTACATTTGTGACGACTGCTCCGTGGGGTAATTTTACGCCACAAATTGCTGGTTTATTTGTACCTGAATTTAAATAAAATTCTCCATTGTCACCATCTATAATTACATCATCTGTTGCAGGTATTCCTGGGGCGAACTCTGAGCCCGGAATAGAGAGATAATTTGTCTTGCTTTCTAATTTTAAATATTCATCCCAAGTTGCCCCATTATAAATATAAAATTTATTTAAGTCAGTTCTATAAACAGCCTGACCCTCTACGGGTCCGGCGGGGAAGTCCGTCCTATTCTCAACAACATTATTAAGAAGTTGGTTTTGCACCATATCAACATCGCTTGTTATTTCGTGATCATCATTCCAATCCTCAGCCAAACCTTTATCTTGTTTGCTGACGACTTTCTTATGTTTAATTGCCATCGTTTAAATCCAATTGAAAACTTTCGAAGAATACTCGCCTTTTTCTCCATCCAAATAATGTTTAAATTTTGTTATGAAAACTATGGCGGAGGCAACAAAAGCACTCCCACAGCCTGCAAGCGTAATTCCCCCGGAAGTTAAGGATCCAAAAAAAACAAGTCCGCCTGCAAGCCCTGAATTAATTAAATTATAAATTATCTCATGTTTGTTTTTCTCAAACGGAGTCTGCTTTCTAAATTTGCCATCCTCATCTCGAACCGTCATCTATTTCTTTCTCCTGTTTTTTTTACTTCGATAAATCCTGATCGTATACCCTTTAATTCTAATCACCCATCCATCGACAGTTCTATAAATTTCCATTTATCCGGTATACCTCAATCTCGACAATCCAACAGCATCGACATACATTTTACTATCGACATTATTCTGACTTTGAATTGAGTATTTAATTGTTAGATCACTATCCGGGAAATTGTTTGTGTGTGCGGTTGCAACCACAGTCATATCATCAACATAAAAATTACAAAGTGTTGGCGTTAATTCTATTCTATAATGGCCATATTCCGGGATCCCGCCAACCGGCGTTATATCCGTTGCCGTTTCTGCCGCTCCCGTCCCTGTTACAGCATATAAAACATCATCTTCAATTCTAAAATAAGCCCCGTCCTGGTTAGCAGTAAAAGCGGCCGCCGAAGCAGAATCAATTAATCCCCATTCTGCAACAAGTCCCGCAGTGTGATAAGCTTCCAGCCAAACAGCTGTCGTCAGTATTGGAGCGTCATCAATATAAGTGATGTTTCCGGCCGCTCCGTTAAATTCGTGCCTCATCGAAGAAATTTGTCCGGTCACTCCGCCAGTGTTTAAATATGCAAAAGCATGATGATCTTCAAAAGCAAGAGCCGGATTAACCCCGCCGGCTGTCTGACCCAAGTCCCACATCGTTGTTATCGCTGGCGTTATAAAATTACTCTCAAAAATTATCTCACTCTCGAAATCTGCAATATGATCATCATTCCATTCATCAGAAGTCCCAACTTCTAAAGTATCTTTATGAGCTTTATGTCTTACCATATAATTTTATAATGTTTTAATCTTCTGTTGGTTGTTCGTCGATTTCTGAGCCGTCGTTGTCAGAGGTTTCTTCTTCTTCTTCTTCCTCAATAGCTTCTTCCTCAATAGCTTCTTCGACAGGTTCTTCAACAGGTTTTTCAACAACTTTCTCAACAGGCTTAATAGGCTCTCTCGCCTTAGCCAGTCTTGAGTTTATTTCTTCTTGTGTTACCATCGTAATTTTATAAAAGAAACCTTATTTAAATAACTACCGCCTCAATCAGCTCCATCTTCTCTCCCTTACTAAATCAGGGAGAAAGTGGGGCGTGCACAATTCATCTTCACCACCATTTATCATATCCCCATCGTGAGGTGTGATCCCAAACCCATAGGCTTGAAGGTGCGGTTACAGCGTAGAGGCTTATTAAGGTATCAATTCGAGCAGTAATTTCCGCAAACGATGCAACCAAAGCATCTCGGAAAGCGGCCTGGATGTCTTCTTTCTTAATATATTCATAAACCGGGTTGCCACTCATTCCCTTTTTTACTCCGCCCAATTCGACCTTCATATCATCAACCATCTTTTAAAATTCCCTCGCACTTGCCGGAACAGAGTGAGGATAAGTTGTGAAACAAATTAACCACTCACTTGTCCTTTCATTTATTTCAAATCCTAAACAATCTTTTGCCATCAATCTGCGTAGACCTCTTTATATATAAATTTATTGAATGTTAGCTTTTTGTCAAGATTATTCTGCCCGTTGTTGATATATTGCATAATGTAGTGAGCTTGATTTTGTGGTGGGTAGTTTGTTAATTGCGTTATCTCAACCCACTCTCTTTTTATATAGGGAAAAGTTGTCAGGATCCCCGGAAGCCCTAATTGCTCCTCAACCGCCGGCAATGGCTCAACAAAAAATCTATTATATGCTATTTTATAATTCTCAACCCTCGTCACGTCAATCCCGATTAATTCAATTCTTTGCTGTTCGGCTCCGTCGGCTACGCTTGCATAAAGTTTCCCATCCTCAACCATGAATCCAACATGGCTCTCGGTCATGTCAAAAGTTGGTGCACTTAAAGTTTCTTTGAAGCCCCAAAACATAAAACAGTCGTTCATCGAACTCGCATAAAGCTTCCAAACAGCCTCGGCATAAAGCGGATTAAAACTTGCAATATCATAGTTGGTCATACAAGATGAGCCAAGCGTAACGCCAGTTTCCAATCTCATCTCTCCGATTTTATTAACTAAAAATCCTGTTACCAGCGTCGTCAATTCGATATGTTCTGTTGAGTAGAAGTTGTCATAAATATAAGTCTTCAAATCTTCGGCATTTGCATAAGGGATTGAGTTGATTTTCGGCATTTATTCATCTCCGGGCAATTTAATTCCAACTGATCCAAATTCGGGAGCTCCGATTTTACTTAAATTATAAACCATAGTCTTCTTTCTGTCTGTCGCCCAAATAACAAACTCCTCTCTGACTTCCGGGACATAACCTTCTTTCTCGACGACAATCCGATATTTTCCCCACTTTAACATGTGATAATAAATTGGAGTTATGCCTATTTCTTTCCTGTCAATCGAAGCAGTCGCCCCGGCCGGAAAGCCGACGATGTTAACAAAAGCAGCCATTTAAACCACCATCACAATCTGATGTTTATCTAAAAGTTTCAAAAATTCATCCTTACTTAATGTTTCTGTCCCCGTTGTCAAAATCTCCAAGTTCGTCCATAGTGGCAATAAAACCTTTTTCTGTTCATCAGAGTGCAAGCCAAAACTTTCAATAAGTGTTTCTCTTTCAATCCTACTCATAACTTCCGTTCCTTCTGTTAATTCCCAAATCTTCTCAAACGCTTCCTTCATCGCCCACTCTTGCTCTGTTGTGTATTCTATTTTTGCAACCGCCGGAGCTTCCTCAGGGACTTCTTCCTCGACAACTTCTTCCTCGACAACTTCTTCCTCAATAGCTTCCGCTTTTGCTTCAATTGGGGCAGTTTCTAAGATTAGCTCAATTTCTCCGTTATCACCTTTCACAATTTCAATATCCTTCATCGCTGACAGCCCGCCCTTTTCTGCTGAGAGCACATGAGTTCCGAGAGTAAATAAGTGTATAACATCACTTAACTCAACCTCATCCGACGGTGTGTTATGACGTAAAGCAATATCATCTAAGAACAACCTTGCATTTTTCGGGGATGATTTTATTATAATTTTAATTTTATCTTCCTCTCTCTCAACATCTTCCAACCCTTTCCACATTCCAACGCCATCCTCTTTCGCTTTTAGAGTTTCTTCGCTATAAACATCATCATCTACAAACTTATGAGCTTGACGAAAATAATAACAGGCCAGGCCTTCCTTAATTTGCCTTAGCCCTATATCCTCGCCATCTCGTTTCACAACTGCTAAAATTCTCCCAAAACTATCCATTCTATTTTCAGGGTCAATTAATAAAGTCACTTCTTTGTCGTTTAATGGAAGTAATTTGTTTCTTGCTTCGTCAGCCCATTTCTTCTCAACGCTCACAATTTCAATTCCCGTGCAAACTATTTCTCCTTTCGGTGATTTTTCCGGAGAGTTAATTCCAACAACTCTTATCCTGGCGTGGCCTGTTTTTTTATACTGCGGGAGTTTAAAACTTTCTCCTTTTACGGTTCCGTCCAAACTCACATCAATCGTATCTCCGTCGATTATATCCCTAATTGGTGATTTAATTTCCTCAGGGAGTTCAATTAATTCGGGCACAATTATCCTCGCAAAGTCTTCCTTTCTTTGATCTAACTCAAACTCGATTCCGTCCGCCCATGTCAGCCAGGCATCTTTTGTAAATGGCCACAACCAAGCTATGTTCCTAACTAAACTTTGAGCTTTCGGCATTGCTCCCTCTAATTTCTCAATATCTTTTTGGATCAACTCTGCCTTTTCTGCTGTCGGCTCAAATTTATAATCCCTCATCCTGTCCCCCAGGGGAAAATCATATAATTCCCATAATCCTTCTTTCGCAAACCATTCAGTTCCAAAAGCAACTCCATAAGCCGATCCAATTGCTCCTAACATTCCAGTCAAGCCCCATAATATTGTTTTTGGCTTCGTTGCTTTTGCGATGAGTGCCCTAAAACCTGATCCAACAAGAATTTTATTTTTTATAAAGGTGTTTACTATATTTATCGTCGGCTTAACAAGAGTTGGGTTTAGAGCTCTCCCTGCTAAAAGCTTATTTACGATCTTAATTCCGTCGTCTGTCTTCGTTAGGCCTCTTAGAAGTTTCGCCTGGTTATCCACATTCAAAAGTTTAAACATCCTTACAGCATCATCGGCCTTTGTTGCGAAGAATTTAATAAAGCCTTTTGCTCCCAGTTTCCCGGCAATAGCTGGCACTTTACTAATTGGCACAAACATAAGTAAGCCCGTCGCTAAATCGATATTGTCTTGTGTCCCGCCAAATTCTTCAAAATCTCCATCGATATTTTTCCCTGTTAATAATTTTGATATTGCGTTTACCGGAACTATCCAGTCGGCGATATGACCTGCCACTTCAATACTATTCTCTACGGCCAATCTTTTTTCCGTTATTCTTTCCCACAAATTTCCTATGATTTCAAACTTTGGTGTTTTCAAAAAAGGAAGTTTGATTTTTGCGGCCTGGATCACCGTGTTCATTAACTTTTCTGTCCATGTTGGCTCTTTCTCTTTTAATTCTTTAAGTTCAACTTCTCTCGTGGCCGTTTCCTCTGCTTCCTTTTTTTCTTCTAATTTTATAATATTTTCTTTACTTTCTTCAATCTTCTTTTCAGCTTCTTCCTTAATTGATTCTTGAGCTATCCTGATCTTCTCCCCTGCACCCAAAATATCATCTTTGATAATTGGAATAATTGTTTCTGTAACTGCCTTCTTCACTTTCGCAGTTTTTTCTTTCACGTCCTCGACAACTTTAGAAATCCTTTTTTTCACCGTCGAAGTTACCTCTCTCACTTTCTCAACTGTTTTCTTCACAGCCCTGGAAGCCGTTTTTGAAACTTCATTTACAACTTTCTTCACCGCTTCCTTTGCTTTATTCACTGCGGATTTTGCGACGCTTAATGCTTTATCCCACCATGCCATAGTGATTTAAGCAAATGCTGTTTTAAGTTTCTCGAGAGCTTCTTTTTGTTCGGCTAAGTCTGCTTCAAGACTTGCTGTATCGATTCCTGCGACTTTCGCTCTCTCCAGGATCGTTTCAGCTTCCTTGATAGCTTTTTCAGCTTCTTCAATTTGGGCTTTCAATTCAATTTCTGCCATTTGTTTTTTCCATTGGATTTAGTTTGGGAAATTTAAAAATAATAAATAAAATGCTGAGGTTTCCCCACCTCAATTATGTCACTCTACAATTAAGCAGAAGTACATGTCGACGCGTCGTAACCGTTAGCTTCCAATATCACAGCGATAGAGTCAGCTTCAGTTAAACCACGAGTAGCCCAAGCTTGAACAGCAATACAAACTTCCGCCAAAAGCGTAGTTCCAGTATGCTTATTCATCAACTTGTAAACCTTTCGACACAGAGACATATAGAAGGGTTTTAACATTACATTAATACCATTCGCATCACAATAACCTGCGACTTTATTCTCTAATGCTGCAAGAGCATCAAAGTGAGAGCCAGCGTTAGCGACCATGAAGTCTTTCTGAGCGTCAATACGGTTTTTTACAACGTCACCGGAGATCTTAGCAGTATATTTGTTAAGTCTGTCAGCAGATGATTTTACCATTTATTCTTTTTCCTCCTATTACCTTGTTTTCTAAAAGAAATCGCGATATTTATATTTATTGGTTAGCCAAACGACTTTTTATCCTGATTTTCCCATTCAACGATTTAATTCCAATCAATTCAATTAATCAAGGTTTTCAAATTTTATATATCTTTCCCAATAATTCAACTCCAATCATCTTAATTTTATTTGCTCACTTTTCGTTTTTGATATACTTAATGTTTGGCTTGGGATGGACTGGGGGAGGTAGGGGGGGTCGCCCCTTTTTACTTTTCTTTTTCGTCAATCGAAAGTTTATTAATTACTGTTTTCTTTATTTTCGCATGACAAGGACTGAAAAATATTCTGCAAAATTACAGGGTAATATTATCGGGGAAATTTACGAAAATACAAAAGAACTCGCTGTCAAGAAACAAACTGCTTATTTTGCCTCTGCTGCTAAATTAGAGTCAAAAGTTAAGATTATTGTTGATGGGTGTCCCTCTTTCCTTGTGCATTTTTATATTGCTTATGCTGAGGAATTTTCCAAGAAGAAAACTGATCTCGAGCGTTTGATTATTTATCATAAGTGGGGCGTTCGCGGTCTTGATTATGATTTGCTCCAAGATGTGTCATGCAAGCTTTTCAACTGGGGCTGTGAGTTTAGCTGGGTGTGGGACGAGACGAGCGTCTGGGGGACTGATGTCTGGTGGTGAGCTGGCTTTGCGATGGCTTCTGCGATGAAGCAAAAAATGGTTAATATCAACGCCTCACTCACGCGCAAATAAGAAACCAAAACAGATATTTTTCAAGGTGTTTTTAGGCTTAATTTGCCTCACCCCCCCCTCAATTTAAATTCGATTTCTTCAGTCTTCTTCTTCTTGTAAGGTTCCCCCGATGAAACGGGGGAAGGGTAGGGGGTTAAATTGTATCGGACTTAGCGAGGCTAAGCCTCGCCTATCTTTTTCTGCTCGGGCAGAAAAGCCGGATTAGTCCGGCAAGAAGGGGTAACAGCTTTAGCCAAGCAAAAGCAAGCCGAACAAGTCAAGCCTGGCTGGCAAGCCCAAAGCTTTACAGAGCCAGCTTTGTTTTTTCCTCAAAGCTGGATTGTTAAAGCTTTGTTTTATTCTTGCAAGCTGAGGCAACCCACAGCTTGCAGAAATAGCTTCCCCGCTGGCAATGCCTGCCAGCTGGCTGGAAGCTTAAATATGGCTGGCTGAGGCAAACCACAGCCAGCCCTAAAAAGGCCTCCCTGCCTTTTTCCCAGCTCTGCTTTACCGTCGCTGACTGGTCTGCCAAAGCTTTCCTGCCAGCCGGAGCTTTTCTGTCTTGAGCGAGCCGAGGAAGAATGACGAGGCGAGCGGGTAAAGGCAATGTTGGGTCGATATAAAGCTATTTAATATTAAAAAAATTTTCCTTCGGATCCAGGCCGAGGCGATTTAATTCCAATCAACCCAAAAAGTGAGACTTTGAGTTATTCGGTATACCGATTATCTAAGACCTTGCGTTCTAAAGCAAAAAATTAGAATTAAAAAGCCTTCCCCAATCATTACCCTGTATAAATACCCTGTCTAATAACCCTGTATAAATACCCTGTCTAAACCTTTTTTCTCAAAACCTCATTTTCCCACTACTAAAAGCAAGGCAAAAGCACGCTTACAGCGACGCTAACACACATGCACGCTAACAGCCAGCCAACTTTTAGACACCCATATTAATGTTAATGTTAATGTTATAAGGGTAAAAGAAATTAAGTCATCCTCATCCGGTTTGAGTTCCACAGGAAACGTTTAGGAGTGTGTTTTTTAGAGTGCTGGCTTTTCTTTTCGCACGTTTGCTAAGAATTTTAGAAACTTCGGGTCTTGCCCTTTTTCTGTTGTTGCGTAGTAGTTAATTTTTGGGTAGAAACAATCATGACCCTTTTTTGTGAGCGTTTTATCCCAGGCCTTCCATTTCGCTAACGCTTGCTTTTCCGTTAGATCTAACTTTTCCCCTTTCATTCGTTTCTCTGATATCTCAATTATTCTCAAAAACCTAATCAATCCCAATCTCTTTAATTCCTTCAATTTAATATAAGCCTGCATGTGCCGGCCGATGAATGTTCCCGTTTCTTCATCTTCGAGTTTTAGATCACAATATTTCGAGACTTCATGCGTGAAGACTCCAATAAAAACATTCCTCAAATCTACATCTTTCCTAAATTTAATAAACAACTCACTAATTCCCTCTTTGACTTCTGTTAGCATTTCCGCTCTCAGTTCGTTTAGATCAATTTCCGGCTCTTGCTTTCGTTCTTCGATTATCGCCTTCTTTTGCTCTGCCAACTTAGCATGATCTTTTCCCAGCCCAATCTCCCCTAAGGTAAGGCCGCTTTTCTTTTCTTTCATATTTTCCATTAGTAGACGACCTTAAACTTTGTTCTTATTAATGTTCACTTTGTAGCTACAACGAGGGCAAGTTGCATAATATTCCTGCTCTCCCTTATATGGCCACTCATGCTTACAATGCTGGCATCGTAATTTAATTTCCTTCCCCATCCCTTTAAGTCAGTAAGTAGGTATATAAACATTTCCATCTATTGCCCGGGCAATTTAATTCCAATCAACTCAAAAACAGCATAAAAAAAAGCCGCTTACGGCGACTAATCGTCCTCTTGTCCGCCCCCGAACTCAACAGGATATTGCTTTCTTAAATACATCAAGCTTTGCCAAAACTGCAAATCACTCATTGTCTATCATTTCAATATTTCCGAACATCCACTCACAATCTTTCAATCTATGTCCTTTTTTATCCATGAAATCTTCAACTTCTTCCCCGTCTAAACTCTCTTTTATCTTGTAATGATATATTTTCGCTTCTGAAAATTCCATCACGTATAAGTCTTTCATCTTCTAAAGTCTCCTTCAATTTATTTATTTTATAGTTGGCTATTTTATATGAGTAGCCTACTCATTGCACCTTCAATCCTTTAGATCTTTTAATTCCTTAAAATCACTTCCCCAATTGTCACACATAATAATATCTTTATCATGTAAACAACTCTTACAAACAACCTTGAAACCAGCTTTAACTAACAAGTTATAAGCCTGTGCTCCAATATCACTATATTCGTAATCGTATGAAAAAATTCTTGAAACCGTTTTACCGTCTCTATCTTCTTCCCATATCTTGATCCTTGCTCCATTGTGATTTGTAGCTCCTAAAAACTTCACGCTTATTGCTCTGTAATTTCTTACTTTGTAATATTCCATTTTCTTCTCCCTTAATTTATTTATTAATTACCCACTTTGTCGGGGCCTGCTCTCTAGCCCCGACGCCTAAAAGCTTGGCCTCAACTTGTGTTATGACTGTTCTTATGGAATGCGAAAGAAATCGAAATTTTTTTATGGCTTTCGGCCTGCTCTCTGCCTTTGGCCGAAAGACTTAAAATTTGTTTCGCTATTTCTTTCCGCCTCGCACTTCCATAAGGTTATGTCTTTGTCATCACACGATAGCAGCTTGTCTGCTGTGCCTTTTTGGTTTAAGCTTTTGCCTTGCGTGAAAGCTTAAATGCCTTTTTGATTAAAGCCTTGGCTAAGTTTTTTTAAACCGAGCCAAGCATATTTTAGAAGTTTGCAAGCATTTCATCAATTTTAGCAAGCTCTGCCAGCTTTGCTGTTTTCTGTGCTTCTAGCGTTACCTTCGCTATCAGTTGCTCATTAACCGTTGTTTCAACTACGGCGATATGCTCAGCGTCTATCTTTTTTATTATTGTTTCCATTATTAAATTAAGTTTGCCCAGGCTCCGTTTTCGTAGCCTTGAAATTTATTGTCTGTTGAGTTATAGATTAACATTCCGTTTACTGCTGTTAAAGCATCTCTTTGTACCGTCGTCATTCTTGATAAAAGTAATGCCCCTGTTGTTGAGGTTATGTCTAATTTTGCTGACGTTGCCGGGCTCGTCGTTCCTATTCCTATATTGCCTTTTAATATTGTCTTTGTAGTACTATCATTTCCTAGTACTGCTGTGTTACTTCCTAAACCAGTACTATTATGACCAATAATTATTTCATTTGTATCTCCATCAGCGTTAGCTTTAGTATCAGCACCTAAATAAACAGAAGTAGTAGAAGTTTCATTAGCAGTAGAACCATCAGCTATATATCTTCCAGCTTGATATCCATTAGCTGTGTTATAATTTCCTGTTGTGTTGGAATATAGAGAATTCAATCCATTAGCTGTGTTTTGATTTCCTGTTGTGTTTGAATATAGAGAAGCATATCCATTAGCTGTGTTTTGATTTCCTGTTGTGTTTGAAAATAGAGAAGCGTATCCATTAGCTGTGTTATTATTTCCTGTTGTGTTTGCATATAGAGAATGATATCCATTAGCTGTGTTATTAGCTCCTGTTGTGTTTGAAAATAGAGAACGATATCCATTAGCTGTGTTTCTATTTCCTGTTGTGTTATAACGTAGAGATTGATATCCATTAGCTGTGTTATAAGAGCCTGTTGTGTTTGAAAATAGAGATTCATATCCATTAGCTGTGTTATTATATCCTGTTATGTTGTAACGTAGAGAATACATTCCATTAGCTGTGTTTTGATATCCTGTTGTGTTTGAATATAGAGATTGATAACCTATTCCAGTATTATATGAAGCGTGATAAGTCTGAGTTGCAGTTGAACCCATAGTTAAATTACCAGCACCTCCTACAAAAGTATTAAATCCAACAGTAGTA
>Ga0208904_1001673_pt1 | contig 14816 bp, 10 predicted proteins | sample AntAceMetag02UKB_FD_184774 | JGI IMG/M metagenome (GOLD analysis project Ga0208904, IMG submission 184774) | Saline lake microbial communities from Ace Lake, Antarctica - Antarctic Ace Lake Metagenome 02UKB (SPAdes) (version 2) | ecosystem: Environmental > Aquatic > Non-marine Saline and...
AGTTTAGATTCTAGCACAACAGGTACTGTAACAACTACTTTAGTTGTTCAATATAAAGGTGGTGATGACGATACTACTACATCTACTAGTGCTGTGACAGGTCAAACTGTTACTATAGCAGCTGGTAGTTTAGCAATTTCTCGTGGATCATCTAACCCTGATGCAGACTTATTGTTAAGTGGTGCTTCAGAAACAATGGTATATTCTATCGAATTTGATCCTAGCTATGACACTTATACAATTACAGATCTTGATATTGCTATGTCAGAATCTTCAGCTGTTACAGCTGTGCGTATTGGTGATATAGAGGTTACAGAATTCTTCTCAAATAAAGCAGAATTCAATGGTTTAGAAATTGACGTAGATGGAAAAACTAATGTTGATGTTTATGCAGATTTTGCTGTAGTAAACTCTGATACTGGTATTGATTCTGGTGTTACTACTACATTTGATATGACTGCTTATGAAGCCACTGCTCTACAAGGTGATGATATTACTTCATCAACTGCGTATGTTACTGCAAGTAATATATTCGAATTACGTGCTTCAAAACCTACATTAGTATCAGTTGCTGGTACAGAAGCTGCTACAAAAGGCTTGCTAAGTACTGGTGATAATCAAATGGTTAAAATGACTGTTACTGCTGACGGTGGTACAGTTGATTTTAAAGGTATCACATTAGATATTACTACCTCTAGTGCAACTTCTAGCTATGTTGAATTATTAGATTCAGATCTTTCACAACTTGCAACTACTACAGTTGCTCTTGCAGAAGCTGGTTGGGATCTTTCTGGATTAGCTGATTCTGATAGAGAAATTGGTACTACAGGTGTATATTACATCTCTGTAAATATGGCTACTGTTTCAACTGATGGTCAAGTAACTGTTAAAATTACTGACATTACTTGGGATGACGATGAAGCTACTGGTGATATTACAGGTACTTACGTAGAACAATTACCTTCAGCTAAATTTTTAGCTACACAAAATACTTAATAATTAATTTATTAATTTGAATTAATTCACATTAGATATTCTTGTGAGATCCAATTACCCTCGCCTTCGGGCGGGGGTTTTGGTTTTGGAATTTTTATAATTTCATTCATCATATTATCATTTTCTCTCATTTGTTATCCTTGTGAAGTTTACCTACCGGAGAGGTGGAGTATTAATTTTTTCAACTGTCATTCCTGCGAAGGCAGGGATCTAAAGAAAGATTCCTGCCTTCGCAGGAATGACAATAAGAAGATTGAATAGCAGGCAGATAGGGACTAGGGGAGGTATTAATTAGTACTTATAAAAACCCCACCTCAGTCCTTGCCTACTGGCAGGCAGGAGTTAGGGGAGATTTGAATAAATTAATTATGTTATATTTGACAGTGTCTTTTTTTATGATACAATAATAATATTAAATAAATTATTATATTTTTTATGGAGGAGGAAATAAAGCAAGAATTTAAAAAACAAGAAAAACGATTCGATGAATTAATGGGATTTTTGGTTGAAAATGTAGCAACAAAAGATGATATTGCTAATATGGCAACAAAAGATGATATTGTTCAACTTGATTCTAAAATAGATACTGTAGAAAGTAATTTAAGAAAAGAAATCAGATCTATCGTAGAAAATACAGAAAATAATCTCATGCAAGAAATTAGAGCTATTAATATTAGTATTGAAGAAATTAAAAAAGATATTGTTAATTTAGAAAAACGAATAGGAGAAGATATTGATGCTTATGCTGGTGATATTTTAGATTTGAAATTTAGAGTAGAAAAGTTAGAGAAAAAACAATTAGAAATGGTTTAAATTATATTTTAGTTTAAAAACCCTCGCCTTCGGAATGCTTAGCGTTCCTTTGGGTGGGGGTTTTTGGTTTTGGAATTTTTTATAATTATCAAGTTCCTTTCTTTTTAAGGAGGCCTTGCCTATCGGTAGGCAGGGGCTAGGGGAGGTTTGAATAAACTAATTCCATTGTTCTTTTTTAAGAAAAAATCTTATTTCATTTTATTTGTTCACAATAAGTATTGACAAAAAGAATTACCATAAGTTAGGCTTAATTCTAAGATAAAAAACAAGCTAGCGAAGTATTGTCTTCTTTAGGTATAGATTTAAGCACAGGAGTAAGATTTTTTTAAATCAAGTAGTGTTAAAAAAGGGGATACCTTTTAAAGTTTTAACAGAAAATGGATTTACAAATGAGCAAGAAGATGAAATGTTAAGAGAAGTAGTTGAAGTTAAAAAATTGTATGGAAAGAGTAAAAGAAAAGGATATTCTTCTGTGGAAGAATTGCATAAAAATTGTTAAAATAATACTTTTTAAAAACTTATCCACAGATTCTTTTTATACTTTTTTGGTCGTAGTTTAAATGTATGATATAATTAATTTACAAAAAGTAGGCGGAGGAGGAGAGGGAACATCCCCGACATTATATGTCGAGGATGTTCTTACAAAAATTAGTATGTTAACGTGGATATCAAATAATATTAATATAGCTGTTACTAATATTTATAAAATTTAAAAAATATGTCAAATAAAAAGAAGGGAATTTTAGCGGCACTAGTTTTAATAATTGGTGTTTTATTAATTTTAATGGTTGCAGGGTGGATGTTAGAAAGACAAGAGTTAGTGGCTGAAGGTTTGGCAAAGTCAAAATTTCCGTATGTAAAGTATTCACAAGAAGAGTTGATAAAAATTTATGGAACAGGTGAGCCGTCAGACATTATGACGACACAAAGCCCAGAACAAACTCATGCCATTTTTATTTCTCATTTAAAAGAGGGCGAAATTGATGAGGCAGTGGAATGTTGTTTTAGGAGAGGGGATTGGGATGAAACAAAAGCATTTTTTGAAAGAGTTAAGAATGAAGATAAATTTGATGTGATGGTTTCTGATTTAACTGAAATTAAAAAAGGGATGATGTTTGATGCTACAGCTACATATTTATATAGTGGTACTAAGGTAGGAGGAGAAAAAGGAGGGGGAATATTAGAATTTATAAGAGATAATGCTGGTAAATGGTTTATTAAAGGATTCTAATACCGCTGTCATTCTGAGCAGAGCGAAGGATCCCTTAAAGTAAATTAATAATAATTATTTAAATAAGTATGCATATAAAAAGGAGAGGAAAAGTACAGTTTTTGGCTGTGTTTTTATTTTGTTTAATTTTAATTCCAATAAAAACAAACGCTTGGGATACTGGTGTTGCTCATCCAGAAATTGTAAAATTAGGTATAGAAATATATAATGATAAATTTGATAGAAAAATAACCAAAGAAGAAGAGAGTTGGATTGTGGAAGGGGTAATGGCCGAAGACACTCCACTTCGGTGGTTTAATCATTTTTATGATCCAGTTAGGAATATTGGTTTTAAAAACATGTGGCCTAAGTTGTCTGATTGGGCTATAGATTCCAAAGGTCAAAGAGATTATGCTTTGGGTGATAAATCTTGGTACAGGGCGATAGATGAGTATCAAAATGATAATAAATCAGAAGCTTTTAAATCTTTGGGTCACACTCTTCATTTAATTGCCGATGCGTCAGTTCCTGCTCATACTCGTGATGATTCTCATCCAGAAGGGGATTCGCTTGAGCAATTTGTAAAGTATAATTGGGAAAATTTAGAGAAGTATTTACCTAAAGGAGAATTTAAAAAGGTAACAAGTTTGTACGATGCTTTTTATAGTTCTGTTAAATATTCAAATGAACAATTTTATTCTGATGATACGATTGAAAGTGAATTATATGAGAAAATAGAAATTAAAGATTATGAGGAATTTGATTGGGAAGGTAAAAAATTATATTTTGCCATTTCAGATAAGAAACTTTTTTATACAGATAATATATTTGTTTGGGGTAATGCTACTTTAAAAAAAATAGACAACTATCAAATTCTCCTTAACTATTCTCAACATTTAATTCCCAAAGCTACTGGTTATACAGCTGGAGTGATTGAACTATTTTTTAAGGAAGTAGGAAAAGAACAAGAGGTGGAATTGTCTAAAAATTCTAAAGAAGGAATTTTTGGGTGGCTTAATCGTCAAGTTGGTAATGTTATTACCATTAGTAAAGAATTGTTTGGTAGTGATGAGTTTTATAATCCAGTGATGATGCCGGTTGGGGCGGAAGAAGGGGAGATTCTGAAACAACCCGTTTCATCGGCGGACAAGGTTCAGGATGATAAACGAGAGAGTGATGAGATTCCTGCCTCTGCAGGAATGACAAAAGATGTATTAGATACTTCACCTGCCACTCCAACTACACCACCTGCCACTCCAACTACACCACCTGCCACTCCAACTACACCACCTGCCACTCCAACTACACCACCTGCCACTCCAACTACACCACCTGTCATTCCTGCGGAGGCAGGAATCTCTGACAACATTTATCTCGTTCAACGCATAATAGACGGCGATACTTTTGAGATAACAATCGGGGGTATTAAACAATCAGTTCGAATAATAGGAATAGATACGCCAGAAAAGAATAAATGTTTTTTTGATGAGTCAAAGAAAAAAGCAACAGAACTTTTACTTCGCAAAAGAGTTAAATTAGTTAAAGATAGTAATATAGGAGACGTGGATCAGTACGGTAGGCTTTTGCGTTACGTTTATAGAGTAAGTGATAATTTATTTTTTAATCAAGAAATGATTAAAGGTGGTTTTGCTCGTGAATATAATTTTAAAGGAGAAGGTTATGATTTTGTATCTGATTTTGAAGCAAAAGAAGAAAAAGCGAAAGCAGATGATCTTGGTTTGTGGGAAAAATGTTATGAAAAGAAAGTAATATATTCTGGTGGAGGAGGAAATATTAATGAAAATATAGCACCTCCTATAGCACCTCCTATAGAGGGTGCTACTACTACTCAACAAATTTCAACCACAACTCCAGAAGGTGAAGATGATAATGAACCTGCTACTTCAACTGACCCAAATATAGGTAATACAACCACAACATTTTCTACTTCAACGGATCCAAATACTGGTGGAGGAAGTAATGTTACAACCACAACCCCAACATCGACTCCGTCTATAACAGATATAACTCCACCGACTATTCCAGAAATCACTATTCAAAATAATTCTGGATTTAATTCAAAAGAATTATTAATTACAGCCAGTTCGACCGATGATTATTCGGAAAATATATTTTATGATTTAGAATTTTCTACAAACACACTTGATTGGATAGTACATTCTACAAGTTCACCTCAAAGTCAATTTTCTTTTTTAGGCGAGAGAGGTCAAGGTTATTATTTTAGAAGTAGAGCTGAAGATGAATCAAAAAACTTATCCAATTGGAGTGACTCGAATACAAGCACAATTTTAATTGCAACAAAAATTAATTTGTCTCAAGATGTAGTTATAAATGAAATAGCTTGGGCAGGGGCGTATTGTTATCCAAATCATGAGTGGCTGGAATTTTATAATAACACTGATGAAGATATTGATTTAACAAATTGGGTGCTAGAAATTTCTGGCAGTATTGTAAATTTTACAAAAACAGTAAATCCAATAATTTCAGCTCATGGGTATTATTTGGTCGAAAGGATAAATGATAATTCAGTTGCTAGAATAGATGCCGATAGATTTTATACTGGTTCCTTAAACAATGACGGGGAAAAAATAATATTAAAAAATCCATCCAAAGAGGTGATTGATGAAGTTGATTGTGAAGATGGTTGGTTTGCTGGAGAAAATGGAGGTAATTATCCAAGTATGGAAAGAATAAATTCACTTGTAGTTGGTAATAATCAAAGTAATTGGCAAACAAGCCAAGGAGAAAGAAAAGCAGGGCCTGGATATAGTGGTAATATGGGTATGTATGGATCGCCAAGGACATCTAATTTTGGAAATATTACTTTAAGTGGTAATCAGGTTGAAGATTTAAAAATTTTAACTAAGATTAATAATCCGTATATTTTAGATAGTTATATTGTACCTATTGATAAAATACTACAGATTGAAAGTGGGGTAGTGGTAAAATCTTTTACTAATAAATCTAATGTTAGAGTTTTTGGGAGTTTGAAAATTTTAGGAACAGATGAAGAAAAAGTAGTTATGACTTCTGGTCGAGATGAAAATGTTGAAGGTGGAGAAGAAAAAGTAGGTAATTATGATGATGGAGATTCACAGGCAGAGGATTGGGTTGGTTTTATTTTTGAACCTGGGTCTGTCGGAGAGTTTGCTGGGCTTGATTTTCGTTATGCTGGTGCTAAAAAATCATTAGGTGCCATGTTTGGTTTTGTGTATAATGCAATTAATTTAAATGGTGCGAGTTTGAATATTTCTAATTCAAGATTTTATCAAACAGGTCAAAAGGGAATTAATTCTTTAAATTCTAATATAACAGTTTCAAATTCTGAGTTTGATAGTGGGGTGCAGGCATTATATTCAAAATATTCGGATGTGAGTTTAACCGATTTAAATATTAAAAATTTTACCAGTGTAAATGGTGCTTTAGAAATTTTTGATAATTTTCCAGAAATGAATAGTTTGATTTTTGAGAGTAATGTAACTGATAGAATTAAGTTGAATGCTGTAATTTTAACAAAAGATGAAATTTTAAAAAATGATATAGAATATATAATTTCTGGAGTAGAAGTTCCTGTTACAAAAGTTTTGACGATTGAGCCGGGGGTAGATATTCAAATGCATGCTAATGGTGTGTTTAAAATAGAAGGGGTTTTGTCTGCACGAGGAACTTTAGGACAAGAAATAAATATTTATCCAATTGTTTCAACAAGTGCGTGGGGGCATATTGAATTTAATAATTCAAATTCAGAATTAGAATATGTAAATATGTCTGATGGGAAAAGTCATTCGCACACACATATTAGTAATAATGCGATGATTATAATGAATGATTCTGAAGTGATATTTTCTAATTGTATTTTAAATAATATTAAAAGTTCTGGAAATGTTATTTTATCAAAAAATTCTGTTTTGAGTATTACAGGTGGTTTGATAGGGGAAGATGAAAAATTTGTTGGTTACCCAATGACAAGTCCAACATATACAGCTGGAATTGATGCAAGCGGGGGTGAATTAATTATTAATAATGTAGAATTTAAAAATTTAAATATTGGTGTTTTTGGTATAGATGATATAGAAGATTTTTCTGGGAGTATAATTGATAGTACTTTCACAAATGTTGATTATTGGAATTTGTGGTAGAAAGGTTTATTGTTGTGAATGTTGAAGTGGGATGGCAGGGATTTGTTCACTGTCATTCCTGCGAAGGCAGGGATTTGTTCACTGTCATTCCTGCGAAGGCAGGGATTTGTTCACTGTCATTCCTGCGAAGGCAGGGATTTGTTCACTGTCATTCCTGCGAAGGCAGGGATCTGTTCACTGTCATTCCTGCGAAGGCAGGGATCTGTTCACTGTCATTCCTGCGAAGGCAGGGATCTAAGATTTATCTATGAGAAAAAAATATTTTGTTTATTTTTTAACAAATAAAAATAATACAACATTATACATTGGTGTAACAAATAATTTAATAAGAAGAACTTACGAGCATAAAGAAGGGTTGATAGATGGGTTTACTAAAAAATATAAATTAAAAAAATTAGTTTATTATGAAATTTATAATGATATAAGATTGGACATACAAAGAGAGAAACAAATGAAAAAATGGAAAAGAGAATGGAAAATAAAATTAATAAATAAAGATAATAAGGAATGGGTAGATTTAAGTGTAGAATTGTTACCTTTTTAATGTAGATCCCTGCCTTCGCAGGAATGACAACGTTGTTTGTAAAATAGTAAGAATTAAAATTTTATTATGTAAATTTTGCAGGAATGACAACGTTGTTTGTAAAATAGTAAGAATTAAAATTTTATTATGTAAATTTTGCAGGAATGACAACGTTGTTTGTAAAATAGTAAGAATTTTTAGTTATCCACAGCCCATGTTAGGGGGCTGTTTTTATTTGTGATATAATATATTTATTATCAATATAAAGATAGTTATATAGAGATAGTTATATATTACTATCAATATATTGATAGTATAATTTACTTAGAATTTTGCTAAATGAAGCTTAATCTGAAGAAAATAGGTAAAAATATAAAACGATTGCGACTGAAAAAGAGGATATCGCAAGAAGTCTTGGCACACAAGGCTAAATTAACGTTGTCTAATTTAGCGAAATTGGAAGGTGGTTTTAGCAAAAATCCAACTTTAAATACTTTGATTGGAGTGGCTAAAGTATTAACAGGAGGAAGTTTAGATAAATTAATAAAATAAATTAATAATAAATATGGAAAATAATTTTAATCAATCAATTTTAGTTTGGAGGAGTTTGGCTTATGTTGCTTTTACGGTTGCTGGTTTAGTGTTTGTTATGGTGCTTGTAGTTTTTGCTAAAACTTAAAAAATTCTTTTGTACACAGTGTTTTTAATAAAGAAAAATGTTATAATATGTTTGTAAAAAACAAACAATTTATGAATAATTTAAAACGAAGGGTTTCGTCTGTTTTGAGAACAAAAATCTTATTATTTTTTGGTATTTTTTGTTTTATTTCTTTATGTGTAGCTAATATTTTATATTTTGTTTCTCCAGTTGTTGCTGCTAGTTCACCACAAATAATAAATTATCAAGGAAAACTTCTCGAAGATGGTATTGCTGCTTCTACAACTAAACAAATGATGTTTGTAATTTATGATAGTTTAGCAGGTGATGTAGCTTTGTACTCTGCTGGAGGATCAACAACAACTCCGACTGCAGTTAGTGTTACTCCTACTTCAGGAATATTTAGTGTAAATATTGGTGGGGCAGGAACTAATACTTTAGATCCAGCTATATTTAAAAATAATCAAAATGTATATTTAGAAGTGCAAGTAGGAACAGAAATTTTAACTCCTCGCAAACAAGTAACTGCTGTTCCATATTCATTTAACTCTAAATATCTAGACGGAGTAGCACCAAGTTCTACTAGTCCCGCAGAACAATATATCCCACTAACAGATAGTAGCGGTAATATAGATTTAAACAATGTTTCAACAACTCAAATATATTCCTCAGGAGATATCTCAGTAGATGGAAATGCTACCACAACATTAAATCATTATATTGGTGGTCATTTAAGTGTGCTTGGGAATGTGTCTGGCACCTGGATAGGTGATATTATTTCTAAAGATAAAATAACTTCTTCAACTGAGTGGGATACTGCTTATGGTTGGGGTAATCATGCAGATGCAAGTTATTTAACAACAAGTTATAGCGAAACCGATCCTATTTGGATAGCCTCTTCAACTGGTTATGTACGATATGATAGTGCATCATCAACTAATTGGAATTCTGCTTATGGTTGGGGTAATCATGCGATACCAGGATATATCACAGACGGTAATACAAATTGGGATAATTCTTACGGGTTTGTGAGCAGTTCTCAAATTTTAGGTTTGGAAACCGATCCTGTTTGGGTAGCATCATCTTCTTTAGTGGCATTTTTAGCAAATAATCAAAGTTTTACTGGAGAAAATACTTTTGCTTCATCTACTTCTTTTATAACAACTACAACATTCCCAAATGGTATTTGGCAGGCAGATGGTAAGGTGGGGATTGGAACTTCAACACCTTCAACTTTACTTACGGTCGCTGGTACCTCAACTTTAAGATATGTATTGCCAGATATGACCAGTGGAACAGGAAATGTATCTTTATATTCTTTAGGAAATACTACAAAACGTTGGGCATCTGTTTGGGCTGATGAAGTAAATATTGGATCATCAACTTGGAAATTATCACAAGAGGGTGCGGATAGGTTAGATATTACAAATTCCAATACAACTACTCCAGCTTTGAGTATTACTGCGAATAATAAAGTAGGCATAGGAACGACCAATCCAACAGAAAAATTTCATTTAGCTGGTGGAACATTTTTGCAAACTATTAATACTGATCCTGAGATAAAAGGTAGCATAACCAGTAGTACAATTTTAAATGATATCCAAGATGTTTATGTTGAAGGTAATTATGCTTATGTAATTGCTTCGGGAACAATGGCAATAATTGATATAACAGTTCCAAATTCTCCAGTCATAATTGGTTCTATTGAGAATAATCAATTTATTGGTTTTAAATTTAATTAAAGTCGGTAATTATGTTTATGTATCTCACATCGGTACTCCTGCTTCAACCTTAGCTGATATTTTAGTTATTGATGTTTCATCTCCTGAAACACCTTCTTTAGTGGGTAATTATGATGTATCATCGAGAACTGCATGTGGAGAAATGAAAGTTGTGGGGAATTATTTATATACAGGCTGTAAAGATTCTTTTGATTTAGATTTGGTAGGAATTGATATTTCTGATCCTTTAAATTTATCTGCACAACGTGCATATGATAAAATAGATACTTCTATTGGTTTTCCAAATGGTGGTTATTCATTATTTGTTAATAATAATTTTATTTATTTGAATTCCAATGATTATGTGGCAAATACTGACAATACTACCAATTTTCATAAATATAACATTAAAGATGAAACGGCCAGTGATTTAAATGTAGATGGTAATGATATATTCGTTAAAAACAATTATGCTTATATTGTAGATTCAGCTGCCACTACTTTTGAAATCTATACAGTAAATTCTTCTTCTTTAAGTTCTGTAGCAACTATTACTAATTCTGTTTTTGATGGAGCTCGTTCTGTAGAAGTACAAGGTAATTATGCTTATGTAGTTTCTGCTTCTTCTACGGATAGTTTGGTTGTGGTTGATATTACTAATCCAAGTAGTCCGTCTATTGTTGGTACTATCACAGACAGTTTGTTAAACGGGGCAAAAAAAATAAAAATTAAAGGTAAGTATGCTTATATTGCTGCGCCTGATAGCGATAGTTTGGTCGTGATTGATTTACCAGGTATTGATACTCCATCTTCTAATATTGGAAGTTTATTTTCTTCAACTATTGATACTTCCTATGATTTGAATGTGGGTAATAGTCTTTTTGTAAATAATGGTTTGAGTGTTGGCGGTGGCGGTTTTTATAGCGGAGGTGGGGCAAGTGTGTATGGAAATATAACAAATGTTGGCCTAATGGGGGTAAATGATAATAATCCAGATTTTGGTTTAGAAATATCAACAACTACTTCAAATGGATATTTTGGAATTACTTCTAGTACTGTTGGAGATATATTTTTAGTTGATGGTAATGGTAATGTTGCTATGACTGGAAATACTACAATAACTGACACTTTATCTGACGGAGAAATATTATTAAATGTTATTGTAACATCAGGAGGTCTTGGTGCTGATGAAACGATATATGGTAAAAAAACAAGTTTTATAACAAATGCAAGTGATAATGGTGAAGCAATGATATTTGGACAAGATTATAACCTTGATAAAACAGCAGGTGGAAATTCAGTTAATGTAGGTCTAGCCTTTACTGGTGATGCTTGGGATAATTCTATTTCATCTGTAAATCAAGATTTAAGTATGGCGAGTTTAACATTCGTTCCAGGTGATGCAAATGGAATAAGCTTTACTGCTGCTGACGCTGCTGATACTGGTGATGGTGGTGACATAAACCTTAAATTAGGTGCGGCAGAAACTCAAGGAAACGCAGGAACTTTATATATTGAAACTGCTGCTGGAGCTGGAACAGGTGAAGATGGTGGAGTAGTTTCTAACTGGAATTTATCAGATAGTGCTGCTTATGGATATTTTGCGATAGGTACAAACTTTGCATCTGGTGGAAGATTAACTGTTGGTGGTTCAACTAATGATGGGACTACTAATATTTTTAATGGACACGATAGTGATAGTGTGAGCGTGTTTAACGTTGATACTGACGGTAATGGATACTTTGGTGGTAAAGTAGGAATAGGAACTTCAACACCTTCAACTTTACTTACAGTCGTTGGTACTTCAACTCTAAGACATGTTTTACCAGATATGACCAGTGGAACAGGAAATGTATCTGTATATTCTTTAGGAAATACTACAAAACGTTGGGCCAATGTTTGGTCACAATATGTGAATATTGGAACAAGCACTTATTCATTGTCAGGAGACGATGATACGTTTAGTATATTTGATCAAGCTAGCGGTGCGGGTAATAATAGATTTACAATTTTAAGCAGTGGTAATGTAGGAATAGGAACAACTACTCCAGGCTCTCAATTACACATACACGATAGCACAACTAATGCTATATTAACCATTACTACCGATGCTTCTGGTGGAGATGGAAATCCAATCATCGCCTTTACTCAAGATGCAGATGGAATAACGCCAAAATATGGTAGGATAGGTTATTCTGGCAATGATGATGTGATAAAAATGGTTTATGGCGCTGCTTTTAGTGGTTCAACCAATGGAATTATGATTGACTCTAATGGCAATGTTGGAATTGATACTAGCACCCCATCAGGTAAATTTGAAGTTGCTATAAGTGAAAATGGGTTAGGAACTGTTTCTAATTCCGCAGGTGGTACTGCTATAACAGGAGTAGGAACAGATTTTGAAAATGATTTTAATTTAGGAGATTCAATTACAATCGGTGGCGAAACAATAACAATATATAACATAAATGGCGAAACAATAACAACAGTTTTACCTATTACTAGTGTCCATACTAATGCCAGTTATACATTAACAAGAGATTCGGTACTGCAAGTAGTAGGCAAAAGAGTTGGTATAGGAATTGAACCGAGAGATGTTTTTAGCCAGTTATTTGTAGGTGCAAAAACAGGTAATGCTGGAATAAATATTTCTACAAATGACATAAATCAAGGTGCTATATTAGGTTTTACAACAGATGCAGATGGCGCTTCCAAGAATGCTAGAATCGGTTTTGATGATGATGATAATGTTTTAAAATTAGTTCACGGTGCTCCTTTTGGTAGTTCTGTAAATGGAATTATGATTGATTCAGTCGGTAAAATTGGTATTGGTGATGCTAGTCCTGATTTTGGTTTAGAAATTATGACAACTTCTACTAATGGCTGGTTTGGAATTACTTCAAGTACAGATGGGGATTTATTTACAGTAGATGAAGATGGTAAAGTTGGTGTTGGTACAACCACTCCAGAATTCAAATTAGATATAAACGGTGATGGAGGAATTATTGCTCGTGGTACTTATGAGAGTGGTGGAGATTTAACAACTTCAGGAGCAGGAACCCGTATGATTTGGTATCCTAAAAAAGCAGCTTTTAGAGCGGGGTATGTTGATGGTAATCAATGGGATGATAGTAATATTGGTGCTGCTTCCACTGCTTTTGGAAGATTAACGCTAGCAGCGGGAACGTCCTCTGCTGCTTTTGGATATGGTACTGCTGCTTATGGTGCTGCTTCCGTTGCTTTTGGAAGTGTTAGTTATGCTTATGGTAATAGCTCTGCTGTTTTTGGTGCGGGTACTGACGCTAATGGTGATAATTCCGCTGCTTTTGGATTTTCAACTAATGCAGATGGTTATAATTCTGTCGCTTTTGGAGATCATTCTACTGCAAGTGGTAATGATTCTGTCGCTTTTGGATATTATTCTACTGCAAGTGGTAATAATTCCGCTGCTTTTGGATTTTCAACTAATGCAGATGGTTATAATTCTGTCGCTTTTGGAGATCGTTCTACTGCAAGTGGTACAATGTCTACTGCTTTTGGTAAAATAACTATCGCAAGTGGTTATAACTCCACTGTTTTTGGCGAAGAATTTGAAGTAAGTGGTATTAATTCTTTTGGAGTTGCTCTAGATGGAATGAACGGTGCAATTTTATCTCAAGATCATACTATGGCGATTATGGGTGGCAATGTAGGAATAGGAACAACTACTCCATCTTCCACTTTGTTTGTTGATGGAACATCCGGAGGTTCAGAAGCTTGGGTTAGTTGGTCTGATGAGAGATTGAAAACAAATATAACTACCATAGAAAACGCTTTGTCAAAAGTTCTTTCTTTGCGCGGTGTTAATTTTGATTGGAAAGATCCTGAGCGTCATTTTCCTGGTAAACAGATTGGTTTTATAGCTCAAGAATCAGAGGATATAATACCAGAGGTTGTTAATAAATTAGGGGGTACTTATGGGATGCAATATGCTCCGATAACAGCTTTGTTGGTAGAAGCAGTTAAAGAACAACAGCAACAAATTCAAACTATTTTAACTTCAACTTCAACTGAATTGAGTTTAAGTTATAGCAATAATTTAACTTTAGAAACACTTACTGTAATAGGGAACACAGAAATTATTAAAAATCTTGAAGTAAAAGGTCATCTATACTTAAGTGAGGATAGTATCGGTAAAGCAGAAATTTTAACAGGAGATAGTGAATCATATATTGAGTTTGAAAATAAATATGATAAAATTCCTGTTATTACTGCCACTCCTCTTGATTTTGTGGGAGCAGAATACAGAGTAGCAAGTACGACTGTGGATGGATTTTATATTATGATAAGTACAACCACAAATCATGACATTAGTTTTAATTGGCATGCTTTTGCGACTAATAAATTAAAAGTATATATAAGTGATGGAACAATTGTAGTAGAAGGGGATTCCACTGACACATCGGATACAGATTCCACAGACACTGGAGATACTACTGACACATCGGATACAGATTCCACAGACACTGGTGATACTTCTGACACATCGGATACAGATTCCACAGACACTGGAGATACTACTGACACATCGGATACAGATTCCACAGACACTGGTGATACTTCTGACACATCGGATACAAGCTCCACAGACACTGGAGATACTACTGACACATCGGATACAGATTCCACAGACACTGGTGATACTTCTGACACATCGGATACAAGCTCCACAGACACTGGAGATACTACTGACACA
>Ga0208904_1001676_pt1 | contig 14800 bp, 14 predicted proteins | sample AntAceMetag02UKB_FD_184774 | JGI IMG/M metagenome (GOLD analysis project Ga0208904, IMG submission 184774) | Saline lake microbial communities from Ace Lake, Antarctica - Antarctic Ace Lake Metagenome 02UKB (SPAdes) (version 2) | ecosystem: Environmental > Aquatic > Non-marine Saline and...
TCAAAACCGATCGCTCTAAGAATATTTTGAAACTGTCTTTGCTTTTCATCACCGCGATCTATGGCGTACGCAATTGCCTTTACCACTTCCCTATTTGAAGTGGCTTTCTCCCAAAATTCGTTATAATCGAAATTACAACCATATGCTTCCTTTGTCGTGTAATAAATATTTTGTACATCAACAAGAACAACTATTTTTTCCATAGATTGACTATCTCAGCTTTCACCCAACGCTGTGCTCAGCTGTGTTTTGAGGAGCTTGCGACGAAAAACATCAGCTGTAGCAATATGTTATGAAATTAGGACTTTAAGTTCTTTTTAATTTCTTGCTTTGAATCACTATAGTGTGTATAAATACACATATGGATAGCCGATCAATTATCAAAATACTAAAATCGAATGGCTGGAAACATGTCCGCACCACCGGGGATCATTTTCATTTTCACCATTCTGATAAGAGTGGAATTGTAACAGTTCCACACCCAAAAAAAGACTTACCAATTGGGACTGTAAAAAGTATTGAGCGACAATCAGGAATCACATTTAACAAATAGGGTTAATATGGCTAACTATATTGCTTTGATTCACAAAGATTCGGACAGTGACTTCGGGGTATCCTTTCCTGATTTTCCCGGTTGTGTGACAGCTGGAAAAACAATCGATGAAGCTAAGGACATGGCGCAAGAAGCACTGTCTGGACACGTAAAAGTAATAACCGAGTTTGAGGAAGCAATACCAGAGCCGTCAAATTTAGAGAAGATAGTTGCATCTCCAGATAGCTCAGATGTTGTTGCTTTTTTCATTGTGACAATAAAGGACAAGAAACCCAAAAAAATACGTGTAAATATTACTGTGCCGGAAAAAGAATTGAACCAAATCGATTCATTTGCTAAGCAACACGGAATGACCCGTTCTGCCTTCCTTTTAAAAGCTGCCCAGGAAACCATCCATACACAATCCCACTCATAACGTAAAGTTGAGGGGTCGGGGGCTTTAAGCAAACAACCTCTGCAAAGTTAAAATTTATGTTGAGGCAGAAACCTTCGAGAGCCGCTCAGTAGCCCCCGATCCGCTCAAACGCCGTGTTATGAGACGGTCAATCATTAAGATTAATTGTTTTTTTCAAACAAACCACATTATTTTAATCTTTCGGATTGTCTAATTCTTCAAGGACTTTAAAAACGAACCGTGCAGGCCACTCAGATATACCGCCTCCTAAAGCCACTGCAACAGCTGTTGCTTCTTGAATTTCTTCTTTCGTTGCCCCTAAATCAGCAGCACTGCTGACATGATATTCAATTCAGCCGTAACAGCTGTTATTAATGCTGATTCCAAGTGCTATTAGCTCTTTATGTTTTTGTGAGAGTGCACCATCTTTTAATGCTTCAGCTTCAAGCTCTCCAATTGCACGAAATGTTTTGATACCACTTTGACTCATTTGCCAATTGTATTTTTTTCTTGTTTTGCTGATCTCATTAATATTAGGGAACATATTTTTCTCCTTTTCAAATTTAGGCTCATAACACCATTCTCAGTGGCGGTTGAGTTGAAAGTCGATTAACAGTGATGTTGCCATGACCACATAGTAAGATTCTACCAGCGCGCTTATGCCGTCCACTGAAGAAACATGTTAACCAGATTTTATGCAGAGATTTTACGGGGACGACGAGCAGGGATACCATAAAGCATTCCATCTACACTTATGTCTTCATCAATATCTGGCCAATGAACTCCTTGACCATCACCTATGATTTCATAATGTTGTCGTTGTTTTGATGTTGCCTCCGATAATCGCCATGACCAAGCTAATGGAACACTTATAGTCCGACCATCATTGAGAAATGCTGTTATCTCATTATCACTAATGTTGATATTAGATAGTCGAGGTTCTGTAATTTCAGCCGCAATGTTCATTCCATGCCTCCAAAATAGTTGTCATATTTGATTGTATTATTTTACGAATTTTATTCAAATCTTTCGGTGTGAAACCATTGTTTTTGCAAAGCACGAGTGGGTTAAGCCAATATTTACAAACCGATCTTTCTCTTTGGACATGAACGTGCTCAGGTTCGTTGCAATCAAAGCTGTAAAAGAAAAACCGATATGGACCTGAAATATTTTTTACTGTTGGCACTTTTTGTCGTACTCCCTGTTCGTTTATGTTTATTTAAATGATTATAACAATATTCAAGCAATATTGACAGTCACTTTGCACATTCCAATGGTTAACACTGGGCTAAGCCGCCACAGCCGCCGTTTTTGGCGGGTGTGGTCGGTCTTCAGCCACTTGTTAGTTTTGCATTACAATTTGATACATGCGTCTATTATATTTCAGGATTAAATCCCAATTGAATTGTTATTTTGTCTTTTACCTTTTTATCGATATGCCCAAATGTATGTACGAGAGCATATAGTTTTATTCCTCTAATCCACTTATTTGGCAAATACGAATACTGAAATCCAGCAATTTTTATAGTTTTTTCTGGGCTCCATACGGATTCAATGTTTGAACAATTATCAAAAGCCCAGATTGCTGAGCCACTGATTCCTTCAAGTTTTGGAGAAGAGATAGTTTCCCCCTTGTTTGATATTATATCTTCGTCATGAGAAAGAAATATATCATGTGGAGGATTAAGTTTTATGTTACTTTCAAAGGGCCCATTGTAAGTATCTGTTATAAAATTAAATAGATCTCCTATTACTAGATTTTTGCGAGGTACACCCCGGTTAATTACTTTTGTCATTTCTTGCGGATAACCTGAAATAAGGTAGTCTTTTACAGGTTGTTTATAGTTGATAAGATTTTGTAGAGAAAGGAAATTATTATTTTTCAGCAGGTAATCAAGTAAATCGGGATTTTGGTCTAATAAAACTACAGCTAAATCATAAGTTGATTTGTCTTTTTTACTCTTAGGAGAAACTACTTGGCAGTCTTTTAAGGTTAACACCTGGGATGAAAGACTAAATCTGTTTGCGGGAATCCCAAGGCTGTTTGGGTAGTCTTCAAAATAATCTGCCACATGAGCAGCAGTGATTATACAATGGTAATTATCTACCGCAAATAATACTCCTGTTCCATGCACACCTGCAGTGCTTTCATTTTCAGCAATGATTGGGACAGTGCACGACAACAGAAATTGTTCAATTCCAATGAATTGATCATTTGTAATTTCCTCAGGGTTTATTAGTCTTTTCATGTGAATTCTTTATGAAAACTAACGTTTTATTATATCTGCTATTACCTACAAAATAGTTTACAGATTATTTGAGGATAGTCAATCAAATATCTGAATTTTCAAACTAACTATGGCACTGGTCCACTATACAATATGGGATGTGTGACGGTAGCTACCGGCTTTTTCACCCGTCAATCGATTTATTCTGGCAAATGCCAATTTTTTCACATTCTGATCTACCATTACTGGCGTTTGCCTACAATGTCTCAGCTCAAAGGTATAAAGTCCGGTAACTGGCCACAATTGGCAACTTCTTTCCGAAATTGTTGTCAAATTTTTCAGGGTTGAATTCCAAACGGAAAATCTGAATTCATGCTGATTATTTGACAAAATGATCTGTTGTATTTAAAGTGAACATATGTATTCTTTTTCTTAGGTTCCAATCCTTAAATCGTCGGTATTGGATAATTTGTTTCTGAAATCAACCAACGGTAAGAGACTTTAAGTTCAACAAAACTATTTTTAGGACTGTCCAGGAACTATTAGGCCACAAGGATGTCAGCACCACTATGTTCTACACACATGTCCTGAACAGCGGCGGTAAGTGTGTCAGAATCCCCTTAAACAGGCTTTCTGCAGTAACCTGACAAATACTCCTTCTGCGTCCTGATGACGGTAGGTTTGAGTACTATATTGGGAATAAATAAGTGGCCGATATAAACACCATCTAAAAACATCCCCCTGGCCACTTTCAAAGCGGGAGTATAGGTTTCCGCCTGGGTACATCCCCCTGGCCCACTTCAAAGGGGGATTTTTTCTTTGTATTTATCCGACTTTCTCTTTTACTTTTTGTTTTTTGCATGATATATTTCGGTTATATTATTATTTTATTTTTGTAATAAATCAGTTTAACCGATAACTATACAGTAAAATGAAAAAGGAGAGTAAGGAGGAGCGCTTTGTACGCGTGGCGGAGAAACGGGTTCAGAATGTATTGAACAGCATCCGCAGTTTGTCCCAGTTGGCTAATAAGAAAGTGTATCAGTGGGATGACAAACAGCTTAAGTCAATCTTCGAAGCCATTGAACAAGAGATGGCGCACTGTAAAATGAATTTTGAAGATCCCGATTCCAAAATTTTCAAATTCAAGTGAGGAAAAAATGACCCCTTTTGAAAGTCTCAGGAAAAAAATCTTGGCGGTTGACAGCAGAGATTACGGCGCCTATCAAAGTATCAAAGGCGTCTATGAGCACCCTGAATTCAACCTCTTCATCGACCAGATCCCCAAGGATCCTTACGCACCACCGCATACCGGCATCTACCGCATTCAGGTACAGCGAAATGACCCAAAGGTAATCGGCTTTCAGACAGAGGACGCTATCGAGAACATAGCCTTCAGAGATTTTCTGACACGGGCTTTCAACAGCGCCTGCCAGGATATTTCACAAGGACGGCGTGGAACCGGGAACAGCGGTCTGATCACCATCAGCCAACCCGGTCAAGCGATCCTGGACCGGAGTTGTATTATCGTCACCGACGATGTAATTGAGGTCCGCTGCTTTGTGGGCCTGCCAGCCGCAGGCAGAAAAATCAAAGCAGAAGTAGCCACCACCATGCTCTTTGAGGAATTGCCTGAAATCGTGCGGCGCTCCCTGTATCAAGAGAATATTAATCCAGAAAAACTGTCACAGCATATCAAGGCGACCGTGGATGCAGAATCCCTGCGGTCCCAATTGGAGATCGCCGGTCTGGTGGCCTTCATCGCAGACGGGGCAATTCTGCCGAGAAAAAGCGGGACCAGCGACGAGCCCTTAACAGGTAATGAGACGGTATTGTTTGTTTCTCCTGAAAATCTAAAGGTCGAATTTAAGCTGCCCCATGCCGGTGCCATCTCCGGGATGGGAATCAAACAGGGGGTCTCCCTGATTGTGGGGGGTGGGTATCACGGAAAATCCACTTTGCTGGACGCTATGGCGGCAGGCATTTACAATCATATTCCGGGTGACGGCAGAGAGTTGTGCGTCTCGCTCTCACAAACGGTCAAGGTTCGTGCCTACAGCGGCAGATCGATTGAAAAAACCGACATCTCCCCCTTTATTCGCAACCTCCCTTTTCAGAAGGACACCTCGGCCTTCTGCACCGAGAATGCGAGTGGCAGTACTTCCCAGGCGGCGAATATTATCGAAGCCATTGAGATCGGGGCCAGGCTTTTTCTAATGGATGAGGATACCTGCGCCACAAACTTCATGATCCGGGATAAAAAAATGCAGGAACTCGTCAACAAAATGGATGAGCCGATAACCGCCTTTATTGACAAAGTCAGGCAGCTTTATACCGAAAAAGGGATCTCCACCATCCTGGTCCTGGGAGGCGCCGGCGACTATTTTGAGGTCTCGGATCAGGTAGTGCAGATGATCCGCTACGAGGCCAAAGATGTCACCGAAAAAACCCGGCAAATCGCCCTGGCCTCACCGGGGAAAAGAACTCCGGAAGACACTGATTATCCGATCTCCCCCAGACAACGGAATCCCATTGGCGCGAGTGTGAGTTCTTTTAATGACCATGGCAAAAAAAGCATCTACGCCAAGGAGATCTACCGCTTTGTTTTTGGCGGCGAAACCGTGGACCTGACAGATGTCGAGCAGATCGTCGAGCTGACCCAGACCAAAACCATTGCCCAGGCGCTGGATTATGCCAAACGATATATGGACAATCAGACTTCGCTGAGAGAGATTGTTGAACGTGTCAGCGGTGATGTTGAGGAGAAGGGGCTGGATATTCTATCCGACCGGATTTCAGGACATTATGCACAGTTCAGGAGTTTTGAGCTGGCCTTTGCCCTGAACCGGCTGCGGGGATTTGAGGTGATCCAGCAACCGGATTAAGCGATTCCGTGAACTATGTTGCTGGAAAAAGGGATTGGATGACCATGAACGTAGCAGCCACCGGCTGGATAATGTCGTCGATCTTCGTCGGATCCAGCTGAAGCGCTACAGCTGTCTCCTTGATGAATTGCGCCTCCTGGCCGACATACTCCCCGTCGAACATGGCAATGGCCACGATATGCCACATCAGGATGCGCACAATCTCCTTGTCCAGATTCAGATCGGGAATTTTTTGGATACTCTTTGCCGCCGCTACCAGTTCGGCCGGTGTTTTAGGATCATCGCTGACCAGGGTATTGATGACTTTGAAATAGGCTTTTTCAGACGGCGCAATCACGCCATCTGCTAGGATGATTTTCAGGATAATGACCGCGCACCAACGACGGTGTGTCGAATCCAGCTCCTGCAGCAGCAACTTGGAAAACTCCTCTCGCAGCGCTTCGAACTTTTTGTCCAGCGCTGTTCTCAAGGCGGAATTTTCAACTCCCAGGGCTGCGCCCACATCGCTCAGATAATAGAGGCCGCAATCCTCAAAGGCGAATGCGTATCCCAGAATATCCATCAGTTTTTCGATCACCAGTCCGACCAGCTCTGTTGGCAGCTTGATTTCCGGAACCGGATCCGGTTCTTTTTTAGTAGCTGAACTAACGTCCACCGCCTCTTGAAAAACAGTGGTGATCCATTCTGTAGCAGTACTGACATCCGGCTCCAGATTTTCCGCTTTCTGCAGAAGCTCCGAAATTTCAGTTACCGCTTCCTGCATCAGAAGCTTGCGTTTTGCGTCTATTTCCTGAGGTTGTAGATCTTTCATTTTGTCCAATCCCCTGCAATCATATTTTTATTCTGTCGCCGTGGAATATCTTGCTGAAGAACATTGTAATACAAAAACGGCGATAGAACAATAATATATATCACCCATTCTGTATGAACCGAATTTATCTGGCCAATTTTGCCCAGTCTATAATGGTAATGGTAGAGATGCTGTTTTTGGGAGAACCCTCGATCAGCTTATCGCTATAAGTCAGATAGATCAGAGTATTTCTTTTTTTATCGTAGAAACGCACCACCTGAATGGTTTTAAACAGCAGGGAGATACTTTTTTTGAAGACCGTTTCGCCGTCACTTTTTCCCGAGAGAACAGTCACCGGCAGATTGATCGGTCCGATCTGGCGGCAGGTGATGGAAGCGTCAGAGGGGTCTTCGGCCAGCCCCAGAGATCCGCTGATTCCGCCTTTTTTAGCCCGACTCAGGTAACAGGTTGCCCCTTTGATTAAAGGATCGTCAAAAGCTTCAACCACGATCTTGTGGTTCGGACCAATAAATTTGAAGACCGTATCCACACTGCCGATCTCTTCGGCTACCGCGTTCAGGCTGAAAAACATCATCAAGATCCAACACAGAAATTTCATCGCTTATCCTTGAACTATGAATTGACAAAACAGGTGTAACCACTTTACACACAAGGGTATCACGCAATCATTCAGAACGATCGCCTGATTACTCAACTGCAACCGACTGTTATTAAATTTTCAACCTTCAGCTGAAAATTGCAACCCTTTTTTTTTGTATTACTGAATACTGGTTTGTTTACTAACCGCATCTGATATGAACCGCTTACAGACAGAGACTCGATTCAAGATGATCTAGAGCTCACTTCGCTCAGATCATCTAAAATCTCGTCTGATCGTATGAAACAGTTTCACATCAGATGCTTATGGCCCCGATTAAAAAGGATATTAAAATAGGGGACGACCCAATGGGATTAACTAAAGGAGAATTATGAGTGCTGTATACTGGATCTGTGGTTTGCTGTTGATCACTGTGACCCTGCTGATCAGGGCTGAGTTTAAAGATAATCACCAACAGCGCGTGATCTTCAAACCCCTGTCCACCACCCTGCTGGTAATCATTATCCTGATCTCCATGCTGCTCGATGATGGGAATCTGCCTTTCAAAGCATCCATTCTGCTGGGGATGCTGTTCTGCTTTGGGGGTGATGTAGCGTTGATGTATGAATCGAAAAAAGCTTTTCTGACCGGGCTGGTGCTGTTTCTGATCGGACATATTGTCTATGCGGTCGTGATGGTCATCTATAACGGATTTATCTTCAAGGGATATCTCAGCATCGTCGTGGTCGTCCTGATCAGTTTGCCGATCTTTGCCTACCTCTATTCCGGGCTGGGCAGTCTGAAAATTCCGGTGCTATTCTACATGGTGGTCATCAGCTTCATGCTCAACAGCGCCATCCTGACCTTTGAAAGCAGCTATTTCAACACGTCCCAGGCCTGGCTACTGGCTATGGGCGCTGCTCTTTTTTATCTTTCGGATGTGGCGCTGGCTATCAACAAGTTCAAAAAACCCTTTGCGCTAAACCGGCTCAGTCTCTACTTATATTACACCGGCCAGCTTGGAATTGCGCTCAGTACTATGCATTTTCTTCAGGGAGCCTGATCGAGGTTCTCGGTTGACATCTATCTTAAAATCGAGCCTAAATAAGGGACATGATTGATCTGCAGTGTTGCCGCAAAATCAAGGGACACGAATGATCATTCGTAAATAAGGGGACACGAAAAAAGTATCATGTCCCCAAATTTACGAATAATTTTGCTCAACCGAAAAAAATGATACAAGAAACCGCTCAGATACTGGACCATCACGATCAACAGGACGATTACCGGGTTCTGCAACTGTCAGCACCGGGGATCGGTCCGCTGGTTCAACCCGGACAATTCATTGAACTGCTGGTCCCCCGCCTCAACGATGCCGTTCTGCGACGCCCTTTCAGTATTTACAAAGCGGACAAGCAGTCCGTCACCATTCTCTATAAAGTGATCGGGAAAGGCACTACAGCCATGCAGCGCCTTGAAAATGGAGAGCAGGTTGACATCATCGGACCCCTGGGCAACGGTTTCCCCGACAATCAGAAAGAGCTGACGCCGGTATTGATAGGCGGTGGGTACGGCGCAGCAGCACTGTATCTGCAGGGCAAAGCGCTGTCTCAAAAAGGAGTGGTATTTTTCGGCGGTCGCTCTGCAGTCGATATTCTCTGCGTGCATGAATTTGAGGCGCTGGGATGGGAGGTGCGGGTCTCAACCGAAGACGGTTCGCGGGGATATCACGGGTTGGTGACCGAGAGTTTCGATCAATGGCTCACCGAAGTCTCCTCCCCGCCAGAACAATCCCCCGCAATTGAAGTATTTGCCTGCGGGCCCGAAGGCATGTTGCGTGCGTTTGGTGATCGAGCCAAAACCGGTGGTTTTAAGGCCTGGCTCTCCATGGATCGCCATATGGCATGTGGCATGGGCGCCTGCCTGACCTGCGTGATCAAAAAGAAGGAAACTGAAAGCAGTTGGCAATGGGCCCGGTGCTGTAAGGAAGGACCTGTGTTTGATTCAACGGAGATTGTTTGGGATGAGTGAAAGCAAGCCGGATCTGACGGTTAGCATCGGCAGCATTAAAATGAAAAACCCGGTGACTGTGGCCTCAGGAACCTTCGGCTACGGTCCTGAGTACGCCGAACTGGTCGATCTGAACCGATTGGGCGCCATCACGGTCAAGGGAATCTGCGCGGAGCCCCATACCGGAAATCCCACGCCCCGCACATTTGAAACCCGCAGCGGCATGCTAAACGCTATCGGCCTGCCCGGTCCGGGTGCCGCTGGATTTATCGAAAAATATGCCTCATTCCTGAGCCAATATGACCTGCCGGTCATCGTCAACGTCTGGGGGAAAACTGTGGCAGAGTATGGTCGAGTAGTGGAAATGCTCTCATCCGAGTCTGTCGTTTCCGGTTTTGAGGTTAACGTTTCCTGCCCCAATGTCAAAGAGGGTGGTGCTCTGTATGGTACAGACCTGAAGGCATTTTCCACAGTGATTGAAGAGGTGCGGAAGAAAACCGGCAAACCGGTGATTCCAAAACTGGCACCCAATGTCTCCAACATCGCACACTTTGCCAAGGCTGCAGAAGATTGTGGGGCAGACGCCATTTCCATCATGAACTCCTATCCGGCCATGGCGATCAATATCGAAACCCGGAAGCCGGAACTGGCCAATCGCACTGGCGGACTTTCGGGTCCGGCCATCAAACCGATCGCCATCAAGCTGGTCTGGGAAGCTGCCAAAGCCGTGAAAATTCCGATCATCGGCATGGGGGGCATCAACTGTCCTGAAGACGCCCTTGAGTTTATTATTGCCGGAGCTGCTGCTGTTGCGGTCGGTACAGCCAATTTCACTGATCCCTCCACTGCCATTCGTGTCATTGAAGGCCTTGAGGCATATCTGGCCCGTCACGGCATCGCTTCCATCAGCGATCTGAGTGGAACCGTCTGCTGACTGTTTAACACCACGAAGCGACATATAAGAATGGCTCGGACCTGGAAGTCCGCAGCAACATGGCACTGGCTTCGTTTTCACGAGACTGAAGGGGGAAGACTAAAGGTTGAAGGCTGATGGGAAAGAGGGGGCCGGTTCAAGTGGTCTTTAACAATGGTTCCGAGGGTTGCGACTCCCTGTTCCATCTTTTTTGAGAAGGGGAAGCCGCAGCCGATTCTGATATAATCCTGGAACTGCCCCGAAGAGGTAAAGACCACTCCGGGCAGAATCGAGATCCGGTGATCCAAGGCCTTCTTATAGATTGCAAGACTGTCAGCATTTCCAGGCAGTTGTATCCAGAGCAGCACTCCCCCCTGCGGCTTTAAGACCCGTGTTCCGTCCGGAAAATATCTTTCGACAGCCTCTGCAAAAATCGTGACCTGTTTTTTTATCCGCTCTCTCAGAGACCGCAGGTGTCTTTCATAAACCCCGCTTTCCAGGAAACGAGCCAGAAGAAGCTGATCCAGAGATGAGGTTGAGACAGAAAAGCCCGTTTTCAGCTTCAGGATTTTATCCTTGAAACGATTCCCCGGAATGACCCAGCCAGTCCGAAGTCCTGATGCCAAAGCTTTTGAGAAAGATGAGCAGGTAATCACCAGGTTTTTTTTATCAAAAGCTTTCAGGGGCCGTGGCCGCTTCCCGCCATGAAACAGCTCGGAATTCACACTGTCTTCAATGACCGGGATCTGGTGTTTGTTCGTCAGTTTCACCAGCTTTTCCTTCTTCTCTGTCGTCATTAAAGATCCCAATGGATTGTGGAAATTCGGGGTCAGCAGGCAGGCTTTAATCTCATGCTCGTTGATCGCCTTGTCCAGCTGATCAATCTGCAAACCTGAAGCCGGGTCAGTCGGAATTTCCACTACCCGAACTTGCAATTCTTCAAGTAGTGGCAGAATGCCATAATAAGCCGGGGCTTCAATGGCGACGATATCCCCGGGCTGAACGATGGCTCTCAAGGACAGGGAGATAGCTTCGGTACAACCGTTGGTCACAATGATATCTTCCGCCCCAATACTCTTTAACACCCCGATCGATCGTAACGCAATCTGGCGACGCAATTCCGGATTTCCCTGCGAAAGACTATACGACAGAATGGATTGCATCTCCCGGGAAGTGAGGTCCTTCAGAATTTTTGCAAGCGGCCGGTAGGGAAGGAATTCCGAAGCGACAACCGCAGATCCCAGCTGCAGGTAATCCGGATTATGGACCGCCTTCAGAACCTGGTTGGCGAATGAAGGCAATTCGATTTCATGGGGAACTGAAGAAATCTTATGAACTGCCGGAACGTTCAATTGCCTGGGGACAGCCACTCCCAGAAGAGATCGCTGGTCACTGCCCGCACGTTTTGCTTTAACGAAATAGCCGGACTTGGGCCGGGCCTCAACCAGCCCCCGCGTCTCCAATTCGATCAACGCTTTGAAAATGGTGCTGATACTAAGATTGAGCCGCCTTCGCATCTCCCTGACAGACGGCAGTCTCTCCCCGCTTTTATAGGTTCCGCTTAAGATTTTCTCTTCCAGATCCTCAGACAGAAGCTGGTATTTGAAAGCTTTTTTGGGGATTTTCATGGGTCAGAATGGCAGAATAAAATGCTATTGATCAATTTGAAGACTATGAAATCTGTTATGCCATTTTTTCTCGACATCTGCACCTGTTAATTGAGGTTAGTAAATGTAAATTATCATGTAACGGATGTTGGTCAGGGGTTGTTTCTCATTTAAATCATTATGCCCAAAACAGGCACAACGGAAAAGGGAAAATGAAATTTTCATTTGCAGATCGCATGAATGGCGTCGATGAGTCGTTTATCAGGGAGATCTTGAAAGTCACAGAAAAACCGGAGATTATTTCTTTTGCAGGGGGCCTTCCGAATCCGGGTCTTTTCCCGGTCAGGGAAATCTCTGAGGCAGCACAGAAGGTTTTTACACAAAAGGGGGAGAGTGCACTTCAATATGCAACCACAGAAGGCTATCTACCCCTGCGAGAGTATATCGCCGCAAGATACCGCGAAAAACAGGGGTTGGAGATTCAGGCGGACGATATTCTGATCACCAACGGGTCTCAGCAGGGGATCGACCTGGTTGCCAAGGTCTTGTTGAACAAAGGAGATCATGTGGTCATTGAACGTCCGGGTTACCTGGGCGCCATCCAGGCAATTTCGCTTTATGAACCTGAATTTCACGGGATTTCCATGGATGAAGATGGGATAGATATTGATAAACTGGCAGCGGTTTTCAAACACCATCCGCTCAAACTGTTCTACGCCGTGCCGACGTTTCAAAATCCGTCCGGAATTACCTATTCGCGGGAGAAAAGAGAACGGGTGGCTGAGATACTGAAAAACAGCCCGACCATTATCCTGGAGGATAATCCTTATGGTGATTTAAGGTTTACCGGAGCTGATCTGCCCCTGATAAAATCACGGGTTCAAGAGCAGGGGATACTGATGGGATCTTTTTCAAAAATAACGGTTCCGGGCACGCGCCTGGGTTGGATATGCGCTGCCAAAGAAATCATGGACAAATTGAAAGTGGCCAAACAGGCCGCAGACCTGCACTCGAATTTTCTATCCCAGGTGATTATCCATCAATATCTGGAAGACAACGATCTAGATGAGCACATCGGAAAAATCAAGACCAAGTATCATCAACAGTGCCAGTGCATGCTGTCAACCATTCAGCAATACTTCCCGCAGGACGTTCAGTGTACCCAACCGGAGGGGGGGATGTTCCTCTGGGCGACCCTGCCCGAAGGCATGTCTTCGTTGGAACTGTTTGAAAAAGCGATTTTGGAAAATGTGGCCTTTGTCCCGGGTGGTGCGTTTTATGTGGATGGGGGTGGAGAGCGGTCATTTCGATTGAATTTCTCCAATTCAAACGAAGAAAAAATTGAAACTGGAATAAAAAAGCTCTCTGAAGCCATCAAAAAGATGATGTTGTAGAGAAATCTAATCACAACAGCATTCATTAAGTCTGGAGGTCCCGGGTGCCCTAGGCGACACTGCCGCTGATCTGCAGTAGTTCCGGTATCCAATACCTGTCGGGAGTCGGTTTAATTCAGCAGACTCCCAATATGGAAAACTCAGTTCAAGCAAGATCCATCAGAACCGAACCCTTTTGGAGGCTAATTATTGTGTGGGAACACCATTTTTGTAATAGTCTGTCGATTCCTGCACCAACGCATCCTTGGAGATGATTTACTAAGATGCGGCAAGAGGAAACAACCGAATGAATTTTGGGAAAAAGACTGGGTCAAATCATTCGGAAGAGAAAAACCAGCTGACTACATGTTCTAGGATTTGAAATCTCCCTGAAGGCATTTAACAGCCTCGATTGTAGCCGGATGCTCCGCTAGGGTTGTTATGATCGCCATTTCCTTGCCTTTAACACCAAACTCAGACATACAGAGAGGTTGACAGGTCAGTGTAGAGACCACAGAATTGCTCGCTTCAGATCCGCTGCCCACAAAAATTATTTCTTCTGCTCCTGCCCCGATAAATCTTGCTACTGATTCACGTACCTTTTCGACCTTAACACGCGACATTCGTCCATACTGGTGAAGGCTTGACGGATTGCCGAAATTCTCCAGCGCCTCAATAAGCTCTTTCCTAACCTCCGGGTGCAGCGGGGTTGTCGCATTGTTGTCCAGATAAATTGTTCTAGCTTCCATCTTCCTCCTTTTTTTTATTTTAATATCTTTCTCGTTTCATTCTATTTTCTAAATTAAACTGAAAGCCACTGCTAGTGAGCCGTCCCTTAATAAATTGAGAATCGTTAATGCACTCCTGAATTGAGATAGCTGTTAATCGACAGAATGAATAGTTTTGTTTTTATCTTCTCTCAAATATTACCAAAAAAGAGTCGACGAACAAACATCGGTCATCAAAATGGATACAATGACAAAACTACAGCGGTCCTATTATTTCACTGCAGATAACTGATTTTAATTATCGGTTTGATGGAGTTTTGAGGAGGGACAGCGTCTTGTGATTTCTTACCATACACAGCATTTTTTGCAACAGAGCCCAAAAAAAGGGTTGACTTTAAATATTTTAGTAGTATGTTGCACGTTACACGTTACACGTTACGTGTTGGTAAGTCGATGCTTGCCAAGTAATAATTGGTGAGGAGGACTTACGGTGGATAAAACTGAAAGCATCAAGTTTCTATTGGATATTAAGGATACAATAACTCATTGAGCACGGTATTTGGTCAAGAGTACTTTTTTTTGTTTTTTAGTTTTTTTTCATTGTGAATTATGCAGGCCCCAAGGGCGAAAGGAGTTAAATTACCCCCGGCAAAGCCGGGGGCTTATTTCTGGTAGCCCCTAAAAGGGGACTTTTACGAATCCCCTGAAGGGGATGTTGGTT
>Ga0208904_1001677_pt1 | contig 14799 bp, 31 predicted proteins | sample AntAceMetag02UKB_FD_184774 | JGI IMG/M metagenome (GOLD analysis project Ga0208904, IMG submission 184774) | Saline lake microbial communities from Ace Lake, Antarctica - Antarctic Ace Lake Metagenome 02UKB (SPAdes) (version 2) | ecosystem: Environmental > Aquatic > Non-marine Saline and...
AGCTGCGATTACTTAATATACTACCTATCGGTAGTTACTACTACTACTTAATGAGTGTGGGTTACTACCCATAGGTTACTAAATATGGGATAAAGTAATTACTACTTATTATCATAAAAAGAATTTAGTTAAACATTTGTTTAATTCAAAATTGCTTATTAAATTAAATGTGCATTTTCTTTAATAAGGAAATTCCTGTTAATTGTTAGATCGTTGGACTTTAGTTATTGCTGAGTGGCAGTTTGGACATAATAAGACAACATTTTTAATGTCTGTTGGGCCACCATTAGATACAGATATTTTATGATGTTCTTCTAATGGATATTTATTAGGACATGTTGCACAAGTACCATACTGTCTCCTCAATACTATTGTCCTTTCTGATTTACTTAATTTCTTCCTACTATAATCTTTCTTTTTCTTGTATAAATAAAAAGATAGTATAAGGATAACTACTATCATTAGTCCAAATATACCATATAAATAATAGGAGATTATACTAACTAAAATAAGAAATATAATCTTCCATTTAGTTTTTGCTTTCATCTTTGTTGTATAGTATTTAATTTAGTTTGATATTTCCATTTATTTTCTAAATCAATTAATCTTATATTAGGTTTAAATCCTTGAGGACTATCTCCCTCTAATATCTTTAATTTTTCCCATAATTCAGGATAATCCTCATATAATACTCTCAATTCACTTATCCTTTGTTTAGGACAAAGCCAACACCCTAATCTATGGAATTTATTATACAATGGATTATGTAACCCTTTCTCTTTAAGATAAGATAAACATTTCTGCTCAGACCATCCCCATTCAATTAAAGGGAATTTATACTGGTTTTTCTGATTTTGATATATCTTTCTGTTAGTTCTTTTCTTTTCATCATTAGCTATTCCAATATAAACAACATTTCCTTTTCCTTCTGCCTTTGTTAATGGACCAGTTTTACAATCTTTTGCCCACCAACATCCTTGAATAACATAAGGGAATCCTCTAATCCTATGTGTATTCTGGCCCCTTGTATATTTACGATAAAACCACCATTCAAAAGAATGTTTAGGTTTGACTACTTTTATTTTTCTTCCGATATATATCTCAACTTCCCTTATATAATCATACATTTCAGGAAATTCTACACCAGTATCAGCAAATAATATCTCATCAATCTGCATACCTAATTCAATCATCCTTATCAACATAGCAGTTGAATCTTTTCCTCCTGAAAATGAGATTATATGTTTGATTAATCTCTTGTTCATTTTAACTGCCCTTTATGTTTTACATTGAGTTCTGTAATAAATTTTGCTATTGAAAATCTAATACTCCTACTTGCTTAAGACCTAATCTTTTCTTTCTTTCCAATAATAATATAACAATCTTTTCTCTTGTTTTTTTATCTATCATTTATCCTCCATTTATAAAAGAAGGGGGGAATAACCCCTACCCTCCTATTGCTAATACATCCATGAACATTATTCCTCCATAAATTCTAAGAAGAAAGGATCATCTTTTGATATTAACACTTTCTCCTCTACTTTAGTACCATCCTTCTGGATATATGTCTTAGTTAAGTTAATATAGTTATTATGTTGATGTAGGTGTACTTCTTTATTCTGGCAATCACCGCCCCTTATCGCTTTCATATAGGTATCTACACCTTCAGCAAATTGTTTCATCTCCTTTCCACTTTTAATAGTACCAAATAAAGGTATAGGAGTTAGTAAGAAATCTCTAATGTCTTTCCATCCCATTTTCAGCCCTCCGTATATTAATATCTATATAATCTCCTTTTCTCAGATTTAGGTGAGTTATTATAGGTCTATCAATAATTATCCCTAAACTTTGTCCAACCTTTACTAGTTTCTTAGTCATTCGTGTCATATTATAGTTATAATACAACACCTATTTAAAACTTTCTATTTAGAATTATCCTTTAATCTCTTTTATGGCTTGTTTCATTTCAGCATCTCTATCCCTATCAAATAAATCTTGATGACCTACGCCTTCTAAAAATCTTTGCTTATAATCATCATTATCGTCACGTGCATAATTATCTACATTTATTTGTTTTTGTTTTCTTAATGTTCCAATATCATATAAGTATGGTTCGCCTTCTTTAGAAATTCCTATTTGTAATTCATCGCCTACAAGAATACCTCTTTTTGACAGTTCATTAATCCCTTTTATAATTTTTTGTGTTTGGTCTTTATCTATGTCTTTATTAAAAACAGTATAACCAGATAAGCCTTTAGTCTTATTATCCCAATCTTGTTTTGTTGCTCCTCTTGAAACTATTTTTAAATTATCTCTAACTATGCCTTGAGTCGAATGAAAAGAGGGGGCTACTATATCAGCATCACCAAAAGAATCAAACTTGCGCATTTCATCTGTTGTTGAACCATAATACTGATTAGGAAATTTTGGAACTTTTAAAACATACTTAGGATTATCTTTAACTTCAAAAACATCTCCAAAATGTCCTGACCCTATCTTTTTACCTTTCTGATTTTTGTCCCAATTAATATCCATCAATTCTTTTTCTTTGTCTATCGTAAAATGGGCCATCTTTTTCCTAACTTTCCTTTTATGCTGTTTAACTTTAGTATAACCTCTCTTCAATTTCCGTTTGTGTTTCCTAACTATTGTCATATTAACTATCCAAGGGGTTCAAAAGTAATATGGCTGATAAACGACAGGTAGGTCTTTAAAAATGCTTAGTCTTTCACTTTCTTCCCAGTCTTTTCTTCTCTCTTGTAATCCTTCATCCTTATCTTTAATCAATAAAGGTATACTCTTATGCCCTTCATCTATTGCAGCCATTGTCCTATGTCTTCCCTCCGAAATAATATATTTCCCATCTTCCTTAACTGCAAAGGGAACTTCAACTAATACTTTTTTTGATTCTATATATCTACTCAATTCTTTAAGTGGCCATCTATACTTATTAAATTTAGTATCAAAAAATTGGTTATCTGCTTTTGCTAAATCAGGATGTTCTCTCCTTCGGGGGTCAATATTTTTTACTGGAATCATTCCAACATCAAACCCTTCCCTCTCTGCTTCTTGTTTGGCCCTTTTAACATCCCAAGCCATCTTTTTCCGAACTTTCCTTTTATGCTGTTTAACTTTAGTATAACCTCTCTTCAATTTCCGTTTGTGTTTCCTAACTATTGTCATATTAACATTGCAATATAATATCCGGCCATACCTGCAATAATATCAAATACTGTATCTTTAATTTTTTCAGGTTTAAAGAACCAAGGCACTAATAAAGTTTCAATGACTTCATACGCTACTAACAAGAATAATGCTAATATCCATTCTAACCCGAAAAACCTATATAAAGAAAATCCTACAACCATATGTATAAATGTCCAATAATCTATTCGTAATAAATCATTCTCATACAAAGTTGTCCTTAAAAATCTTTTAGTTAGTTTCATCTTCTTTACATAATCTTAGTTCTCCGTTTGTGCTTCCTAACTATTATAGTCACTCCATATCAACCTTTCAAGTATACCCCTCCTAATATTTCAACCTTAAATACTCAAACACTTTGTAAGCAATAAATATACTTAATAGAGCAGATATTATCAAAGCCAATGGTGATGAACAATCTTGCCCTAATATATGTGATACCTTACTTATGATATGCCCAGATTCATCAAACCAAGCCATACATTGTGTCATTTCTTGTTTCCCCAATAAGAAAAATAAGAAATCTTCAACACCACCCATAAACATTATAACTCCTGCTGCGAAAGTTCCTGCCCCTAATCCTTTATCTTTAGTTAAAAAGAATACAACTAATCCTAAGATTGCAAATGTAGAAATTACTGCTATTAAAAATGCAGGGCCTGAATATTGGTTATAAACTTCCCATTTATTTACATCAGTAATATTATACAAGGTATTTATCTGAAGACCATCCCAAAAAGCAAAGATGCCTAATAGGAAGATTAAACTGAGGAATACAATGTTTGATTTAGTTAGTTTCATTTTAATAATGATGGATTGATATACGCATCTTTTGCAACCTTAGGTGTATTCCCTAACGCCTGAGCAACGTTCTGCGGTGCTTGGATAGGATTCCTTCTTGCAATTTTCTGGGCTCTAAGTGTCCTAAAATCCTTTATATTGTAATCACCTTTCTGTTTAAGATAACTCCTAACTCTCTGAGGGGAAGTATTAAACAATTTTCCTCTCTTATTTTTTATTATATTGCTTAACTTTTTATCTTTTACATTAATATCAATATTTACACCACTTTTCCCTGGAAACTGAAAATTAACATTATCATTCTTAATCTTGGCTTGGGAACTTTTTAAATCTATTACTCCAAAAGATTTCTTATCAGCCATAGTTTTCCTTCCACCAGGTCTAATTCCAGTAACATACATAGTATATGCAACTTTAGCTTCATCCTGCTTATCCAAATCTTTTACAATCTTTCTTATTAAAGTATTATCTTTTTCCATCCTATTTATTCTATTAAACTTTTTATTTCTTTGTTTTAAGATAAAGTCTGGATTATAGATGTATTGGATTTTTCCTTTACTATCTACCCCAGTAACAATATAATTCTTATTTTTATGTTCTTTAATATCTACCCAAGCAGGAGGAATATAAACACCTTTCTTCTTCATAATATCCTTTACTCTACGGGAATGCTTATGAACTCTAGTTAAACCTTTCTTTGTTTTCCTATGATGTTGCCTTACATTAGTATGTCTCATATATAAACCTCATTTAAATATTTCTCTAAATCCTATCTCAGGACGTTCTGCTAACTGTTTAGCAATTTCCATTTGAGCTTTAGGAGTTCTTACTTCAGCAATCTTATGATAATCTTCAAATGATGCTTTCTTTCTTAATAACTTTTTATCAATCTCTTTTCTAAATCTAATCCTTGAAGGGTGAATATGACCTCTTATTGGAGATTCAACCCCCTTTGCACCATAAGAATGATGTAATCTCCTTTCCTTGAATTCTTCATCAGATAACCCTATTTCTAATACTATCGGTCTAGGGGGTTTTAAATCTTTATTCTTTCGTTGTTTTCTTAAAAAAGCAGATTCTGAAGGATATTTAAAATCCTTTATTGCAGGCTCTACTTCTAATACCCTATTTCCAAAAAAAGTATAAACTGCTTTAGGATCATCTCTTGATTCTTCTCCAAATACTGAATCAGGTTTCTGGGGGAATAATCCTTTCTCCATAATACTAGGGATGTTTTCCTTTTTTGTAACATGAAATAAAGTAGGCATATTTTTTCGAACTTTCCTATTATGCTTCTTGACAGTAGTTCGACCTTTCTTTGTTTTCCTATGATGTTGCCTTACATTAGTATGTCTCATTTTCCACTCTCAAGGAATTGCTTATATTTATTGAATCCCTCCGATTCCTTAACTTTATTCAAATTTTTTTCTGTTATAATAGCATTATGGCTTCCAGCCCCCATCATCCCACTATTCGTTATCTGTTTCCCTGTCCATCTCTTTGATAATTCTTGGGCTACTGAAGAAATAGCTATGGCTTGTTTATCCTCCTCTCCAGGAAATATATTTTCTTTTCTTGCTATCTCTTTTGTTTTTTTTATTGGAATAGCTGAAAGGGGAGTAGTATATTGAAATATTTTTTCAGCAACTACTGGGGAAACAATGCTTCTTGAATGATCTTCCATATACTCTAATGCTGTATCAGTCATAGGTGTTGATTTTGTTTTTACCATTCAAATCACCTTGTTAATCCTTTTTTATCTAAATCTTTAGCCAAAAGTCTTGTTGTACCCATCACAACATAACCTTTTCTTGGTTTTAAGCTAAATCTACTCATCTTTTGACCCAATGTAGGTTTACCATATAATGAATAACCTGGGGGGCTATATTTCCTAACCAACCCCTTACCCTCAATAAAATCATATTTCACTATATCTGATTTTGTTTTAATGTTAGGGCTTAAAGGTTTCTTGGTAAGACCTTTAGTTATTTCAAAAGTTATATCTTGTATCTGTTTTGGATTTATACTCTTCTTTTTTACTTTCCGTCTATGCTGTTTAACTCTAGTTAAACCTTTATTAGTTCTCCGTTTGTGTTTCCTAACTATTGCCATTTTTCCCTCCAAATTATTTAAATCTCAACATTATCCAGAACCAAACCTATTCATTAAGCCTGGCTTTAAACTTTGATTCTTTCTACCACTTGATATTTGGTCCACCATATTTTACATGGAACTTTTTATAGATATAATTTGTTGTGAACGCTGATACAATTGCTGTTAAACCCATAATATATATAATATTCTTATCTATCCCATCACTGATACCTAACTTTGCACCGAATGATTGAACAATAAGATATACAATTAAAACAGATACCATTGCAGCAATTAATCTTCGTTGTCCTGTAAAATATTTTTGCATGGTTATTTTGTTCATTTTTCACCTACTCTTAATTTTCTTCACTTTTTGGTAATATAGATATAACATGATTCCTGCTAAAACAATTGGAACTAAAGCAGTTTCGGGTGTATCTGCAAACTTATCCATATAATGATGTCCCCAAAAAATGTTTGAAATTGGACTGTCATGTATTGCCCATACCCACACAGGGCCATAGATTTCTTTTATGTCTGGGAGCATAGCAAATATCCCTGAAGCAAACAAAAAGAATGTATCGTTTTTGATAAGGTTGCCGATATACTTCTTGACCAGTTTTGGGAAATAAGTTAACAAAAATGCTCCCCCGGCTACTCCCATTGTAAAATGTGCAATTGCTATCATCTTTGATTTATTCTCCTTGTATGTTTTCTTACTTTTTTACCTTTCCTTTTATGCTGTTTAACACTTGTATAACCTGAAGCATGTGCCGCTCTACTTTGGATATGTGCTTTATTTAATGCACCTTGAGGACCATACTTTGAAATAAGATAAACCTTCCCATGATTACCCCATTGATACCCAACTATTCTATCTCCTTTATATTTAGGATGTATTGGCATTTCTGTTTCAACTCATATTTGATATTTACTGGATCAAACTTTAGTTTGTCATAATCTTGTTCCCAATCTTGTTTAGGTTCAATTAACCAATCTTTCAATAAATACATTGGAACTGTTATAGTAAAGTCTGCATCCACATTCCCTGGATTAATTGATACAATTTTACCTTCCTCTAAAATAAGATTATACCTTCTTACTACTATTTTGTTTGAAATTACTTCAATATTAATCTTATTATATTCTTCTAATAATGGTTTATCCCAATTATTGTATTCATCTATTACCTGTTGTTTATTATCTTCTGCATTAGATAATGTTTGGTCTAAAGCAGTAACACCTATTATCATCAAAGATAGTACTAACACTAACACGATTTTTTTCATTTTTAAAGACCCCCTATTACAATCCCCCATATATTAATTAATATAGGATAATAATAATCTTTGAATATAATGAATGATAAAATTATTAAAGGGATTGCAAATATTGCTTGTTTCTTAGTAATCTCATTAAATACTGCATACTTCTTAAAAATTAAAGGGATTTTATCTTTTATTAAGCCTAAAAATAGATAGTAAACTGTATACTTCCAAGCAATTAAACCTATAATTTGTATAAATAATAGTTCCGGTTTAATATAATAAATTACGTACGCTGTTAAAAAATTTAATAATATCCCTCCATATCTATACTTTTTATTTGAAGATGTTATTGAAAAATTCTGAACCCTAATATTATCTCCCCCTCTACCTAATTCATGAAGATAAATATTTATTATACAAGCTCCCATAAGCATTAATATTATTTCTATCATAACATTTTCTCCATATATAAAATTTTCCTTGACCGATTTTTAATGTCCTCTTTCTCAGTATCTATCCTACCATGGATTTTTAATGCATCATCCCTAGCATACACATTTTTCCCTAACCTATCTCTCCAACTATCTATTCGTTGAGCTGACTGCCTGTTAAGTTTTCGTTGATGATTCATCTTTCTATAAATTGGATTAAACTTCTTCCGAACTTTCCTATTATGCTGTTTAACTCTAGTTAAACCTTTATTCGTTCTCCGTTTATGCTTTTTTACAATAGTCATTTTTTATTAAATATAATATCTCTTGCGTAATTGTCAGCCTCATTCTCCATATTAAAGTATGCCCCGCCTTGTTTATTATATCTTTTTAAATTTTCTTTTGTCATATGCCCACTGGCTATATGTCCTATTTCATGGGCTAAAGTCATTGGCATTGAATCGCTAATTATAAACTCATCTTTTTTCCTGTGGCCTATCACAATCTCTCTTGGCTTCTTTAGTGCAACATACCCCTGTCTGTCTCCCGAGATTTTCTTAGTTTTTATTCTTTTTATTAAACCCAAGTCTTTTTTGGGAACTCTGTCTAGTATCTGCTTTATCCTTTTCTCGCTTATTTGAGAGTATCCACTTTCTGTTGGTCTATTCTCAATTATTATTTGGCCTTTTGGATGGTAATATTTGCCTCTCTTCCTAACTTTCCTTTGGTGAGATTTAACTCTAGTCAAACCTTTATTCGTTCTCCGTTTGTGCTTCCTAATAATAACCATTTGCCTGTTGTAATTTTACAATTTCAATTAATTCATCAGGAGGGATGGATTTAAAATATTCTTCTTTTTCTTTCCTAATGTTAGCTCGTTCTTTCTCTTTTCTTAAAAATCTATCCCTATTATCTATATACTTTTGTTTAGATTTCTGTTTTAATTTTTCTGCATATTGTTTATCAATCTCCACCTGGAATAATTCAAAACCCTTCTCCTTTATTGGCATCTTTTTCCTCACCTTCCTTTTATGAGATTTTACTTTACTATAACCCTTCTTCAATTTCCGTTTATGCTTCCTGACTATTACCATTTGCTTACACTCTTTTTAATTTATCTTTAGGAATTCCCCCTTTCCTCATATAAGCTTCACCAAAAGCAATCCCAAAATCTCTTTTTAAACCTTTCTCAGGGACATCTACTTCTAATACTGATGGAGGTAGACCTATTCTTTTTGAAACGCCACCTGCATAAGTTTTTGCATCTTTAACATCTTTGAAAAAATATGTATAATCTGGATTTGATTTATCACTAGTTGTAGAGAATTTTGATTTATTAGTAGATTTAAGCCCCTCATTTTCAGCAATAAGTGCCGCACCAATATGTGTCCCATGATATAAAATTGGCATCTGTTTCCTAACTTTCCTTTTATGAGATTTTACTTTACTATAACCCTTCTTCAATTTCCGTTTATGTTTTCTAACTATTACCATTGTAATTTATTTCCTTTTTTTAATTCTTCTCTCGCTTGTTTTCTTCTTCCCCTGAATATCCTAAAATATGGGTCTAACCTAATCTCTGTCCCAATATAATTCCTAATCTGGTTATCATTCCAACCAATCTTCTTTAAATTGTATGACCTCATCCTTGCTAACTCTTGTTGTTTTTCTATATACTTTTTATCTTTATCAGATAATAATTTGGTGACTTCAGTAGCAATCTTCTGCTTAGTTATTTTACCTTTAGGTTTAAGTCTTTGCTTATCAACTATCATTTGAGTTAAAACAAAATCATTTATTGGATTTTCTCTGAAAAATTTTACTGATTGATCTAATTGTTTAGATTGTTCCCAAGAATCTACAGGCCATTCACTACGTTTTTTTACTTTCCTCTTATGCTGTTTAACTCTAGTTAAACCTTTATTCGTTCTCCGCTTATGTTTTCTTACTATTGTCATTTTTCACACATCAAAACTGCATTAGGTTCTTCACAATCATGGCTATCACATCCTGCATCTGGATAACAAGACCAGGTTCCACCTATTGTTTCGCATACTTCTTGAGCAGATAATAAGGGTGCATCAGTACAATCACTATAATAAAATAAATCTGCATCAGTACAACCCATTGTATTAGCTATTGAAACAAAGGTTCCATCAAAATAATCGCTATTACATAGTTCTTCAAATTCATCATAAAATGTTGGGAAACTTTCTTCAAACCAATCACCTACATGGCCTACTGGTTCACCATCCCATAAATATACTTCCCCTTCACCGATTATACAATCAGGGACTATACAAGCTTCAGCACCTAACTCACATTCCATTTCACAATTTTCACAATCATCACCACAATCATCTAAACAAGCACTACAATCATCATGGTATTCATTATAACATTCCTGATATTCTACAAGGTATACTGAATGACAATTACCTTGACAAGCAGTTAAATCAAGTTCTATATCTTCTAAACATTCAGCATCATCATCACAAAGGAATCTTGCATCATCATAATCAAAACCGCAATCAAGATAACATTCTAAATTAGTATTCATTGCTTCATCTCTACAATCCTGCATTTCCCAACAACCTTCAGGTTCTTCTTGACAAGCAGTTCTACATTCATAATATAAATCACAATATAACTCATCACAAACATCAAAACAAGGTAACCAAATGTCTGTACAAGCTTCAACACAATCCCAATCAGGGACCATATCTACAAATATTGATAAAGATGTAAATCCTGATGAAAATATCCTACCCCCTCCCCCGATTGCTCTTGCATTAAGTTTTTCATCCAATTCATTGTTATTATCAACTTCACATGATTTGAAGTTTAATAGTAGTAAAACTATACCTACTACAATCAAAACGTTTGTTAGTTTATTATTATTTTTCTTCATGGTCCTTTAACTGAACTTGTTGGAATACTACCACCGCCTGGAGACCAGTTTTCAACACAAGTTCCACAAATGTCAGTTGGATTCTCATACACACAACTAAATTTGTCTGATGTTGATAACCAAGCTTTGCAAGTGATATTATATGATTCACTGCATTCACATTTCTCTATACCTATTGAAGGTAAAGAATGTGTAACAAATCTCGGATTAGCATTTAACACTAAAAATATTACAAAAGCTAAACCTGCAATTATCCAGATATTTTTATTCATAGCAATCGCCCCTTGTTAATTATATTTGATAAAATAAATCCAGTACCAAACGCTAATATAATTTTTTCAGTTTTTGTTCTCTTTTTTAAAAAAAATACTAATGATTTTACAAATTCATCCTCAATTTTTTTTTGCATTATAACATCCTCTTTTCATGTTCTTTCCGAAATTTTATGGGGTTCTTTGTTGTAGTAATAATATGCCCATTTATATCCCTGACAATATATTTTTTTATTATTATCGGTTTTTTATCAATCTTAAGTTTGTATCCTTTCTTCCTTTTCTTTCTGGAATACTTTTTAACTTTATATCTCTTCTTCTTCTTCTTTGAATACCTTGTATGAGGTAATACTTTTATTTTTATTTTTACCATTATCCCCCCCAATAACAACTCCCATCTTCAATACAGCATTGAAGTAAAGGTTCTGAATATCCTGTCTGGATAACAATTGTGCCTATATAATTTTCAGGAGGATATAGTCTACAATCTTCTTCATTAACACACCCTTCTCCTTCCCGCATAGTATCTTCAAAAGATGGAAACTCATAATTGTTTGAATCGCATTCATTAAATTCAGGTAATACTTCTTCAACTACTACTACTTCATCCCCAGTTCCAACACTGGTATTATTACTATTGTTAATACTACTTGTAAGATTATCTATAAAATTATCATCCGCTTGATTTATTGTTTCGCAACCTTTAAATAAAAAAAATAATGAAACACCTAAGACAACAATTATTAATAATGGAATTTTATCTTCATTAATTTTATCTTCAGTCATTTTTGATACACTCCCCAGTTGTTATATTACAATATGAATCCATATACATTGAACAATTATCATCACTAACACAATTAAAAGGTTCGCCTGTGTAAGGATATCCTATTATTTCGGTTGAATTAGATTTAAACTTATCAATAGTATCAACAACTGTAGATTTCCCAGTATCATATGTATCTGGGTACTGAAATTTCATAAATAATATAAGTAGGACTATTACTAAGACCCATGTAAATTTACTCATCTTTTTTCATCCTCCACAATCTCAATAGGAATATGTAAAGGCTTATTTGGTTTGACGTTTCTTTTAATCATAAACCCTTCCTTCCTTAATCCATTGAGATACCTTTTCTCTAATTCTCTGTAACTCTTTGACTTAATCAAAGCATCCATCCATATTTTGTCAAACCTTTCTTTCAATTTCTTTGTTGGTAAGCGGCGTAATTGCTTGGTCCTTATAGTAGGGATGATTATATATGTTACTCCACCCCCACTAAAAATTATCTCTGCTTGTTGAGATGTTGATTGTAATATAGTTATTAAATCTTCAGTGCTTGGAGGTTCTACTTTTCTCCCAGTATGAGTATGGAATAAAAGTTCATAATCTGGATCAACATCAACATAATCTTCTCCACCTTTATAAACTTTGAATCCTTCAATTTTACGATTTCTACCCATATCAATATTTCCACCAAATTCTTTTGGATACTTTTGCATAGAACTAAATATGTTTAATTCACCTGGAGATATTACTCCTCCTTTAATTTTCCTAGAATGAGATTTAATAGTAGTTCGACCTTTGTTCGTTCTCCGTTTATGTCTCCTGACTATAGTTTTTACCATTATAAAATTCAGAAGATTAGAGAGCGACGAAACTCAGTCCATAATAGAGGATCTAATATATCAATTTAATTTACTACTATTTAAATGTTTGTGTGTAAATGGGGGGAAATCACTCATCTTCCAATTAAATCATCAAACTTTTCCCTTAGATTTTTCCCGGTTATATTAAATACTTTACTTAGGATTAATAAAAAAATTATAATTACAATCCAACCACCAATAGGTTGTGAAGGCCATATTATTACTCCAATATTTTTTATAGGATAATTGAAAAATTCAATATATTCTTTATCAATACCATATTCAATATCCTTATTTACAATACACATATATTCACCATATATTAACTCAGGAGTACCTAATTCGCAAGTAATATTTGTCTCATTAACAATACCATCCCAATCATCTAGTTTATACTTATTTACAATACACATATATTCACCATATATTAACTCAGGTGTACCTATTTCGCAAGTAATACTTGTCTCATTAATAATCGACTCTTGGATAGTGATTATATTAGATACTTCCCAATCATCTAATTTATACTCTTTTAATTTTACAGATATTTTTGAACCTGGTTTACATTCATCTTTCCAATATTTTGAACAATCTAATTCTTTATCTGTTTCTAAATATATTGGATATCCTCTACTATACCATTGATATTCACTATAATACTTTGAATCAACATTTATTATATAAGTAGCAATAGACGAATTAACATTTTTATTAGATGATATATTAAATGCATAAATTGATGGAAGAATAACCAATAATATCAATAATAATAATAATAATTTGTTCAATTTTTATCCTCTTCCTTTTTATCTTCTTTCTCTTCTTCATCTTTATCCTTGAATAAGATTAACCATTTTGGTAATGAACCAAAGGTAGCTAATATAAGGTATAATACTATAATTGCTGCTACAAGGCCCCAGATTGGATATGAAGGCCATATAACTGTCCCAATCTTATTCACCCAATATTCAGGTTTTGAAACCAGTTTACAATAATATGTCTTATCTTCATTCAATAACCATAAACCGCCAATTAATTCACATTTTTCTTCAGGAGAATAACCTGACTTTCCAGGTGGACCTGTTGTTCCTTCTTCTCCTCCTGTTACTGGTTCAGAGACAGTTAAGATCCATTCAAATGATGATGAACCATTTACATCATAACTAATAATAGTAATATTATAACTTCCTGAAGATGTATCATTCCCAGTGAAATTATAAGTTGTATAATTGTAATAATCGGTTATATTAGTGTTATTTACATACCATTCAATTGTTATTGATTCCTCATCTGTATCATAACTTGATACATTAATTGTATAATTGTTAGGTTCTAGGATTGTAATATTAGTTGTAGGTTCAGGGATGATATGAGGTGAATCTAAAATATATATATATCCAGTCAAGTTACAATAATTGTGTGCATCAACGCCACCAGTTATATTAAAACAATATTGGTCAACCCAGATTGTGTCGCAGACTAAATTCCTTGACAAATTGTATGTTACTGCCCTTAAAGTTGGAGTGAAAGTTGAATCACTCATATAAGTATCTGCATAGCATAAACTAGTTAAAAGGATAATGAATATTATTAATATGTATTTTTTCAATTGAATTATCACCCTGTTAGATATAGGAAAGCATTTACTCCATACATCCATAATGTAGTACCTAAAGAGGGTACCCCCATATTTCTATTACAATCTATCCTTGCACTTAAATTTGCCCAGCCTGAAGCACCAGTGAAATTTAATATGCCTGTACTAATGTTACAATCTGTAGTTATCTGGCACATATCAGTCATATCAATCTCCCAATTTGTTGTTAAACCTGGACAAGAACAAGTGTCAGCTAAATAAGTTATATTTAATCCGCCTGAATTAACTTCAGTACCTTGGTCTTTATTACAGTTTATATAAATAAATTGGTTTCCTGATGATAACGAATCAGTTTCATTCAATGTGCATATATGAGAAGTTCCGCCTGTTGTACTGCAATTTCTGGTATCACCCATCATTAACCAATTTACATCAGTTTTACCAATTCTACAATCAACATCTCCAGATGTATCTACTGTTATTGTTGGCGTTGAATCGGTTGTGTTGCAAGAATTATTAATATCATCATCCCAATTTGTGCATCCGCCATCACTTGTCATGTTCCAATTAG
>Ga0208904_1001679_pt1 | contig 14776 bp, 26 predicted proteins | sample AntAceMetag02UKB_FD_184774 | JGI IMG/M metagenome (GOLD analysis project Ga0208904, IMG submission 184774) | Saline lake microbial communities from Ace Lake, Antarctica - Antarctic Ace Lake Metagenome 02UKB (SPAdes) (version 2) | ecosystem: Environmental > Aquatic > Non-marine Saline and...
AGGGTTCTTCACAACCCACAAGTCATGCAATCCAAGTCTGCAAGGTTTTAAAGCCAATTAAGGCAGGATAATAAGTTCACTTAACTAGTAATATTACGAATTATTTGATTATTTTAATCAAATCTTTTTCTTCTTTTGTGAATGTGTGTTCAGTGGTTAACTCGGGAAACGAACTTTTTACCTTTTCTATAGTTACTTTGCCCTTAATCACATCCCATTCAAAAACGTCTTTATTTTCTGCTTGAAATTCTTCAACTATCTTTTTAGGCATAGTCAGCTTTCCTTGATTCTTCACTCCATGAATACTTATTGAAGATCTAAATTTCATCCTTGCCTCTTAACTGAAGTTGAACATTCATTGTTACGCGTCTGTTCCCTAATTCTAAGAGCTAAATCTTCTAGCACACTAATTACAACATGCTGATTAATTGTTCCAGGCTCGTAATTAATCCTAGTTGACCTTCCTTCATTATAAGTATCTATCTCAATTATTGCTTTTGTCATTTTTCCTCGTTATTTAATATTAATAAAATTCCTGTAGTAAATAATGCTCCACTAATAAAAAGTGTTGAAAATATACCAACAAAAGTCCAAAAAATATTATCATTTGCAAATGGAAAGAATGCAGTTATTAATGCTCCAATTATTGTCGAAACTAATCCTACAAACATCAAAGCATAACCTATCATTTGTATATTCTTCATTTTAATCCTCTACATCTATATTTAACAAAATATCATCACCATCAACAACACTATAAAAAGGACTCCATCTCTCACTTTCAAGTGCGTTACCAACACCATGATTTTGAATAATTATTGCAGGCCCAACACCATTCTTGATTTCTGGCTCAACCATCTCAAAAGTAGTCGCTTGGAAATAAGATCCTTTAGAACTACTAATATTATCGTTTGATATTAAGTAAGTGCCAATGAAAAAAAATATTATCCCAACAAAAAACAAAATGCTTCCAATAATTAACTTAATCATTTATATCTCCACCGAGTCTAATATTGATTGTGCTGATCTAGGAGTCATGACTCTAATCAATCCTCGTTTCTTTTTCATGATTTCACTGATGTGTTTATTGGCAATATCGCACTTCCTGAAATCTTTCCTTAATTCTTTATCATAATGTCTCATTATTAGCTCCATCTAATTGTAACACCAGTTTTAATTATTTTTGAGAGTAAGGGAATTATAAAATTGGTGAATGGCGTAATAACGCACACGAAAACCAAAACTCCAATTATTAAATTTCTACTGATCCTAAATGCACTTCCGTAAAAAGTTTGACCTTTATGCCAAATACTCTTCGCTTGATACTCATTCCAACCAATATAATTTATTTCCATTGTAATCTCATTAACTTGATTTATCTTTGTATAATTATTATTTACTAACTGAACGATCATAAGTAGTTCTTGAAATAGTATAAGTACCTTTTGCATCTCTAATTTTATGAGTATTTTTCCTCGCATTGATATTAAGTCCAACTAACTCAAAAGATTTATCATTAACAACAACTTTCTTCTTGTAGTCTTCTTTAGTTAACCCAAATAGGGTGCAATACTTTTCAAAGTCTCTTTGTTCGATTGACTTTCCATCAATAGAATTTTCAATGAAACTTATTTTCACATTAAAAGAGTCAGCATCAAATGTTGCATTTCCTTGCTTAATTTCTACGTTGTGTTTAATACATACTTCCTCTAGTGCTTTGGTTATATCTTTTCTCATTTCAACTATCTTTTGTTTATCCATTTTATGTTTCCTTTTTCACTTGTATACATATCAGTAGGTATACTCATATATAAAGGTTGTCATTAAAATAACTAAAAAAGGGGGAAAACCCCCTTAATTAATTAATACTTAATGCCTGCAAGAGTGTGAATTGTAGCGTTCTTGTCCCCTCTCCAAGATTCCCATTCGCCTTTGAACATTTCCAAATCCTTGATGCTAAATCCAGGATTAGTATTGTTGTTCGTCAAATTGTTGTACAACTCAACAGCTTGGTCCAACCTTTCAATGTAATGAAATTCAAAACGAACATCATTTGCTTCTTCAACTTCGATAACTAATCTATATTTTAACATCTTTCTTATTACCTTCTTTTTTAATTTAATTAATAATTGTCAACTATTACACAATCGCAATCAGGATTACCACACCTAACTCTGTAACCCATCTGGCTTTTGTCAAACTCAATCTTTCCACAATTAGCACACACGACATACTTTTCGTCTTCCAAGAAGTTAATCTTGAAAACTTTATATTCTTGTCGTAGGATAAATCGCCCACGTTTTGAAAACAAAAATCCAATTTGCTGACAAATCAATCCACATACTAAAAATATCATCATAAAAATAAAAATAACTGTTGCAGCAATAATTGTTCCTATGACTCCAAACCCAATAACTATCTTCTCCAATAAATTTCTTCTTACCATTTTAATCGTCTCCTAAAAATAAAGTTTCTTGTTTGCTCTTGAAAGCACAGTCAAATACGTGTAGCCCTAGTTTAGGGTGTACGCAATTCCTTAGTACTTTTTTTTCGTCATGACTTCCATCATATATATTTTTAGTGATGTAAATCCCTAACCAATCCATAAGATCCTCTTTGCTAGTTTCAATAAACCCAGGAAGTTTCTTAATTGTAATAGTAGGTATTAAAAAATTACTCCAAAAATAATGCCTGCTAGCTTCTTGAGGCCTTATTAAAGGATCATAATAACCTATTACATTTTCAACAACATATTTTCCTTTAAACCAATGCTGTAATAATATTATTTCTTGGTAAAGTTTCATATCTGGGTATTTAATTTCTGCTCTTATGTTACATTTTTGCATTCTTGAGTGAGTGGGGCAAGGTGGGCTAGTCCAAATAAAATCATACTCTTTATAATGTCCTAATAGATACGCATGAGCATCTCCGACTATTACTTTATCATTTGGAAAAAAATCCTGATAAATATTAGCTACATCTGGATTTATTTCAACAGCTGTAACCTCAATTTTATCATTGTCCCACTCTTTTCTATTTCCTCCAATTCCTGCGTATAAATTTAATATCTTAATCTTCTTTTCCACTTTAGTTTTCCTCCACTAATTTGTATCTTCCTTTTTTGTATTCCCAACTGTTCTCTTTATTCTCCGACAGAATAAGTTTCAATTCATCATTAGTACAATCAATGTTCAAGAGATTGAAAGCATCAGACAAATCATCGAAAGTCAAAGGTTTATTAATCAAAATTTCCTTAATTGCATCAATAATTCTAAAAGTCTTAGTAGATACTCCAGTCGCAATCTCATTAAAGAAGTCTGGATTGAAATCCAAGAAGTGTTTCAATGATTTTTGAAATAACTTAATCGCTTTATTAACGTCAGCAATACTTACTTCTTTTGAAAATCTAAGTTTTGCATAACTTTGTGATGCTCTCTTTATTCCACCTAATTGACGGTGATAAATTCTAGTTGCATTATCGTCCTTCTTAGCCTTGTGCCTCAAATTCTTAAACCAAGTAATTGCGTACATTCCAACTTCTCTTGGGATTTTAGGTTTGTAACTTCTAGCTTTCCAAATGTATTTTGTCAAGAGTTCAGTCGAAATCCTAACTCCTTTCTTAGTGCCAGTGTCAAGATCAAATATCTTCATACCGATTTGCTCATCAGTGTCAAGATTAGGATTGTCAAGAAGCAACCAAGTGAAATCAAACCTACTCAAGAGAGCTGGTGGTAAGTCAATTTGACTAAAGAAAGATGCCTTATTATTGAAATTACCACGTCTTGGATTCATAACTCCTAAAACTGCTGTTTTCGCTGGAACACTTGCATGAATTCCAGCTTTATTAACTGGGATTATTCCTTTTTCCAAAGGAGTGTGCAACTCGTTCTTCTCTTTCATTTTATCCAGCTCATCAAGAACTAAGACTGATCCAGTCGCTAATGATAGTGGGCCTGCTTTCAAACTCCAGTCTCCAGTAAGCTCATCCTTAACAACTCCAGCAGTAATACCAACACCACTTCCATGATCCCCAGATGCAAACCTACTTCTTGGAACTATTTTATTCACTTCTCCAGAAAGTTCTGATTTACCAGTTGATGGATCACCAACTAATAAGACGTGCATCTCTTGTCTCTTTTTGGAATTTACATCGCCTGAAACACTCATTAGCAAAATTGATTCTTTAACATCATCCATTGCAGCGATGTCAGTCGCAAAGTTACTAACTAAGATGCTCATACACCTAGGATTTTTACTTAGTTTCTCCATTTGCTTAGTTTCTTCATCAGTTGGTTTTAGATTTATCACGTCAACACCATTCTTGATGGAATTTGCATGGAAAATTATTTGTCTGTCCAAAGATTTTGTTTTATTGTAAGACTTTGACTTTATGTTGTGTAATTTCACATATCCAACAACTTCAACAATGTTTCCAGGATTGAAAATTTGTTGCATATCAGGTGCAGTTAATTGGTCAGATAACTGGACGATTATTTGTTCGGGAGTTATTCTGTTAGAAATATCTGATCCTAACTCTTCAACCCGAACAAATTGTAAAGTCTGATGCTCTTCTTTAATTATGCTATACTTCCCCTTATAACCACAACTATTACATTTCTTAGGTTCTACTAACTCGGACTTCTCTTGAGTTATAATTGTAATGCTTCCACATTGAGGACATCCAAATCTGATATTACAAACATTAGGAACAGTTTTACTTCTTTGAGAAACAATTCCCTTTATCGTAATTAACGTATCCTTATCTTGGTGTCTAATATCACCAATAGTCTTGTTTTCAGATTTTGGTAAGTTATCAAAAGATATTGTGAAATCTTCTGGACGTTCTTCTAGCAAATCGAATTGGTCTATTGCCATTTTACAAGCTTTGATTGCACTCTCGGGATGATCTAAAATATTATTTCCAAGTTCTAAACTAAACTTAATCACTTTTTTGAAATCAATTATTAGTCTTCTATTACCAATAATTGCATTTTCTATTTCAGCTTCCATATTATTTTCAAAATAATCTTTGATAATTGAAACTTGAGTTGCAGCATCCATTCCCTCTTTAATTACATTTTGGCGTAGTTTGACAACATCTTCCTTGTTTTTATTATAAGCTAAATCTAAAATCTTTTTACCTTTTGCAGAAGTTTGATACTTTTTCTCATTATTTTCAATCTTCATAACTAACAAACCATCAGAAACAAGACCTGTTTCAATTCCACTTCTAATTCTACTAATTTGTTGGAAAATACTATGATATGAGCAATTAAATTTCCTTTTGGTAAATTCAAGAAAAATCTCTTTAAAAGTTAGGAAAGTTCCGTTACAAAAGAAAATTATTTTTTGTCTATTATCAAAAAAATCTGGTAAGGTGTCATTCATGTTTTGTAATTTATAGTTTAGTCTTTCTATGCTATTTTTGTTGTTATTTATTATATCTTTATTACTATTATTATTAGTTTGGTTAAGTTGGTTAATAATGTTAACTTGGTTAAACTGGTTAACTTGGTTAAGTGAATCGTTTAACCAACTTAACCAAGGTAATCCACTAAAATGTGTAGTGAAACGGTGATGGTTAAATGGAAATTCAATGAATAGAGAGGCTGTACCCTTAGAATCCGTATTTCGTTTAACCAATTTAACCAGAAAAGCACTATCTAAATATATTATTTTGTTTTTTCCTGAGTGATTTACTATACCAGTAAACCTATTAGTATCGTTATTATTAGTTTTTTGTATACTAAGTTGGACTTTTGCTAAAAGTAATTCTTGTAATCGAGAATTTGTTACTATTTCTTCGTAACGAACATTTTTTTTATTTTTTTCAGGAATCATTTTTCATTTCCTCCTAAATTGTTGGATTTTATTTTACTGAATTTTAGCTTTATTTTATTGAATTCTTCTTCAGAAATTTCGTTTATATTTTCAATATTTTTAATTTTTTGAGAATTCAGTAGATCGTAAATGTCTTTGAAATTTATGTGATACTCAGTAACATTAATTATTTGTGCAGTAAAGTTTAGAACGTTAGTTTCACCAGTCTTTTTATCATAAGTCTTTATTCGGATTTTACCGAACTTTCCAGAGTATATTTTGTAGTTTTCAATCATTTTTTCAATTCAATTCAGTTCACATGAGTTCAAAAAAAACTCAATAAAGGTAAGATGTGTTGATGTTTATATAAATGTTTCTAACTTCTAAAATATATTATGTAGAATGTTGTTTTATACTAGAAATCACAAAAAAAGAAAATAAAAAGAGTTAGTTGATTATTCACTTAACTTTGCGATGCCCTCTATCACACTAAATACTTCATTCTCTTTTTCAAGATCGTTAATATTTAGTTCTGCTAGCTTTCCAACAAAAGAATCTACATCTAATGTGGATTCTACATTAAAGGTCCATCCTAAAGCTTCAAAGATTTTAGTTATCTTGGAGTTTGCAGTTACAGCAGTGTCGTACCTATCTTCTCTTTTAGAGTCGTAGTAAACTAATGTTGCTAGTTCAACTCTCAAAGTTTCTGATCCTTCTACATAAGTTAATTCTTCGCCATCTTTCAATACCGAGAATACTAAAACTAGTTGGTGACCGTACTTGCTTTCCACTAATACTCCTGCTTTGTCTGCTCGAGGTTTTACTTCGATTAGTTTTCCTGTATAGTAACCTTTTTTGATTAAAGGTTTTTTTGGATATACTGCGACTTTGTCGCTTACTTTTAGTGCTTCCATATTGTTACCTTGTTAAAGCCAAAAACGTCAACATTTTTGGTTTTATAATCTTAATAAGAATGTGGGGACTTATAAAACTTGTTCCCTCATTTGTCTAGTGGAAAAAATAATAGAAAAGTTTATAAGTAACCTTTATATAAAGATTGTTAATAGAACAAATTAAAATTAAATCCGACTTATCCTGCAAGATATGAGGAATTAATAAATGTATAAAATAATAGGAATTAAGAACAATAAAAATCCTAAGCAAGAACTGATTTTTCCCGAAGTGGATTTTTCAATTAGGAACATAACTCACAAAATTACCATACGTAATGAAGAGTCAATTACCTCTGATGTTAGATGTTTTTCTTTGCATTGCAATGGCACTTCAAACTTGGATCTATTTAATTTAATTAAGAATTATGTGAACCATTATATTTCCAAAAAGTTTGAGAGTAAGGTATTTTTTGAGGGTAATAACAATAAAAACAAAACTCATTCCATTTTATTATTTTGCAATGATGAAGTTGATTTCAAGTCTAAGTTGTTATCAGTTAATATTCCTAACTATGCAAGTGAGGACATCAGAAAAGAATTAAAAAAATACTTATGGGGATTAAAATGAATGAAACTAAGAAAAGTTTATGTTTAGTATTTTGTGCAGCATTTATCTCACACTTACTAACGTTTTGGTTACAGAAAATAGAAACAATAAGATCAGCACATTGGGTTTTACAATTATTCGTGCTCTTTTTCATTGTGACAATTTCAGCATTTGGAGTACACTACTTTTTTGAGGCAATCGAATATGATGGAGTTTAAAGAAGCAAAACTAATTAGATCTAATGAGGATGGTTACTATCAAAGTAGAATTGAGCAGATTGAAATTGGATGGGGAGGTGGTGAGGTACTTGATATATCTAATCGCAAACCTAACTTGTGGATATTTAGTTTATTTAATGGTTACAGACAGATTGGATGGATTAAAGGGCATTTCCCAAATTTTAAAGAAGGTCAAGATGTTATAGTAAAATTGAAGAAAGGTAAGATCGTAGAGGTAATTGATGACAAATAAAAATAAAAGTCAACGAGAGATCAGAGTTGAAAATGCTATAAGTCAAAGCAAAAAGACCAAGAAGTACAAAATTATTAGAAATACTATATTTTGGTTTATTGTTATTGGGATTATGATATTTATTGCTGGAAATGCTAACGCATCAACCCCAGCATACGAAATTCACAATAACTTAGATAATGATGTTTATACTGGAGACTCAGAAGTTGGGGATTTGGTTTTCACAAAAGAGAGTTATGTCCCAGACTATTTCAATCGAACAAGCATAGACAACTTTTCTGGACAACAACATGACATTTTAAGATGGCTTGGGAATAATTCAATTAATATTGTAAATCCATCAAATCAATCCGAAATAATAGTTTCAGGAAGTCAATATGTATTTCTAACCGTAGGAGATTATTTCTACTCTCAGCTTTCAAATACTAGTAATAATGAAACAATAACAATTTCCGAAGAAGATATTTTGGAGATAGGTTTAGACATTAGCAATTTTAAGTTAAGTTTTGATTATGATGATAGTTTTTTATTATCTGACGAGAAAGTGATTGAAGTATCTACAAATATAGGAACTTCTTTAGAGCCTGGAGATTATGATGCTTTAATCGTAGTAAGTTCTGATTTTCAAAATGAAAATGTAACTCACACTTTTAATTTGATTGCAGATTCTACTTGGTCAATAGTAGAAAATTCTCTAAATTCAACAGTTTCAATTGATGCTGGGAAGTATCAAAACGTAGGTTTTTTTAAGATTGCCAATAACGGAAATATCAATGTTGAAGTAGAAACTTCTGTAACTGGAAACGGGTCTAGTTTTGTTCAAATTCAAGATTCTCAAACTATTTACAAAGGGTCGTACTCGTTTTATAGTGTTGCCTTACAAGTTCCATCAGTTCAAAAAGATGGAGATTATGATGTGACAATTATTTTCGAGAGTGATAATAAGACTATTAGCATCCCCCTTAATATAATTATAAAAGATTTAATCAAGCCCGAGATAATTGACGTTTCTTTCAAAGAGTCTTTTGTTTGGAGAAGTAATGAAGTTAAAGTAGAAGCTAAGGATAATATTGGTCTTAAACACGCAACTATTTCATTTGATGGAGTGGATCATAACATGACGATGGACCAACAGTTTTTCTTTTACAAAGATACTTTTAAGAAGTTTAATAATTATAGTTTTAATATTTGTGTGTACGACACTTCTGAGAATTCAGTATGTGAAAACACAACTAAGGAATTTAGCAAATTGAGTATTATTGATGCTTTTAATAGTGGAACTGCCCCACCTAAAAAAACGGGTAAATTTTCTAAAAGCTTATTGCTTAATTTAAGTGAGAAACCCCCAGAACCTTTGAAATTAACTTTAATGGATTTCACTTCTGAGTTTTCTGATGTTAATTTGTTTGACATTTTCAATATGAGGATTATTGATGGGGATGGAGCTACTACTAATTTTGTTAGGATGAACCAAACCTTAGAAATTTACGAGGCGGGGGACATTTATTTAGAAGTTAGAAGTCAGAACATTACAGAGTATTCTATAATGATTGATGTTGAAACTCCTGATTATATGGAGAATTTCAGTACTATTACAATTAGTGGAGAGTTTAGGGATTATGATATTCCTGAGTCTTTTGAAATGGATTGGTTTGGTGGAACTTTAATTTGTGATGTTATTGATACTGGTGAGATTGAAGATTCTAAGATTGTATGCCCCTTAGAGTTCCCTATAACAACATCTATTGAGAGTTTGGCAATCCCTGTGACTACTGGAGAAATGGGTTTAATGAATGATAATATTGCAAATTTAAAGTCTAGTATGAGTAAGAGGACTTTTGTGATGGGCCTTATCGTAGTTTTGCTTGGTTTTGTAATTGGCGGGATTCTATTTATTTTGTGGTTTGCGACTATGGTTTACCCTTATACTAGATTTAGATTTGGTGGAAATGATGATTAATGGAGGAATAAATAAAAATGGATATGTTTAACAATAAAGCACCTATGTTTTTAGATATGGGTGATGGAAGAAATGGTACTTTCATAAAGACGATAGATTCTGATGAACCAAGTATGGCTCTGATTGTATTTAGACCAGTTAATAGTTTTAAGGATGTAATTTATGATAATCCTATTCCTAAATCTTGGATTGTATCAGGAATGTCTACAAAACAGCATTTGAAAGGAGTTGCGAAATCCTATGTTTTTGTAGTAAGACCAAAGGGCGATTCTATATTATCTACTGGCAATGAGGAGAATATACGAATTATTGCTGAATTGACAAAGAGACTTTCTCAAAAAGACATACAAATTGCTACTCTTGAGAAAGAAAATAAAGATTATGCTTCTGGAATGTCAAAGAAAGTTGCAGAAAGTAAAAAAACTTTTGGTAATGGTAGAAGTTATGATAATCCTATGAATCCTAATGGTCAAAGAGGAAATACTGGAATTAATCAGATGGAAAATTTCAGGAGGATGGGTTAACTAAAAAATGGTAGAAGAAAATAAGATTGGGAAAGAAGGTCTTGCACCTATTAGGGATTTGCTTAATAGCATCAAGAACAAACCTATAAGTTCAGAAAATTATTTGAAAACTTACGAAGAAGTCCGACACATGGCAAAAGTTGTTGATGTTATGCTTGGTGGTAAGGTTGGTCAATACAATGAAAAGCAAGAAAAGTTAAGTAAATTAATCGGAGAGGATGATTTCACTGCTAATTCGGATCGTGGTATTGTAAGGAAAGAAATTTATGAATTGATAGTTCAAATAGTTGGAGTCCAAAGAGAAATTATTGACTGGAGAACTATTTATGCTGAATTAATTTATGAAATGCTTAAACAAAGTGTTGGAGTTTTTGAAGTAAACAAAGCACTTGACATAAAATCGGAAGCATTAAAAGAAGTTAGACTTATGATTAATGATAATTATAATGTTCAAAATGAAGCTCTTACCAATAAAGCAAAGATAATTGACGAATCTTTTGTGAATGCTTTGAAAGTATTGGATCATAATGCTAGAGTTCACAATGAGGATATGAAAGACTCTATGGACAAGACTTTCAATAGGAGTATGGAACTGCTATGTGGTTTTATTGGAAAACCTAAAGAAGAAGTAGCAAAAGAAATTGGTTATGATTTTAGAAACCGAGAACCTCAGTCTTTAAGATCAACATTTGACCCATTAGCTTCAAAAAAAGTCAAACCTGTTGTTGCTCCTATGGGAGATTTCCCTAAAATGGAACTTGAAAAGGTTGAAGAAGTTGAAGAGGATGTAGAAGAAAAAGACCTTAACTCAAAAGTAGAATCAACTGATGAGTTTGATTTAGGTGATGATTTCGAGGGAGATTAGATGAAATACAAAGACTTCAAGAAATGTAAAACTACTTTTATGAAAGGAACTGACTCTGAAAGAATCCTTGATGCTTTAAAAGAAGAAGCTAGGACTATTCAAGAACTACGTAATTTGACTAATATTGGAGTTCAAAGTTTATGTAATCCTATTCAGAAATTAATTACAGGGGGAAAGATTGAAAGACGAGTTCATGATGGAGAGCAAATCCTAGGATTAGTTTCAGAGGTTGAAGAATGTTAGTTAAACAACAAATTACATGGTATGACAAATTAGATGCATTTTTGAACAGAGATAATAAAAATGCAATAATCAAAGGATATATTGAGGAAGTTCATATTGGGGAAAGTAAAGATATTTTATTTATTTCAAACAAACCAGAAACATGGAGAAATTTTTTCAGTTACTATCAATTAGGGATTGTTGATGTTGAGAAAGGGCACGACTTTAAAGATAAACAATACGTCATGTTGAAATATGTCGAAGGAGTAATAGTTGAAATTGAACTTGATAAAAATAATGACTTAAAGGTTGAAAAATGTTAGGTTGGTTTGGTTTTTGGGTGATGTGTGCAATCATTGCTGCAAGTGAAAATTGGTTCATAATTCAAAAAAAGAAGTTACAACTGAAAGGTGCTAAATTTAAGTGGTGGGAATAAATGACTATAATTGTAAGATATTTTAGGACAAAGGATGGTGCGATTGCAACTAATCCTGGAGAAAAAGTAAGAGCAAGGCCAGAGCTTAGATGGGACAATGATGGGAAAGGCAGAAGTTGGGTTGATGAAAAGAGCGGGATACCATACACAACCCCTACGATAACTTTTGATATTGAAGATGTCAAAGCTTGGAGAACTTTCCTTGAGAATTACGTTGATCAGGATGGGAATTGTCTATCCAGATATGATGAGAATGGAGATTTACTAGTGTATAATGTTTTCATTAATGGTGGAGGTTACAAAGCTATGAAAAGCTTGTTCCCGGAAACAAAAGAGTATGCAAAAAGTGGTATGTTGAGGAACTTTAATGATTTGTAAAGGATCTGTTTATTTTGCAGTATTCATTATTTTCACGTTTATTTTTGTGCTAAGGTGTTTGGCAATGAAATTATTCAAAGGAAATGTCATGCAACTATTTGTGGAGGATTTTGTATTCACTGCAATGGGTTTAATTTCATTCCCATTAATACTTAATGCAACAAGTGGGGTTTGTTTACCATGAGTTTAGCAAGCAAGTTTGTTTGGAGTTCAGTAATATTAATGATTGTCACTTTTGCAGTTACAGCATGGGTTGGATTAATTGATGGTTATGTGTTAGGGGGATTCTTCTTACTGATGATATTTTTCACAAGTGGGTATTTTTATTTGTATGCTTCACATAAAAAAGCTACAGATATTGCTAATAAACCCTCTGGAAAAGGTAGTTTTGATAATTGCTGGAAAAACATGAATGCTGCACTTAAAAGAATACCTAGTGGAGTTCCTTTAAGTTGGAGTGAGGGTGTTTCAAGAACAAGTACGATTAAACACATTCCAGATAATAATAATAAAACTCATCCGTTTAGAGCAATGATAGGGCATTCTGTTACTGGAAGTGAAGTTTTAGTAATTTATGATGTGGATAATGACGATATTGCAGAGTTTAACTCTTCACCGTCAGAAGAGAGAATCAGAGAGCCATTTAAAGACTTTGACCCCTATAATACTTTGAGACGTAATGAAATGGGAGCAAATGGAATGTTCAATTCTAAGAGAAATAAGAAAGTTCCAAAAGGAGCATTTAATTTACAATTTGGAGGAGATGGGGATTCTGATGTTGAAGAACCAACACCGACAATGATGGATAATGCCAAGCAATTTGGAGGATTTAATAATAATGACTGAAAACGAAGATAAGAAAAGTGTGATAACTACAATTGTAGTTGGAGTGATTATCTTTCTAACTTTAGTAATTACTTTTACAGTAATGCAAAGTGAGAATACAAAAAGATTTGAAACAATGGAAGCTAGTAATGATGACATCAATGAGTACATGGGGCAATATGACGAATATTTACAAGATTACGGTCAAGAAAGTCTAAATACTACTTGTAATAGTTGTGCGATTGAAGCTGAAAATAATGCATTAAGTTATTTTGTTGAGACTATTGTGACAAGTATTAATAACGATGGCTATGTTACTTTGAATTTAGGAAATAATCAACAGTTGACTTTAGTTCCAGGTAGATTAGGGGTTGCTGAATAGGGATGGTGAATAAAGTTAGTGGAATAAATTCCTTGCTTACTTTCGGATCTAAGCATATGAAAGACGAGTTGTTAAGGATTCCACCCCCTCCTATTAAATATGATAAGAAAAGGCTAGCAATTGCTAGGAGGGCAAGAGATGGTAAAAATTATTATCTTCAATTAGAGGATGCAGTTCGTATGATATTATTAGGAGCTGCTGGGTCAGGAAAAACTTATTCTTTGCGTGGTATAGGGGATAGAGTGAACGAAACTGGAAGCAGTGTTGTCTACCTTTTAGATGTTAAAGATGAATTTAAATCGTCTCGAAAGGAAGTTCAAAACAAATTCAAAAAGTTTCTGCTATTTAACGAATATCCTCGACCAACTAAAGTAATAACTTTTAGGCCCACTTTTTTTAAATCTGTAAACCCCGAGTTAAAGAAACATAATTATTGGTTTTCTATTGATATAGCTGAATTAACCGAAGCAGACTTTGGTGATTTGTTTCGAGTTAGCAAAATGAGTGAAACTCATAAAGTTATGTGTCACAAAATCTATCAAGATTTACAAACTTTTTTAGAAAATGGTGGAGAATTTGAGAATGATACTTTTGAAACTTTGATTAACGATCTTGACAAGGAAATGTTTACTGAAAAATTTAAAAAAGGATTGAGACTGAAATTTTCTTGGTTTATCACTTCTGGATTTTACAATAAGAAATATTCTCGAAATTTGATAAGTTATATTAGGGATAGTGGGGTTGTTCCTGCATTTAATTTCGAGGATTTCGATTCGTTGTCTAAGGATTTTGGATCTTGTGAAACTTTCTTATCAATTATCACTAGGTCTTTATTAAAAGCTAGACGTAGGGAGCAAATCCCTCCTGTTTGGATAATTGCAGATGAGAGTTCAAGTTTTTTGGCTGATGATATGGATAACACTTTCAAAACTCAAGTTTTAGAGTCTGTTGATAGGGATAGGCGTTATGGCGTTAATTGGGTGATTGTGGCTCAGGTATTGAGCAAGATACCTTTAGCTATTGTTGATCAGGCTAGGTACATCTTAGTACCTGCTATAAGTGATACTGAGACTATTCGGCAATGTTTGAAAAGTGTTGGTCAGATTGGAACGATTCAAGATTCTGTTAATCGTGCACAAAGAATTAAAACTCAACTTATGAGAGTTAAGCATAGTTGGTTGATATTAGATAGGGTTGAGGGTACTCGAGAAATTATTGTTCCTTTAGCCCCATTGAGTGAACACATGGAAAGCAACCTATGAGGAAATAATAATGGGAATTGTTAATTTTAGATGTAAAAATTGTAATAAATTACTGGGCTTCCTAATTGATGATGTTTCAGTAGTTGGAGAGAAAGAGGTAAAATATAGTGGCATTTCAAAAAGTAGGAATA
>Ga0208904_1001684_pt1 | contig 14739 bp, 9 predicted proteins | sample AntAceMetag02UKB_FD_184774 | JGI IMG/M metagenome (GOLD analysis project Ga0208904, IMG submission 184774) | Saline lake microbial communities from Ace Lake, Antarctica - Antarctic Ace Lake Metagenome 02UKB (SPAdes) (version 2) | ecosystem: Environmental > Aquatic > Non-marine Saline and Alkaline...
CCGCCGATAACGGTGTGGATCTGGATATTGATGGACCCATTCAAGTGGAATTCAGTGAAGAGATGGATGAATCGACCATCACCACAAGCAGTTTTCAGGTACTGGAGGGGGATCAGCCTCTTGCCGGGACCATCACCTATGCAGAAACCATTGCAGTCGCAAGCTTTACACCAACGAGCCCGTTATCCCCGGCAACGACATACAGTGCCAAAGTAACGACCAGTATCCAGGATAGTAATGGCATTGCCCTGAACGGAGAGTATGTCTGGGAATTTGAAACCACCCGACCACCATCCATTGCCAGTGTCAACCCGGCCGCCTCAGCAACAGGGGCTGAGATTTACGAGTCCATCACGGTAACCTTCAGTGAAGAGATGGACGCAACCACCTGCACAACCGACTCTTTCACCCTGAAAACAGGTGGTGCCGAGGTTGAGGGGACCGTATCCTACAGCAATAAAATTGCATCTTTTACCCCGACAGCTGCCCTGGAGCAGAACACCCTCTATACCGCCGATATTTCCACTGACATCCGGGATGCTGCAGGGAATGCATTGGAAAGTGGCTATGCATGGAGTTTTACCACCGCCACGATCTATGATTTTGAAGACCTGACCATTCCGGACAACTTCAGTTTCAGCGGGAATGCAGGGTGGTTTGTCGACGGCTCCACTGCTGGTACAGGGGATGTCAGTATACGCGCCGCCGATATTTCGGATTCCCGGACAGCCTGTTTTGAGACCACTCTGGCTGCAGCACAGGGGACATTGAGCTTTTTCTATAAAGTGAGTGCTGAGACGGATGATGGACTGCGGTTCTACATTGACAATGCACTCACCTTTTCCAAGGGCGGCGACGTGGACTGGACAAAGTACTCAACCAGTGTCACTGCGGGTATCCATACATTTAAATGGTGCTACGCAACATCTTATTCCGGTTCTGAGGGGTATAATACAGCCTGGATTGATACCCTTTCCATTCCGGGAGCCGATCCGAATGGATCCCTGCCTGTTGTGTCAAGTCCCTATCCGGTCCACAGTTTGAGTTATTACAAGGACGATGACGGGCAATTGCTGCAGGTCGTTGTCTCCGGCGCCACAGCAGGGATGTTTTATTTTGATAACTGGAATAATTCAACCCCAGATGGAACAGCTGATGCCCAGTTAACAGGCGGTTACCTGGAAGCGACGGTGGATTACGACACTGAATCGATGACCTCCAGCGGAACCAACTATTGGTATATTATCACAGGAAACGGTTATGGGGTGACTCGGTATCCGGCATCAGGCAACCTGCAATTCACGATTACAGGTTATCCCACGATTTCCAATCCTTCTCCGGCCAACGGGTCGATTATCAACGACCCATCCGCAGATCAGGAATTCAGTGCCACAATCCAGGGTGTGAGTTCGGAATATATCCAAGGATTCTACTATGATGATAGTGATTTTTATTATGACTACTCCGGTAATTATTTGAAGGCTACTGACGTCAGCGGTGATACTTACTCCGTCTCCATATCTTTTGAATCGGATAAACTGACGAACTCCGGCTGGAATTACTGGCGGATGGAGGCCAGTAATCTGGTTGGAACGTCATACTATCCATCACAATATGATAACATTCAATTCCAGGTGATTGCTGTCGACGATTGGGGGAGTGGTTTCGAAAACGGGGTTCCAACCGATATCAGCTCTGATACCAGCCCGACCAGTGATGCCAGCTGGGATGTTACCAGCAGCACTGCTCAATACGGTACCTACAGTTTTGGATCGGGTGAGATTGACGACAGTCAGATCTCCTGCTTTAAAATGACGGGGACTTACAGTACGGTCAGTTTTTACTACAGAGTCAGCTCCGAGTCCGGATTTGATAAATTAAAATTTTATGAAGACAACGTGGAACAGAATTCCTGGTCTGGTGAGAGCGGCTGGATCAGCTACACGCATAGTGCTGTGAATTCTTCAAGCGATGCCGATTTTAAATGGTGCTATGAGAAAGATAGTAGCGGCAATTCCGGATCGGACAGGGCCTGGATCGATCACCTGATCATGACGGCGCCATAAAAAAGTGAACGATTATTTTTAATTTAAGCAAACTAATGGATGGCATTATGAAACGGGTTTCAAAAAACATCAGGCTTGATAATGGATGGTTCATTTTGGTTTCGGTTCTAATTCTTTGCGGGCTGCTTTTGCCCGGATGCGCGCCAAAAACAAGTTCATCAGCTCAACCGGTTGCGGCCAAAAAGGAGCAGACGCCCCAGAAACAGGTAGACGTCAAACCGGAGCAGGAGCCTGGTTGCCAAAAATGCTGGATTGACAACCCGGGATGTGAGGGAGACGATGACTATTTCTATTTCGTCGGCGTCGGGAAAATCAAGGACCGTAAAAATGTCAGACAACGTAGTAAGTCGAGACAGGTGGCCAAAATTGTTGCCAATCGAGAGTTTGCAGCTTATCTGTCCACGGAAGTGAAGTCCGAAACAAACGAAAAAACCATCTGTGAAGGAAAAGGAGAGATGGAATGCTCATCAGCGATTGAACAGAAGATCCGGGCGGTTTCCAACGCCCTGATCTTCAAATCTCCGTTAAAAGAAGTCGATGAGGCGTTCTGCGGTGACTATTTTTACTACCGGACAAAGATCAAGAAATCAACCGCCGAAAACTACCTGAAAAAGTATCTTTAGGTAATTTTTTTTCTATTCAGGACAATTTAACCACAGAGACACGGAGTACACAGAGGAAAGACTTTTAGTGTTTTTCTTTTTGGTATCTTTTAAAACCGTTCCTGATGGATTTGCGAACAATTGCGGTGAAAACATTATAAAACTCCGTGTCCTCAGTGACTCTGTGGTGAATAGTTACAATTTTTTTTAAGTTTTATCAGTTTTTTCAACCTGTGATGGGGATGATCGCTGCAGGTCATCCACTAACCAGGCAACCGCATGTAACAGGACGGTCAGGAATGAAGCCAATTCATTATATACTGTGTTTGATTTTTCTCGTTTTTGTGAATCCTCTGGTTTCTCTAGGTGGGATTACTGTAAGTACGGAGAACCCTGAAAAAGAGAAGCTGATGGCTTCGGCCAACATAGAGACCACTGAGCTCAAAAAACAGAAAGAACCGCTGAGTAAGAGCTTAACCCAGGCCAAAGACCGTAAACGTCCCCTACAGGTCAGTATTGATAATCTGCAAACGAAGCTTGCTCAGACTGAAAAAAAGATCAAAACCCTGGGAGATAAAGCTAATAAACTAATGAAGCTGGACATGGAAAAACCGGATACGGTAGATTTCAACCTGATTGTGGAGGCGAAAACAGCTAAAAAAATAGCTCAAAAAGAGTTGAAAGCTATCAAAAAGGAGTTGGACAAAAAAAAGAGTGACATGAAATCCATCGACTCAGAGGTTAAAGGGATTGAATCAAAAATCGCCAGCCTCGATGGTCAGATCAGCGCTGTTGACGCCGATATGAAACGTAAGATCAAAGAGATGAACTGCGGCTTTTATGAGCAGCAATACAAGAAACTGGTGGCGGATATCGAGCAGAAGGTGACGGTCCCGGTTTCGGTTCAAGCGGATTGTACCCATAAATCGGTTAAATCGGAAGTGGATTGTATGGAATTGGGGGCCGACCAGGCAAAAGAGATCGCGAGTCGACAGGCTGCACCCTCCCTGGTTGAAAGCCTGAAGGTGATTGGTGGTGATTACGAGATGGTAAAGGATCAAATCACGGAAAAGATGGCCTCCTTTTCCAAGGTCCAACAGGTGGGAGATCCCACGCCGGTAACAATTAAAAAAGGCCTGGCCTATCACCTAGTTGCTTTGAAAATGAAATTCAATGTGACCATTTTTCCTCAACTGCCTCCCGGCTATCGGGATCAGTACATGAAGAGTAAGGGATGCGGGAAAGATACGCTTCTTAGTGTAAAACCTGCCGTTCCAGTCATAAAGAAACCGGTTAAACGTAAGATAGTTAAAAAAATAACAAAGCCAACCTTAAAAAAAACGTGGAAGGACAGCATCACCGGTATGAAATTCGTCATGATACCCGGCGGCTGCTATACCATGGGGGATGAAGATGAAACGGCAGATGCACCGCCTCACAAGGTGTGCGTCGATGATTTCTACCTGGGGGAGGTTGAAGTCTCCCAGTATCAATGGCAAAAGATATTCCGGGGCGATAATCCGTCACGGAAAAAGGTAATGGACCGACCGGTGGAAAGCGTCAGCTACGATCGTGTACAGGAATTTATTAAGGCTTTCAATGAGAATAGCAAGGGAAAGGCTATTGTCGATTTGCCAAGTGAAGCGGAATGGGAATACGCTTGTCGTGGTGCGGACAATCGAAAATATGGGACAAAAAATGGATCGCTGGGGAAAAGAGCCGCGAATTACGGAGTCTCAGATATCCTTGGCGGCATCAATGAAATTGATGGCTTCAACTACGCTGCTCCCGTAAATCACTATCCCCCCAACAGCTTCGGCTTATATCATATGTCTGGGAATGTCGCGGAATGGGTAAAGGATGGTTATTTCGATAATGGGTATAAAAGGCATAAACAGGAGGATAGTGATCCACCTCAAAACCCGTTGGTTGAGATTGGAGATGTAGAAGATGAAGATGAAGATGAAGATGGAGATGGAGATGAAGTGGTCGTGCGCGGTGGCAGCTTTTTAACGCCGAAGTATAAACTGCGTTGCAACAAGCGGGATTCTGCGACGGTTGTTGAAAAAAGAAGAGATCTGGGCTTTCGCTTGAAGATTGTGGAATTCAAGGAGTAGTAATACGCAACCATCTGTAACGATAACACGATTAATTATTTGTTCAGTGAGTAAGGTTCTAATTTTCTGCTAAACAAGGCTATAAAATCGAAGGGACATTATGAAATCAAAAAGATTTTTGCAAATCGTACTATTTTGTTTTTTTGGACTCTTTGGAGTAAAGAGCATGGTCCTGGCTGACATGTACTCGATGAAGGACTGGAGAGTCGAGAAAAACTGGAAAATCGATTTTAAGGATGGCACTGCGATACTGGTCAAGGATATCGATGGTGACAAGCTCATTGTTGAGGACTGGGATGAGCCCGGGGGGGCTGCAGGACAGTATCATGAGCTTAAGAAAAAAAACTATTCCGCCTTTGATGAAAAGCCGTTTCGCGCATATGCCCACACTGTCTACGACCCTCAGCAAGATAAATATGACCAGGAGAAGCTGAAATACGAAACAGCGGAAAAGAAGCGGTATGATGAAGAGAAGAAAATTTACGCTGAGGAAAAAAAGAACCATAAATCCAATTTGAAGGCCAAATACGACGAAGAACTGAAAGAGTGGCGGGAAGACAAAGCAAAAGAATACGCCGAGTGCAAGGATGATGAACTACCCGATGCTATTGAAGACTGGGAAGAAGCTAAAGCGGATTTCCTGGAGGACGAGATCGACCGCATCAATGATATTTTCGATGACAACAAGGAATTAAAAAGAGTGCACGGCACCACTTGGGAAAAATGGAAGGCGTGGCAGGAAAAGAACATGGAAAATCCCTCTTCAGGCGCACTCAGCGGAGAACCAAAACTACGCAAAACATACAAACCTAAGCGGTATAAAGAGAAAAAGCCGGTTGAAAAGATATTTTGTGCGTCATATATGGCCAAGGAGTTCACAGATCCTGAACCTCAACTGTCGAAAGCCCCTTTTAGCAAACCTGCTCCCAAACCTGCCCGGAAATACCTGGAAAGTCCGCCGACACTAGACAAGGCTCCTGCCTACGGGACCATTGGATTGACATTGCTGCTCGTCAAGAATTCCTGCCAGAAGGGGAAGTTCATTTTACAGCATGCAGGTGATTACGCCTTCGTCCAAACCCGGAAAAGTACCAACCCCGGTTTTTCTCCCTGGCATGGGAACACAGAGGTAATCGCCTGTGAGATAATTGGCAGAAGCGCAGACACAGGTAAGAAATATTTACAAATTGAGCTGGTGGACAAACATCTAATCTCCCTGAAAATCGGTTCCAACGCCAAGCGGGTTGTCAGTCACATCAGCACCCCACTCCTGAAGGATTTTGAAAAGGAATTAAACCGACGGGAGACTTATCTGCTTCAAATGGACGAATTTATGGCCGGCAAAGAGGACGAAGTGACAAAGGCCCGCTATAAAATTGAGCAAGACCAAAATTTCATCGATATCACTTACGAGGTTTCCGGAAAGAAAAAGAACATCATCAAGACAACCGTTGATACCCCGGTCTATATCTATGATTCCGCTATCAAGGATAAAGGTAAAAGAGTGGTCCGGGTCAGCCTGATGAAATCAAAAAAGATCAAGGGGGAGTACCATCCAACCATGCTGAAAAATTACTGGTACGAGCCTAATAAAACAGCCAAACAGTGGAAATTCTCTGCAAAATACAAATATGCGATTGTGGAAGGTACCGTCGAAAACCTGATCAAGAAAAGCACACGACAGGTCGATGGCTCTTCAATTGAACAGCAGGTTGTTTCCAGTGGACTGGTGTTTGATTTTACATCGATGTGGTATCTGGTTTCAAATGCCATGAAAACCGGGAAAACCGAATACGCAGCTGTCTACTATGATGACAAACTGGTCAGTGGCATGATCCTGACCCGGAAAGGATCCGGTTCCATCACCCATCGGGAAGGAAATCTGCCTCCCAAGAAAGTTGACGTTGTTCAATGGCTGATGACTGACCAGAATAAGAAGGAGATGTTTCAGTTTCAAGTGGGAAAAAAGGACAGTATCATTTACTCGGCTAAAGCCGGCAGCAAGTCAATAAAACTGATCGAACTGACTCACGCCAGAATTCGCGAAAACAGGGCCTGGCTTGATGAATACCCCAAAAGTCAGGGCATTACCCTGTTGAAGTTCAACTGACACCACCTGTTTTAATGGCGGTTTCAATCAGAAGCATCATTAATATGACGCCGGTGATGGTGACCGCAACAGCACACAGGAGAGCCGTACTGCGGTCTCTTGTGCGCTGATTAACCGGTAGACTCTAAATATTAAAGCGATAGCGACTTATGAATCAAAAACATCTGAAATTTCAGGATAAGCTTTGGCAGATCCCGTTAATGCTATGCCTCACCCTGATATGTATTGTGTTGGTTTTTGCCGACACCGGTTTTTCGGCTAAGAAAGACAAACGAAAGAAAAATACATTCGCCCTGCGACAGACCCCATTGATACTGAAAGGGGAAAAGGATGAGACAGAGATCACAAAGCTTAAATTGAAGTTTGAAAAGGGAAGTCGCCGTAAAATGAGCAACCGATATATTAAGGTATCCTTCGATTACTATAATGAGGGCACAGGAGGAACGGAAACCCGCGAATATGAGCTGCAGGAATACATGGTCAGGACCAAGAAAAACGGTGTATATAAGGTATTAACAGAAATTGATTTTGGAGAGGCTCAATCATTTTGCGCGAAGGCAAACGAAGAAGTCGTCGATGTGTATGCGTTTGAACATGCGATTCGGCAGGGCAAGATATTTGGAACGCCAGGTATTCATTTCGAAATGATTCGTATTAACCCGGATGTTGGGGAGGGGGAACCCTGGGTGTCCGAGGATGACGCATTCGATTTTGGTTCCGGGCACAAAATATTGGTTTTTAACTGGAAAAAAGCAACATACTCGACTGCCTTTAAATTTTTCTCTCAATCGAATCTTGGGTTTCGCTGTATGAAAAAGTAAAAAATGAGCAACCGTTTTCAGTCCCTACCAGGTGTCTCAATGTTCAACCATAAGGAGAAATCATGTTGTTTCGGCACTTATCACTCGCACTGTACTGTATCTGTTTAATCGGTTTCACCGTAAGTCCCGCTTTGGCATACGACGATAACGATCCGGCGGTTTATGTATTCGCTTCCAAACCATTTGCAGAATCAATCGAAGGCAGAACAGTCGACCCTTACAAAAAAAACGGCAAATGCAAAAAGCTGAGTAAAAAGATCGAAAAATTAAAAGAGGGCCGAGAGAAAGCAAAATTGGAAAAGTATTATATAAAAAAGTGCATGAAAAAAAGTGTGCGGGCTGTTCGCAGCGGATTCGATTCCCTGAACCAGAAACTGACCAGCGATCTCAAGGAAAAACAGATTCCGGCCAGAATAATAACCTATCCATTTCCGGAGGCGATTGAAGGGGATTCTGATCTTGGTGAGTTAAATGAATTCATAACCGGAGAATCGTTACCATTAATACTTGGGGATACGATTGCTTTGGAACAAAAGGTTAAAGAGAAAAAGCTGGCAGAAAAAGGAAAAACGAAAAAAAAGAAGGTTGAATCAGATGACATGGATGAACTGGATGAAGATGAGGACGAAGATGACAATCTGGAAGGAAAAGGTAGTTGGGAGGTATCAAAAAGTATTATTCTCAGGTCAAAATTTGATGACCTGTATAAGAAAATAACCAAGACAAGCGAGGGTGGAATCCCATTATACACGGCAAAGAGGCAAAACAATGGGGGGACAATCCCTCAAAAAACACTCAACGCAATGTTCATTCACTTTTATAAAATCAACTCTGTGAAAGGGCAACGCAAAAAAACGATCTACATGCGGCTGTTTTTTTATGATCGCCGCACGAAACTGAAACTGCCTCCGGATTACAAAGAGGCGTACCCCCTGTATAAGCAAAAAACCCGAAAATGGCCCTGGAATACACTTCCGACGGACTATGTAACCTTGATATACCCGGAATTGGAATCAATCATCAAGGAATTCTCCAAGAAAGGGGCCAAATAGAATGCCCCGACACAACCGGAAACAACTGGAGAAAATCCTGAGTCCAAATAGAAAAGAAGTGATGCTCCCCAATCCATCATTTCTGCTGAGTCGGCAGTGGGGTAGTCTTCAGCAGGAATATATGCGTGCGGGCGCAGGATTTTATCAGAAATTGGGAGATCCGTGCTGGCGTTTCGTCAAGAAATAAATACTAAATAGACACTAAATAAATCATAACAGAATCCGGAGAACCATGATTCATATTCAAGCAGTCAAAATTAAACCTGGTTTATGTATCGCTTTCAAATCTCTGTTTAGTGTGATTTTGCTGCTGGGATGTCTTGGGCAGCCTGTTTATGCTGCAGAATGGACATGGCCACCGTCTGAGGGAAAAGCCAATGTCTCCATTATCGGCCCAGTGGTAATTTCCGGCCTCGATACGCTATCAGATGATCAGAAACTGTTTTATAACCAATTGATGGAATCGATGAATAAAGTGGCGGCAGAAAAAGAGATAAAGCTGCCCGCAAGCTACCTGGAGTTTGTCCAGTCCATCAAGCGCATCGAATTTGAAATGGGCTCGTATGATGAAATTATAAAAACGGTTGAAATTGCCTGGGGCACGATCGAGTCAAAAGTCAGGGCTGGGGACGGCGTGGTCCCGGAAAACAAAACAGTGAGTACTGCCGTCACCTCCGGATACCAAGCTCAGGGTATTTATGAAAAAATACACGACCTGGAATTGACCATCAGTATAAATTTTGGCATTAGTGATTTCAATAATAAACTGTGCTATCTGGAGGGTTATCGGTACATCAGAAGTGTCGGCGGACAGTCCAAGGCTGAATGGTTCGGGCTGCCAGTCGATTTTTCAAAAAAAGATTTAAAGGAGATGATTTCCCAGGCAGTCATGTTTTTGCTGATTCTGCCTTTCTATGAGACGGATGTAGAGGAGTTTTCGGTACGGGAGAAACCTGTAAGACTTTGGCAGGATAACGATTCCCCGGTGATACTCTCATCGAAGTCCCCAAACTTCCGTCTGGAAAACACGCCGATAACGAGCCGTTTTTACGACCAGGGCACAAAGATTGGTAAATATCCAAAATCAGAACAAAGCGATCGGGATTATATTTCAGTTCCCCAAAAGGAATTAGCAGAATCGATCTGTAAGGATCGTAAAAAAACACTGATCACAAAAAATATGCTGCCGTTTCTGGGGGAAGAGCATGCGACCATTACCGAAAATGAATCCTTCTGGGTCAAGGATAGTCCCAGTCCATTAAAGATTTCGAACGAGGGGCTGAATTACCGACAAATCCGAACAGAAACCGGTGGCGGGTATGTCTGGTGCCAACAGGTTGAAAGCGACGTCACAACCGACACGATTTTAAAAACAAAGGATGAGTATGTCATGGAAAAAGATGACCTGGATCTTTTCTGGCATCGTCCGAATGGTCGTAATATCGAGGAAGGGCAGCTCTTCAGGGTATCGGGTAATGCTGTCGAAGTTACGGGTCATCTGAACAATCACCCCAACGTTCTGAAAGGAACGATCCTGAATCAAAAAAACGAGGTAGCTTTGACAACGGACGCGGAAGTTAGTGTATATAGCGACGACTTCCATTACATGATGGGCACTTTAGCCACGCAAATGGTCGATATCACACTTGTTGGTGAAAACAAGGAGTCAAAACTGACCGGCATCCCCGTAACTGCAACCGGTTTTACGATGGGAGGAAAATATTCGTCAATGATGTATTCTGCCGGGATTGAGTACTGGGGGCTCAATTATGAAGGGGCCACCTCAAATGGTGACCCAGTCAACATAGCGGTTCAATCAGGGTTCAGTAATCTATTTCTGGAAATCGGTATGGAAAGACCTGCCTATTTTATGAATGGGTTGCGTTGGGGGGTTTTTGGAAAAGTAAGTTCAGTGGCGATTACACAAGAAAAAAGCATGCCTACCCGATCGACTCAGACCACTGAAGAGATAAGAGCCGTCGTCCCCCAATTCTATGGCAATCTTTCCTATGATATGGATCCTATCATCGTTTACCTGGGTCTGGGTCTGATGACAGGGGCTGAATTCGCCTTCTCTAATGGCGATCCCTATTTCACCTCAGCAAAAATTGAGGGTGCTGCCAGCGCGATAATCGGCTTTCGCTATATTTTTACTGATTATTAGATGAGAGATACCAGAATCATCTCCATACTGCCTACCAGCCGATACCTGGAAAAGGGGTTCCGATTTTGAATATCTGCCAGGTTTTATCATCACCATAGATATGAAATGAAAATAATCTTAATACTTGCAGCATTTATCAGTATCAGCGTTTCTCAAGTATTGGCAGGGATACCGGACGTTTGCCAGGCAACCGAGCCGGAAGAGTGCCCCAGGAGTTGTGTTTTGCTGAAAAGTGGTGATTTTCTTCTTGGAAACAAAGAATCAATTTTTTCAGATGAAATGCCGGCACATCGACGTAAAATTGAAGAGATTTATATCTCCCAGTACGAGATTACCTCCTGGGATTTTTTGCAGTATATTAATGCACAGGAAACTTTTCCTATTGAAAACAGCCAGTTCATAAAAGACGATGTTGCAGAAACAAAATTCGATTCATACCCCTGCAACCCCGCTCGACGCATAACCTGGTACCAGGCGCAATCATTTTGTGAATCTCTGGGCGGGCGTTTACCCACGGAAGCGGAATGGGAATACGCAGCCGTTGTGGATATTGAACATAATTATCAGAAGATGACCTGGTCTACCGGCAACCAATTTCCCCTTTTTCTGTCCAATGAGGATGAAGAGGAAGAGGATGAATGGGAGGAGGAAGAGGGCGATGAAGAAGAAGAGGGTGATGATGAAGACGAGGAACTGGCCGACGAAAAGGGTGAAGTAGAAAATGAGGATGAAGGCGAAGACGAAGCAGAGGAATTCGATTTTCTGTCTCCGGTTTTGGTGGAGGTGCAAGAGAGCCTTCGCGGGGTGAATCGATTGCATGGGATGATGGGGAACGTCTGGGAGTGGACTGCAGACTGGTATCTTCCCTACCCGGAGGACGAATCTTCAGCCCTCAAAAAACAGAGAGACGGTTATTGGAAAGTCATTCGCGGCGGTAGCTATCAGAACTCCGCGCGACCTGAACTGCTGAGGCCGACTTTGCGAAACAGGCTTCATCCTAAAAAGTACCTGGAGAATGTAGGGTTCCGTTGTGTCTGGCCCTCTCAGGGCGATTAATCAGAGCCGTCATCGATAATTCAATGGATTAAGTATGCTGAGAACCATTTTAAAATTGTTTAAATCTACTCCATACATGCAGACAGGCTTGAGTTATTTCTGCTTTATTGCTGTCTTGATTCTGGTTCTGGTGCGGTTACTCTATTCTTACGGACTTACAGCTTCGTTCTCCAAAACAGTCCCCCATCTGGATCTAACCTTCACCTCCGGAGAAGTCCGGGAGGCCGCCTTAATTGATCGGATCACGAAAGTGTATACAGACAACTGGGACCTGAAATCTATCTCCGCTTACCATAAATTCGTCAAAACCCTGAAAATCCAGAACCAACCTCGATTGAGGGAACAGAGTATTCTGGAACCCTCATCCATAGAGGTGATTGGGATTGATTTAACAAAATATCCCTTCGTTATCCCACTTGAGCTGTCAACCTCCCTGAATAACTCCGGCTATGCGAATCCGTATACCGTCAAAGAGTTGCTCTGGGAGATGATGAAAGAAGACAATTATGTGGTTGTGAACAAAGCCATGGCCAACCTGTTTATTCCGCGCAGCATGAACCTGGAGGATACAACCGTACAGGACTTTGATATTTCCGATGGGATAACGGACAGGTTCCTGGGAAAGGTCAGGATTATTGCCGTTCTGGATGATTTCCAGGATACCCCGAGAATGATTACATCCCTGCCGACAGCCTGGAAAATATCGGGTTCAGAATCGTACAGCGGGATTTACATAAAAATGAAGCGGGAGAACGAGATCGAAGAGGTTCAGAGGGTTTCGGCCGGCAAAATCAAATCAGTTCTGGGAAAAACAACGGTGAACATCGAAAACTGGAAGGAGGGTGAATCCCGCCAGCAAAAACTGTTTTCGATCTTCAACGCCATTTTCTGGCTGATTATCATTGCTATCCTGCTCTTATCCACATTTGGCGGCATACTGGGGATATACCGTAATTTTGTTGTCAAGCGCCATGCCTTGATCATCTTTCAAAATCTGGGAATGTCAGAATTTCAACTCTTCAAAATATTGACGGGCATTTGTCTGCTTTCACTACTATCAGGCTTGATACTGGCCTTTCTGACCCTGTGGGGTTTTGAAAACCTGTTTTTTTCACTGCTGCTGAAACCCCTGCAGTCGATTGTGCCAGTGGCGTCTCTGACTGTTGACTGGCCCTTGATCATGGCGTGGGGGGCAGGCATGTTCGTGGGCTATTTCCTGATTTTTCTGCTCTTTCTCTGGATTATCATAAACAATAAAAAACAGCTGCAGGTATGAAACGATCCTGGTTGATAAGCAATGTTCTGTTCAGAAACATAGATCCGATTGTGATGTTCGGTATTATTATCGGTCTGATTGGCGGACTCGGGGTTGCCGTAGGGGGTAATCTGTTGATTCGGCATATCATGGACAGTTATCAGCAGTTTTTACAAAGGTCGCTGATTGGGGTCCAGGGGAGTCTGCGCCTGGAAACTGCCACACCATTAGCCAGGGAGTTCCGTCTGCGATACGATCAACTTGATCAGGCCCCTGCATCTTATGCCTGGTACAGCCCCGGACCCATCCGGATTGAACTGAAACAGGAAGGTAGCAAATGGAAGCGTCAGGTGAATGTGATTATTTTGAACAAGCAGTACCTGCTGTCAAAAATGGCGTTTGATGAAAAATGCATGAATTTCGAAGGTAAGCAGACAGCCTACGGTAATGATCTCCTGTTCAAGACACTGGTCAACCTGAATCTGGATAAATCGTTAACCCTGGAGGCAGAGCAGATTAAAAAAGGCAAGGTGAATCTCTCGTTATCGCCGTGTACGATTGATACCGGGATGATGACAAAGCACCCCATACTCTTCATCAGTTGGGAACTGCTGGATTTCGACCCACTGGCGTGGAGACAAAAAATTGAGCTGGAGTTTTGTACCCGAAGCCAGGTCGAAACTGAGGAGACCTTGAAAACAGTCAATAAAATCTTATATCCGATTCTGGACGAGTGGGCCGCCGACTCAAAACCATTGGATCATCTGTTTTTCAAACCTCCGATCAATCTGTTTGATTCCAAAGAGATGAAACTGGCATTGCAGGTATCCCAGCAGGCAAATATTTTTTCTATGATCATTATTGTCATCACAGGACTGCTTTCCTGTATTATACTGGCGTTTGGCTTTTCTCTTTTATTGGAACTGAAGAGAAAGGTCATTACCATTATTTCCAATATCGGTGTCAGTACCCGTGATGTGAGCCTGGGATTCATGTTCCGGGGGTTTCGGATCGGTCTGTATGCAGCCGTTACAGGTGTCATTATTGCGCTTCTGGTAAAGCAGCTGGTCATCTGGCAGGAGATGATACCGTTTGAAAATTTCTTTATCACTTGGAATATATGGCAGATTGTCGGTGTTTTGATCGGACTGCCAATCATCGTCGCTCTGTTCAGCCTTGGAATTGTGTATACCATTTTAGGAAAACAACCTTAGGGTCGGCCAAAAAATTAGTTCACATTTTGTTAGCAAAATCCACTTGGTGAGGCCTTTGCTGAATAGTTACTATAAAACTAACCTATCAATGAGACATTCTGGCCATGGAAGAAAACGGTATAATTGAAGTCGAGGATCTGAAGAAAAAGTTCTTTATCTCCCATGAAAAAAGAGATAAAACTGTTTTCGAGAAACTGAAATTCTCTATCCCAATCAACAGTATCAGTGTCATCACCGGAGAATCAGGCTGTGGGAAAACGACTCTGTTGCGGATACTCGGGT
>Ga0208904_1001685_pt1 | contig 14724 bp, 10 predicted proteins | sample AntAceMetag02UKB_FD_184774 | JGI IMG/M metagenome (GOLD analysis project Ga0208904, IMG submission 184774) | Saline lake microbial communities from Ace Lake, Antarctica - Antarctic Ace Lake Metagenome 02UKB (SPAdes) (version 2) | ecosystem: Environmental > Aquatic > Non-marine Saline and...
ATCAACTTCTTTAAATTCTATATTACGCTCTTTTAACCAATCTTTCAGTTGTACACAATAAATACAAGCAGGACTGGAATATACTACAATCTCCATAAATTTACCTTATTACAAATTATCGTCCTAATTAAATTATATCCTAAAAACAAAAAATGTAAAGCAAAAGAAAAGTGCGAGGGCAGGTCGTTATGACATGCCTATTTGATGATTGAATATAACAATTTATTCCATCCTACTGCACCCATTGTAATGGAATAACTTCACGTTGTCTATATTAAGCTCTATCCATTGACATTTCTTGAATATATAAAAAGTTCTTCGTTCTCAACCAATAAAACTACCCTTAATGAATAATGTTGTGTAAAAGAAAAACAGACAAGTAAAAAAGAAAAAAATAAAAAATCGCACTACCTGATTTTTGCTCCAAACTGCTAGCAAAATATAAACAGGAAACAAAACCATTAGATATCTGTTAGCGCTCATCATTGGAAATTTAAAACTAGTTATCAATAACGTTAAAAAATTATAAAGCGCATAACGCCATCCCATCAATTTTGTAATGAAAATTGAACAAATTAAAAAAATTGGCCAGAAGAAAAAATCTCTAAAATGAGCAAAATAGGCAGAAACTGAAATATTTTTTAAAAGATTAAAATCAAAAAGAAGACGAAACTGTCGAGGCAAAGTTCGCCAAGGCACAGTAAATGCTCCCCAATTTGCCCATTCTTTTTGAGCTTTTAAAAAAATAAAAGGATCTCCAAATTTAATTTGAAGAAAAATTATATAAAAAACCAATCCCAGTGGAGCCAATAATATAAATAATAACTTTTTATCAATTTTTTTTAGATTAAATTTTCTGTCAGCCAAATAAACTAATAAGAAAACAACAAACAATAGAATTCCGAATATCCTGGTCGCGCTAGCAAGACAGGAAAATAAACCGACCAATAGCCAATTCTTTCTTTCTGAAAAATAAAACGCAGCTATAGTAAAAAACAGAAACAATGCTTCTGTATAAACAGTTGAATAAAAGATGGCGAAAGGAAAAATTAATAAAAAAATAATGCTTAAATAAGCAATATTTTTATCTCTAAATTTGAGAAGAATTAGTTTAAAAAGAAAAAATATAGCTAAAAACAAAGAAACCCAAGAGACTATTAGTCCTGATAAAATGATGTTGCCAACAAAAAGATTAAGAGATTTTACCAACAAAGGATAAAACGGAAAAAATGCCATATTAGGGTAGATATATCCATTGTTTATAATTTCTAAATAATGAAATGAATCCCAGCGAACTAATGGCGCAATCAAGGAAAAATTTTCCAAAGGGGCTCTCAAACCATGATAATTTGTTAAAAAAGTTAACAAATAAATTACAAACTCATAAATCAAGAATATTAAGAACAAATTAAGTAAAATTTTTCTATTATTCTTAACCTTAGTCACTAAATTATAGAAAATCATGGCTAAAAATTTATTTTTATTTCTTTGCTATAAAATTATAGCATATTTCTTCTTTTGTTACTATGACAAAAATATTTGGACGCAGGTAAGGGAAAACGAAACCGATTATCTTGTTTATAGTCTTGTCTAATCTATTTCTGTTCGCGAACCTACAGTACAGCCCCTAAACATTAACGAAAAAGATAAGATTAGAAATAATGGAAAAATTATTTTTTGTTTAATATCTTTTGATTAAAAATTTTGTTATAAAATAATATTATTTACTTATAAGAACCTTTCCTCGCTTCGCTCGTCGAGAACCTTAAAATTAAGCATCCATATATATAAACAAATTAAGGTATCTTAATTATATCATAACCAAATTATTACAATAGGTTTAAATGTCTCTCTTGAGAAAAAAAAGAACCGCTCTATAAAGCGATTACTTAATTGGTAGGGCTGAAGAGATTTAAATGGAACACCATTGAAGCTATTGTCCTGAAATGGAAGTGTGCTTTTGAAACGATGAATCTTAATCAATTGATTATTGATGGTTGAATTAATGTATTCTGTTTCTATATCGCCTTACCGTTAAGATAAATTTTTAAATATGGAATGTCAGGATCATTAGTATTAAAAAACATTACCATAGAATAATCTCCTTTCGGAGCGTCAATTCTTGGATAAAAAACAAATGGTACAATCTTGAAATCTCCAGGACTCACCTCAATATCCCTAAACTTATAATTTGTTTCTGGATTTTCATAATAAAACACATCCCAATATCCTAAAAAAATGCCATTTTCATTATTAACAGAAAATGGAGCAGCTTTGAAATCTATTTTCAAAGTTTTTTCTCCATTATTCTTGAACATAATATATATTTGACCCTTTTCTCCTCTTTCTACATCTCCAAAATCAAGATTCTCGGTATCCATTAATAAACTAGGGATATTCTCTTGTGGCTTGGTCCTAAAAGTTAAAGTAGGATCGCCAAATAGATGGGTAACCATAAAAGATCGATTGTGTTTATCCATGTCTCCAAAGGTTACGCCCAATCTTAATGGTTTATAAATATCTAAAAAATCAAAGCTTGTGCCAACTGACATCGATATTGTGGTGTTAGCAGCGACAACCAAACCGTTTCCACTCAACAGATACCATCCTGCTAAATAATTATCCTTTGTGAAATCGCCATTTGAACATGAAAAAAGAGACGTAAACAAAGCATTAGGTTTCGAATTTTTAATTTCATCAAAATCAATGTTAATGCCATCCTTTAGTTCTTGGGTGGTTCGTGTGCCATGTATATTTGCGAACACAAAATCATAATTATTATTAATTAATTTAGATAAATATTTATTTTTTTGCTTCTCAACATCTAAATCATAAACATAATCAATTTGATCATCAGAATCATAAAGACCCGTAAAACTATCAATACTACTAATCATTTGAGTATATTCCGATTCGCTTATTTTGTCTTGGTTCATGGCAATAGAACCGAAATATAACATTTTTTTGCTATATTCTAGATCACCCGTCCTATAGGCATGATTCCTGTTAAAATAACTTTTTAATAAATTTATTGCTTCAACACCTTCTATAGGCGATTTTATTCTCCCCGTCCATATCTCTCTCGTTGTAATGTCAGTTTCATTCATATAATACTCCCTTTCAAATTTTCCATCGTTATCTTCATCAATAAAATTATCGCTCAAATCCTGAAAATACCAATCCGTAGGCACTTTCCACAAATTTTGATATTCAAAGTAAGCGGTTGGAATGTCTCCAATAAAAATTGCTCCCAAAAGTCCATTATTATTGAATTTATCAATAATGATATTTTTTATCACAGTTATATCGCTCCAATTATCCGAAAATAAAAAAACTTGAGCATTCAAGTCATTATATATGTCCTCTTTAAACCTATCAATTTCATTCTTTATTTCTGAATAAATTTGGGCATCAATAAATATTGCAACTGATTTTAACTGACTTCCCGTTTCTTGTTCTGCTATTTTCTTTTCTGCTTCTTGTCTATCTATTTTTTCTTCTAATTTTATTGTTAGCTCTTGCATCTGCTTCTTAACCAAATCAGCTGCTTCTTGTTCTGCAATTTTCTTTTCTGCTTCTTGTTGTTTTATTTTTTCTTCTAATTTTATTGTTAGCTCTTGCATCTGCTTCTTAACCAAATCAGCTGCTTCTTGTTGTTTTATTTTTTCTGTGTCTATTTTAGAAACTGGTTCTGTTTCGGCTTGTGTCACGTTCTCGTCATTTTTCGTGGAATTCTCAACCGAAAACAGTATTTCTGTAATTGGCAATAATCTTATACTGAATACATCATCTCTTTTAATCAAATCTAATATTTCTTTTTTGCTTATGTTCTCAAATTCAAGACTTCCCTGGAAAGAACGAGAAAATACAGGACAAGTATCAATGCTTATCAAAGCACAATCAAAGGTGTAAAAATCTATATATATTGTGCCAGCAAATTTTTCATCATCTTCTGCACTATATATGCTTTCATCGCCAATTGATATTTTGCTCCAATTAATACCGTCATTTTTATCTTGTTCTAGCAAGAAGTGATCTTCGCTTGTTTCGGAATACTGTATCTTCTCCGTAACTGAATTTATCATAGTACAACCCCCAAGTATTAATGCGAAAAATAAAATTAGCAATAATGGAAAAATCATTTTTTGTTTCATAATTTTAGATAATTATCGTTGAAATATAATCTCTTTTAGAGATATTCCATTCTGTCTGTAGCCAATGGCAATCTAATCTCAAACACGTCTTCTCTTTTTATTAAATCTAGTATTTCTCTTTTGGTTATACCTTTAAAATTAAGATTTCCTTTAACGGGAACGGAAACTTCTGGACAATGATCATGTATTAAATTACAATCAAAAGTACTAAGATCTACTTGTATTGTGCCACTAAATTCTTTGTCATCTTTTGCATTACGTATCTTAAAACGATCTACAGGAGAATATATTTTACCCCAATTAACGCCATCATTTTCCTCTTGTTTCGGAACTTGAGAATCTCCATCTGGTTTTGTGTCCGAAATTTCTTTTAGTGCCTCAAATTTAGTGTCCCTAAACTCAAAAGTGGCAAGAATTTGCTCATATAAATCTTTTTTATAGTCATTGTCTATATCTGCCATAAAAATAACAAAAATTTTATCATTTTTGATAAACCAAATCGCTTCATAATAGATGGGTTCGGGACTGTATCGCAATTCACAAAACTTTTCAACAAGCGGAGCATGAGGGTCCATACTAGGAGATCCCATCTCACGACGGATATTACAATATACAGCACTAAGACATTCTTCTTCATTAAAGCTTGAACATGGATCTGTGGCAAATTTGATCTCACCAGCTTTAGAACTACTAATCCTTATAGCGGGGATTCCTGCTATCTGTGTATTTGATTTGTCGGGGATATTCTTATACGTATCGCCATGATTTTCTTTTAGATATTTACTTAACTTTCCTGCAGGGCTGTAATATAATGCCACAACATGGAACGATATGGGGGTTGGATTGTCTATCTCGTCAGTAAAAATTTGTATATTCGCTTGTTCTAAACTTGTATCAGACAGAACACATAAGCGCTCTGATCGGGGTTGTCCCGACAACTTTTGTTTTAAAAGTAATTCTTCAGACGAAGATATACAATCTGAGGGATATTTAAAGGAATATCCGTATTTCTCGTTATTATAAGTTTTCCAATCGACTATCTTATCTGCTTCTGCTGATTTCTGTATTTTTGTTCGCGGATTTATGGTACAACCACTGAGTACCAACAAAAGAGATAAAATTATCAACGGTAGAAAGATTATTTTTTGTTTCATAATTTTTGATTAAAAATCTTATTATATAAATTAAGATTATTTTATTATAAGAACCTTTCCTGGCTTCGCTCGTCGAAAACCTTGAAATTAAGCATCCATATATATAAACAAATTATATATAAACAAATTAAGGTGTCTTAATTATATCACAACCAAATTATTCTTATTGAAATAAAAAAATGAGCGATGGTTATATTTTAAAATTGTAAAAAATTAACGAACACAAATAATTGAAGAATAGAATATTTATAAATATCCTCCCTTACATATCATGAAAAATAGATATGCACTTCGTTTTATATATAACGTCCATACAAGTGGGGCAACTAGACGTTTTATATCTTTTTAAGACGCACATAAAATTCTTTCTACATTCTGCCGACGATAAAGATAAGCATAACTTGCTCATTCTTATAGACAAAAAAAGACCTAACGTGAATGCAAATAATAATAAAATGATTGCTCTTAATAATAAATTTGATACCTTTTTTGAGGATTTAATCCTTAACCATCCATAAACTAATAATGATATGCCAATAACTACGGGAATTATTGATATTATTCCATAAATAATATTTCTAAAGCCCCCTTTCAAAAAATACAAACTCATCACACAACATATTATAAAAAACAAAATTAAAAAAATGCTAACCAAAACATTAATAATAATCCTTTTATAATTCATAATTCCAAAAATTACGCATTAATTTTAAAAATCTATATTTTGATTATACCACAACAGAATTATTGTAAAAGGTTGAAATGTCTCAACTTGAAATAAAAAAAATAACCGCTCTATAAGGTGATTGTTAAATTGGTAGCGCGTAGGGGAATCGAACCCCTGTTACCAGGATGAAAACCTGGCGTCCTAACCATTAGACGAACGCGCCATTTCTAAATAATGATGATAATGATGATAATAACAAAATTGTCAAAAATGTCAAAAAAAATATCATTATTTAATGGCGGACCCCTGGGGTCCCTATAATTTACCTTCCTTAATCATGCTTCTGATATCCTTCATTAAATTCAAGTAAAAGGCAAGGTTATGAATGGTAGCTAATGTCTTTCCTAACTGCTCTTTAGCCATAAATAAATGTCTAATATAGGCTCTAGAAAAATTCTGACAGGCATAACAAGAACAATTTTTATCTAATGGCTTAAAATCATTCTTATATTTAGCATTAGTAATATGTATCTTTTCGTAAAAATTATCTGATAACTGACCCGACGGGTTAATTACAGAAGATCGTGTGTATAACAAGCCGTGGCGGGCATTGCGAGTAGGAATTACACAATCGAACATATCAACTCCAAGTTTAACAGATTCAACAATTTGTTCTGGTAGACCAGCTCCCATGAGATAACGAGGTTTATCTAATGGTAATTCTTGAACAGCAGATTGAATAGCTTCATATGTTTCTTCAATCGGTTCTCCTAGAGTTAATCCACCAATAGCATATCCGTTAAAACCAATTTTAACAAGCTCTCTTGCGCTTTTAGCACGCAAATCCCCATAAACTGAACCCTGGACAATCCCAAAAAGCAATCTATTAAGATTTTGTTTTTTATAAGCGTCTTTACAAAATTTTGCCCAAGTAGAGGTTCTTTCTACTGATTTTTGTGATTCAATTTTGGAACAAGGCCATTTAATACATTCGTCTAAGCACATTATTATATCTGATCCTAAAATATTTTGAATTTCAATAACTTTTTTTGGAGACAGAAAAATGCTCTTCCCATCAACTTCTGATTGAAATTCTACTCCCTTGTCACTGACTTTTCTCCTTTTAGATAAGGAAAACACTTGATAACCACCACTATCTGTTAATATCGGGCCTTTCCAACCCATAAACTTATGTAATCCTTTCGCTTTTTTAATTATATCAAGTCCGGGACGCAAAAATAAATGATATGTATTAGAAAGAAGAATCTGAGCATCTAAATCTTTTATTTGAGAAATAGTTAACCCCTTAACAGTAGCCTGGGTAGCAATGGGCATAAAAAACGGGGTCTTTATAACTCCATGTTTTGTTTTCAATTCTCCCAAACGAGCTTTAGAAAGATTAGATTTTTTAATCAATTTAAACATAGATTATCCAATTTGCCACTTTAAAAATTTATTAACCAACTCCCATGTTTTTAGAAACTCTTGCTTTTTGATATTAAATTTTCCCAAATAACTAAAATCTTTACAAAGGAAAGTTCTTAAAATATTCAAGCAATCTAAACTAATTTCAATTCTAGAGCCATCCAGAACAGTATCCAATCTATGGTTAGAACAAATAACACTTCCTTTGTTTAAGTCAAAAAAGATTTGTTTAGTAGAAAGACTTTTCTGACAAATATAGCAATGCTTTAGTTCAGGACAATAACCAACAAAAGCTAAAAGTTTAATTAAAAAAGCAGCCGCTAAGGGCAATGCTTTTTTTATAGGCAACCTATCTACCTGACGCAAAAACTCTAGAATTAAAGCCAAAATTTTCTCGTCAGTTTTCTGAAATTTAAGCAATCCATCAACTTTTTTTAAAATATTGTTAAGTAACAAAATTTTTTGATAGTCTTTTATTAATCCTTCAAATTTCTCCTGAGTCTCCCCATCAATGAGACGATAATTTTTTTTTCCTTTAATTACAACTAAATCCAGAAAAGAAAAACGAGCGGAGATTATAGGGTTTAACTTGCTACTAATTTTACGAGCACTTTGTATTAAAATTTCCACTTTGCCTTCTTCTTTGCTATAAAATGTTATAGATTTATCATTCTCTCTAACATTATACTCTTTTAAAATAATCCCTGATAAATGATTAGAAATAGACATAATTAGAAAAACCTTTAGCTACATATTATTGAACTAGGGCCAAAATAAGATCAACCCCGTTCAGAGAAACTTCTTCTTGAATCAAAATCTCTCCATCTGGTTCTCCGATTAAAATATCTTTACTTCCTGTCTGAGATTTTAAAAATTCCTTTCTATTCTCAATCATTTTTTTAAAACTTTCATCTATTTTCAGACAGTAAAGATTAACCAAATCATCCTTTGTTAATTTAGCTTTTTTTCGTAGAGAATTTACTGCTCTAACTAATTCCCGACAATTTCCTTCTTCCTTTAAAACAGGAGTTATTTCTGTATTCAGATATATCTCAATATTTCCTTCCTTTACCTCTTCCCAATCATCTCCTTGAGGAGAATTTTGAACAAATTCAATTTCTTTAATATTTAATTCATCTCTAATTAATTCTATTAAATTATCTGCAATTTCAACTCCCAAAACACTTAACTTGCTTAGAGGCTGACGAACTTTTATCTTTGTTTGCGCCCTCAAATTATGTCCTAATTCGCAAATTTTTCTAACTATTCGCATTTCAGATAACAATTTTTCATCAATTAAATTTTCGTCAAATAATGGCCAATCTTGCAAATGAACAGATTCTTGTTTTCCGTCCACTCCCTGATATATATGTTCAGCTAAAAATGGCAAAAATGGAGCCATTGCTCTGCTTAAATGAAATAAAATTCTCCTTAATGTCTTTAAGGCTTTTATTTTATCATCCTGATTATTATCTCTAAATCTAAGTCTTGATCTTCTGATATACCATGCAGACAAGTCATTAATAAAAATTGGTATCTCTCTTACTGCATTTAAATCATAATCATCCATTTTCTTGGTGATATTTTTAATTAACAAGTTAAGCCTACTAATAATCCATTGGTCAAGAACATGAGTAATATCTTTGTCTTTATCTACATTTTCAACTTTAATATTTCCCTTAAACATTTGATAAAAAGTGTGAACATTTATCAAAGTCAAGAAAAACTTATATTGTTCTTTTAAATCCTTCTCTGAAAAACTCAAATCCTCTGCTTTCATCACTGCTGAATTAGTTAGATAATATCTTACTGCATCAGCTCCATATTTTTCCATTATTTCCATAGGATCTGGATAATTACCTAAATGCTTTGACATTTTCTTTCCATCTTCTGCCAAAACTATCCCGTTAGCTACCACATTTTTGAAACAATTTGTTTTTTTAAGAGCAGTCGCCAAAATATGAAGATAATAAAACCATGTCCTAGTTTGATCAACTCCTTCTGCAATAAATTCAGCGGGAAAATTCTTTTCAAATTTTTCTTTATTTTCAAATGGATAATGCATCTGGGCATAAGGCATTGATCCTGATTCAAACCAACAATCTAAAACATCTGGAATCCTTTTCATCGTTCCATCACACTTTTCACATTTAAAAATATATTTATCTACAAAATGTTTATGCAAATCCTCAATTTTTTCACCGGAAACTTCTTCTAATTCTTTTATGGATCCAAAAACCTTTTTTTCTCCGCATTTGTCACAAACCCAAAGAGGCACAACAGATCCCCAAAATCTTTGTCTTGAAATTGACCAATCCCTAGCTCCCTCTAACCATTTGCCAAATCTCCCATTTTTAATATGTTTAGGAACCCAATTAATTAGTTTGGCCGTCTCTAAAGCTTCTTCTTTGACCTTGATTACATTAATAAATAAAGAAGTAGTGGCATAATTCAACAAAGGCGAATCACAGCGCCAACAATGAGGATAAGAATGTTCGTATTCTTCTTTACTGAACAAAAGATTTCTTTTTTCCAAATATTCAATTATCTTTTTGTCTGTTTGTTGAGAATCCTGCTTTGGCCTTACTTCTTCTCCTTTAAAATCTAAAACATCGTCGGTAAAATGCCCATCCATTTTTACGTGTTGAATAAATGGTAATTGTTTTTTATTTCCGAGACTCATATCATCTTCCCCAAAAGCAGGAGCAATATGAACGATACCGGTTCCGTCTTCTCCAGTAACAAAATCTGCCAATTGAATGGTATATAAATTCTGTTTATTTTCTATATCTTTATCTAAATAGTAATCAAATAATGGTTTATACTTTTTGCCTTCTAGTTCTTGAACATCAACCTGCTTTAAAACTTTATATTCTCTATTTTCAAATATATTTTCTAAATTTTCTTCAACGCATATAAATTTTTCTTTTCCTGACTCAACTAAAGTATATTCTAAATTTTCTCCCATAGCTAAAGCAACATTGCCGGGCAAAGTCCAAGGAGTGGTTGTCCATGATAAAACGTAAGTTCCTGGCTCATCTTCTAGTTCAAACTTCGCGATTACAGACAAGTCTTTCACATCTAAATATCCTTGACTTACTTCTGACTGAGAAAGAGTCGTTTCACATCTTGGGCAAATATGCATTGATTTATAGCTCTCATAAATTAATCCCTTATCCCATAATTCCTTAAAAACCCACCAAACACTTTCCATGTATTCTTTATCCATTGTCTTGTAATCATTATCCATATCTACCCAACGACCAAAACGATGAATAATTTTTCTCCATTCTTCTGCATAAACAAGAACTTTGCCCCTGCATGCTTCGTTAAATTTATGAATGCCTAATTCTTCAATCTCTTTTTTGTTCTTTATATTCATCTCTCCTTCAACAATATTCTCAATAGGCAAACCATGGCAATCCCATCCCCATTTTCTTTCAACATGATAGCCCTTCATGGTCCAATAACGAGGAACAATATCCTTGATTAAACTTGCAACTGAATGGCCATAATGAGGAGTACCAGTAGCAAAAGGAGGTCCATCATAAAAAACAAAATCACCCTGAGGAGACTTTTTCTTCAAAGATTTTTCAAAAGTTTTGTCATTATCCCAAAACTTTAATATTTCTTTTTCTTTTTCAGCAAAAATAAATTGAGACATAAAGTTAGTTTTAAATTATATGCTCACATTATACATACAATAAATAGATAATCAAGAATGAATAATTTTCTAAGGTTGAGGAACTAAATTGGTATCCAAGAAATCAACCTGTTGCATCAAAGGACTATTTGTGAATTTATCCCTAGTTGTCAAGAAGATATCTTCTGTTAATGCTATTTTTGAGCCCACATCTTCCAGTTTAGGAATTATGGCTATTTCAAAACTTGCTTCTAATGAGGATGAAAAATCAAAACCCTGATAAGATAATAACTCTGGAATTTTCCATGTTATTTCCCTGTCTAGTTCATTATATGAAAAAATTCCTTTTGTATTTTCTACTTGATTCGTCCATTCAACATAAGGTGGTAACTTTGTTTTAACCACTACATCTTGTACTGCATTACTACCGTTTTCTAATATCCAAATAACCCTATAAAAGGTCTTTTCATTGACGCCCAAAAGCGGTAATTCTCCTCTTTTTAACTCTTCCTCAACGCTATTATAGTATCCTAATATTACATCTAAGTTTAAATCCGTAGTGATTTTTAAATCTACTTTTGGACTTTGAGCAATTATATTATTATAATCACCTAAATCGCCAGAAACGAAAACTTGAATTCCATTCTCTGCTCGCATAAATCTACTCTCTCGAGCTTGAGTAACAGAAACAAGAGGTAAGTAAAAAACAATTGTACCTTGATCTCCTGGATTAAGTTCTATTAAATTTGATATTAATCTTGAATCCCATCCTCTTGATATTAGATCAGATGACTGTCTAGATTTAAGATAAGGAGGTGACGTTTGATAATCTGAACTGAGATAATAATACCAAAAACTTTGTTCTAAATTGTTTAAATCAAAATATTTATTTTTATCTAAAGAGATGCCTATTCTCAAATCCTTAATCTTTTCTTCGCTCTTATTTTCATAAATTAAAGTTAAAGGCAAAAGCTCTCCCCAATTATAATTAAAAGCTGGAAGACTTAAGTCAAGATCAAAAGGAAATGGTTCTACTTGCAGATGATCAGAAAGATTATCTTGAAATTCTGAAGAAAAACCTTCTAAATTAAAATAAAAAGATCCCTCTATCAAAGAATTATAATCTGCTTCTCCTGAAAATACACCTTTTATTTTGATTTCTTGTAAGGTTTTACTTTTTATTTCTTCCCAATGCCAAAGATAATGATTAGTTGAATCCTTTTCATAACCAGATACATCTGGACTAATTGAGAAACTAGAAGGAAAAGACAAAGAAACTTCTACTTGATTCAAGTTACAAGGTTCTGAGTTCCTAATAAACAGAAAAAAGACGCACTCTTCTCCCACATGACAAGCTGATGAACTATGAACCCAGAAATCAACATTCTTGTCTTTTGCATCCATATTATCAGCTCGATTAGAATAAAAAAAACTAATCAAACTAACAACTAATATTAAGAATAGAAAAACAAAAACAAGGCTCAAAAAACTTGATGCCATGTTTTTGTGTTGACATTTCATTTTATAATTCAATCAAACAATTATTGACCCAATAATTGCTCTATAGAAGTAACAATCGAAGAATCTGCTTTTAGTTCCTCTATAAACAAGACATGATCTTTATTAATTCTCATGAAATTTTCTGGTCCATGAATTTCCTCTCCAACACTCATTAAAGAAAGTTGAGATTGAGGTTCTTCTCCCTCTGCTACAGGAGGTGCTTGCTTAACCTGCAAATAATAAACATCGTTTAATGTTATAAACCCTGCTATATCTTTTTCTATCTTGCCAAAGTAAGTTCGACCGTTAGTTAGAAAAACGGCTGACCAAGAAGAAGAAGAAGAAGAAGAAGTTTGATTCATCGCCGGTTTCAAAAAAACAAGGAACAAGGCAATAACCAAAATAATTAGAATAATAATGCCGACAATTAAAGTAAGCAATCCATTATTCTTTCTTTTGGAAGATGAGAAAGAATCAGAATTTGCAAATTTTGATTTTGTTTCACTCATAGTCAATAATTTAAAAGTTATAAAATTAATTAGAATTAATCGTCCTTTGATAAAAATCTAAGGTTTCGCGAGCACATTTTTCCCATTGGAATTTCTGGGCTAAAAGTTTTCCCTTACCTTTAAATTTATCATATAATTTTTTATTAGTCAATAAATTGTAAGCAGTATTAGTTATTTCCGAGACGTTATAAGGATCAACGATCATTGCTGCTTTATCAGCTATTTCCTTCATAGACGAGTTATTGCTGGTGATTACTGGCACTCCTTTGGCCATAGCTTCAATAATCGGAAAACCAAATCCTTCATAGAGAGATGGAAACATAAACAGACTAGCCCCTTCGAATAAAGCGTTTAATTCTGAGACTTCGGTGTAACCTGGAAGAATAATATCCTTCTTATATTTTGAGAGAGAAATTGTTTGCTTAATCTTTTTAAAATTAAAATTCTTCTTACTGCCAGCCAAAACTAATTGATATTCTGGGAAAGATTGTCCTTTTTCTAATTCCATTTTCCTCCTCAAGCGCTCATAAGCAAAAATAATACGAATAATATTCTTTCTGGGATCAAAATTGCTCAAAGAAAACAAATAATCCTTTTTGATCTTATATTTATTCTGAACCTGCTTAATTTTAGATAAGGTATTCTTTTCAAAAAATCTCTTATCGACACCATGATAAATGACTTTAATATTTTTACGATTAATATTAAAAATCTGCTGTAAATCTTTGGAAGTAGATTGAGAAACAGCAATAATTTTATTGGCTCTTTTCAAAATCCCAGGTAAATTTTTTCTAAAAATAATATCTTGTTTTTGATGAGAATATAATTCAAAAAACTTACAAATTGCCAGATCATGAATAGTTACTATTGTCTTTCCTATATAAGGAGATGGCAACCAAGGAATCGGTGAGTGTAGAATATCTAAATTTTCTCTAGAAAGAGTGGCGCTAACCAAAAAATGAGAATACTTGTCTGGCATCAGATTGCTATATTGCAAAAAAGGTACAAATTTAATCAAAACATTTTTTTGCTTAAATTTTGCTATTCTATCTCTGCCAACAGAATGATCAAAAAATAAAACATAAGTATTCTTCTTATCAATCTTCAATAAATTACGAACCAATTGATAAGTATAATGACCTGGGCCATCGCATTCTCCCTTTTCGGGATGTAAAATTGTCCTACAATCTATGCCAATTTTCATAGATATAATTTAATATTTAAAAATAAAAAAAATCAGTTACTATCATTATACAAAACTAAAAACATAAGGGCAAGTCAAACCAATGGTGGACAAAAAAAGCGTTAATTTGTAGACTTAAGATAGATTTTAAATATTATTATTCTATGAGAGTGTTAGCAAAAAATAAAAAAGCCTTATACAACTATGAAATTTTAGATACCTTTGAAGCTGGGATAATCTTGACTGGACCTGAGGTAAAATCAATCAAAAACGGAAGAATAAATCTTGCGGGCAGTTATGTTATGGTAGATAATAAAAACAATGTCTATCTGCTTAATGCTCACGTAGATCCCTATCCTCCTGCCTTTCAAGTCCAACAGGATTATGAGCCCACTCAAAGCAGAAAATTACTTCTCAGAAAAAAAGAAATTCAAGAGATAGTTGGCAAAATACACATAGTTGGATTAAGCGCAATTCCCCTTAAAGTTT
>Ga0208904_1001688_pt1 | contig 14709 bp, 15 predicted proteins | sample AntAceMetag02UKB_FD_184774 | JGI IMG/M metagenome (GOLD analysis project Ga0208904, IMG submission 184774) | Saline lake microbial communities from Ace Lake, Antarctica - Antarctic Ace Lake Metagenome 02UKB (SPAdes) (version 2) | ecosystem: Environmental > Aquatic > Non-marine Saline and...
TACTTAATATTAAAAAGACCCTTCATCTCATCAAAATATGAACGTATCATTTTAGCCTTGTGGTTAACTGAAAAATAGAATTTCTTCACTCCATATTCTGAAAAATTCTCAACAATATGCTCTATTATAGGCTTATCACCTATAGGAATAAGTGGCTTAGGCAAAACACGAGTAAATGGATCAAGCCTAGTTCCTCTACCTCCAGCCATAACAACTAAAGGAATATTAACTTCTTTTTTTACAGCTTTAAAAGCTTGCTCACCAGCAAAAATATCATTCCAACTCACAACATCAATTATTCTACTTCTTGAAACAATTGGAAGTGCTTGAATTTTCATATCTATAAATATCTTTTTCACTTGTTCAACATTATATGTTTTTCCCAACACAATAGGCTGCTTATTACATATCTTTGCAATTTTCTCCCCAAGATCATTCTTTTTTAAAATCCATTTTCTAATGTCTCCATCAGATAAAGCCCCATATAATGTGTCTTTATCTGAAACTACAAAAAGAATTTTCTCACCAAGATCTATCATTTGCTTCATCGCTTGCTTTACTGTGCATTTCTTATCAATCAACCATTTCTTAATATTAATATTTTCATTTACCATATACTCCAACCTCCATCTAGTACTATATTTTGTCCTGTTATATAAGAAGAGTCCTCACTAAGCAACAATGCAATCATTCCAACAATATCTGATTCTTTTGCCATTCTTTTTAATGGAGTTTTTTCTATATATTTTCTCACAAATTCCTTTGGTTGACCACGTTCTATCCCTCCCAAAGAAAGACAATTTACTCGTATATCTGGAGCAAGCATTGATGCCAACCATCGAGTAAACTGAATTAATCCACCTTTAGATACTGCATATGCAGCAGGATTTCCCATGTCTGTGCCTTTGTATAATGACATATCAGGAGCACACATACCATATATTGATCCAATATTTATAATACTAGCATTATTTTTTTCAAGCAATTCTAAACAACTTTGAAATAATACAAAATTAGCTGTTAAATTTACCTCTAAAGCCTTTCTCCATGTAGCAGCAGATTGCTCTTTAAAAGGCACTGCCCAACCCTCTAACTCTGATGTTCCAACAAAAGCTGCTGATGCCACTATCCCATTCAATTTTCCATATCTTTGCTTAACTTCATTTGCAATAGATATAACTTGTTTTTCATCCATAAAATCTACAATTATAGGATGTGCTTTTACCTTATATTTCTTCTCTATTTCAGAAGAAATTTCTTGTGAATTATTAATATCAACAAGAACAAGATTGGCGCCCAAACCTGCTAAAAAATATGCACACTCTTTTCCAAGATATCCTGCTGCACCTGTTATTAAAACAACTTTATCTTTAATATCTTTTAACATCATACACCTCTTATCTAGCTATTTACTTTGACTATTAGTTTTTATCAAATACTCAGCTATATTAAAATCATATTCAGAATCAATATCAATAGCTCTTTGTTTAGGAATAATAACTGTTCCAACTTTTCCTTCTAAAACTTTACTCGCTCTTTTCACATACTCTGCTCTTGCAGCATATACAACTGTTGTCACATCAAAAACTTCTGGTACATCTTGCCTCCTGGAAACATCTACTCCATCAATAATAACCGAGGCATTACCCTTGTCATCTAATGTAACCATATTAAAATATGGACTTCTATCAGACCGACACACTCCTATAACTATATCAACATCTGTCGTTAACAATTTTTCTATTGCTTTTTCCACATCCATATCTTCTCTAAGCGGAGAAGTAGCTGGTAATGAAACCAAAATATCTATTTTTTCACAACTATCTTTTTCAAGCACATCAATAGCATGTTTCCATGACAATATCTCAGGACTATCATCTGTGGCAAGTTCATCAGGTCTAACAAAAGGCACTTCTGCTCCATATTTAAGAGCAATCTCTGCTATCTTTTTAGAATCTGTTGATACTATCATCCTATTAATACTTTTTACTTTTTTGCCAGTTTCTACAGCATACGCTAAAAGGGGTTTAGAGCAAAGCTCCCGTATATTCTTGTCAACAACACCCTTAGATCCACCTCTAGCAAAAGTAACCCCTATTATATTCATATTAAGATCTCTTTCTTTTGATCAGCTGAAAGTTTGATCTTCTCTATTATTTCTATGATATTCAAACCTTCCTTCAAACTAACAATATTAGCTTGTTTTCCATCTATATAGCTAAAAAAATGCGTATACATATTAAAAAACATATCTTTTTTATCAAGAGTCTTCTCTTCATATAAAACTTCTCGTTTTTCGGAATCTTCAAAAACAATAGTCCCCTTTAAAACATCCCACAAAACAGTTCCTTTTTCACCTACAATACAACAAGACCTATGTACTGATTTATCTATCATATCAAGATGAATACTCGCGATATATTTTGATTTGAATTTAAAAATAATTTCAGCAAGATCTTCTGTGCCTTGTTCGAAATTTAAATTTGAAACTTTAGCTTTTACAGCAATAACTGATTCTGGTATTCCAAAAAGATCCACAACATAATCGATCTCATGACTCAATTCATTTATAATACCTCCACCCAAGGATTTTTTTGTACTTACACTATTTTCATATGTTTTTTTTCTCCACAAACGAAGGTCACTCCCAACCTCTGCTCTAATGTACTGGACATTCCCTACAAGATCCGACTTTAATATCTCCTTTAATTCAGGATAACTCTCTTTATACCTGAGCACATACCCTACCATCATCTTATTATTTGAGTTTTCAACAAGGTTAATCGCCTTTTCACTATCAACGTCTAAAGGTTTTTCAAAGAAAATAGCACTACCTTGCTCAATAAAAGGCTTAGCAGAATCAATATGAGAAATTGCAGGGTTAGTAACAAATACAATATCTGGCTGCCAAGAAAGTGCCTCAGAAACATCTTTAAAAACTTTGCTGATAAACACCCTTATTCCAGGATCAACATCTTTACTTTGAGGTCTTCTTAAAACACTAATTTCAACGTCAGGATATTTTTCTTTCAAGTATTTGACATGCCTCTGTCCAATACTTCCCAAACCTATTAACAATATTTTTCTTTTTTCCATGTTTTATATCACCCTATTTAATTTCCTTTATATTATAAAATTCTTTTTTTAAAATACCTGCCAATTTAACTGTTTTAAGCTTTTCAGTTATTTTAAGAGCTGTTTTGCCAACACCATAAGGATTTTTAAAACTTATTAGTTTTTTTCTAAACTTAACTGATAAAGCTTTTTCAATAGCCTTTTCTATCTCTTGTTTTTTATTACTGCATGATATTATGCTTTCAGTAGTTATTCTACCCTTTTGCCTATCCCCTATATTTACTGTTGGCGTCCTTAAACTAGGCGCTTCTATAATGCCGCTTGAAGAATTTCCAATAACTGCATCAACATATTTCATTGCACTTAAATAGCGCAACTGTCCCATTGAACAAAATGTTATTGCTTTATCTTTATTTTTTTTCGAATAGTCATCTATAAGTTTATTTATATCTTCTGATCCCATATCTGCATTTGCTTTAGTAAAGATCAAACCAGTATCTTTTTGTTTATCCAATACGTTTAACAATATCTCAAATTGTTTTTTAGCTGTATTATTTTCTAAAGTAACTGGGTGATATGTAATTAAAAAGTTTTTCTCTTTTAAGACAAATCCTATTGAACGCTCCAAGTCTTTCTTGGATAAAAGCTCCATGTTCTTTATATTATCTACCCCTAATGCCCCAACATTAAAAACATTTTTAGGATACTCCCCTAATTGTATGACACGTTTTCTATATTCTTTTGTAGAAACAAAATGTAAATGCGCCATTTTTGTTATTGCATGTCTTATCGACTCATCCATAGCCCCTATAGTAACTTCTCCACCATGTATATGCGCTATAGCAATACCATTTAACATAGCTGAAATAGCTGCTGCTAATGTCTCATATCTGTCACCTAAGACAACTAAGATATCAGGTTTAAGCTGTTGCAAAGCAGAAGATATCCCTTTTAAGGCTACCCCCATATCAGTTGCAACACCTAAACTATCATTTGATCTAAAAAACATTTTTACTTTTGCATCTATTTTAATACCATCTTTTAATATCTCTTTATATGTATTACCATATTTATCACAAAAATGCATTCCTGAAACAATAGTTTGCAGTTTCAATGCTTTATCTGCTTTTATTTCTTTTATTAAAGGTAATAAAAGCCCGTACTCAGCTCTAGTTCCTGTGAAAACGCATACTTTTTTCATAATTCCACACACTCATCTTTCTTTAAATCTTTTTTAGCTTGTTTGCCTATTATCTCATCCCATCGCATAGGAGAGATTCCTTGTCCCGGCCTTTTAGCGGTTATATTGTCCTCTGAAAAAAAACCCCCCTTTTTTATATCTTTTTTTGCAACTATGCTTTTTCTCACTACCTCTATATTTTTCATTTCTGATAAAGAAGGTTTTTTTATACCATCACCTAATGCTTTTTCTACATTCCTTATTTTTTCTATCATGCTCGTTAATTCATCAACATCTAAAGATGCTTTATGATCTGGACCTGTCATAGTTTTATCTAAAGTAAAATGTTTTTCGATAACTTGCGCGCCAAGTGTAGCTGCCGCAATCGGAACTTCTATCCCCAACGTATGATCAGAATATCCTACATTTACCCCAAAAGTGTCTCTAATTGTAATCATAGCTAATAGGTTTACATCCCCAAAAGGTGTCGGATATTCTGTATTGCAGTGTAAAATAGTTATATTCTCTTTTGGCGTACCAGAGGATATTAAAATATCCAACGCTACTCTTATTTCTTCTAAATTAGCCATACCACTTGACATTATAATTTTTTTTCTTAAACTTCCTATTTTCTGTAAATATGGCAGATTCGTTATCTCACCTGAAGGAATTTTGAATATTTCAAGACCAAGATTATTAAGCAAATCTATGCTTTCTAAATCAAATGGGGATGAAATGAATATAATATTCTTTTTATTACAATAAGTTATTAATTCTTTATGGGATACTCTATCTAACTCTAGTTTCCTAATCATCTCAAACTGAGTTTCGTTTTCTTCAGTTGTCTGTCTCTGATATTCTGCTTTGGCTGCATTTTTACTAATCATTCTTTCAGCTTTAAATGTCTGGAATTTTACAGCATCAGCCCCAGCTTCTTTCGCAGCGTCTATCATCCCTTTGGCAATACTTAAATCACCACTATGATTGACACCTGCTTCTGCTATTATAAAAGTTTTTTTCATTTAACCAGTTCTCTTGCTTTTATAAAAGTATTTTCTTTTATAACTACTCCCTGCACAACAATAGCTCCCATACCAACATGAACATTATTACCTATATTTATATTTCCGCCTAAAATACTACCAGGCGCAATATGAACAAAATCTCCTATTTTACAATCATGATCAACAGATGCTTTTGTGTTTATTATTACATTTTTCCCTATTTTAGTTCCAGGGTTAATAATAACACCTGCCGCTAAAAAAGAACCCTCTCCAATAAATACATTATCAGAAATATACGCTTGTGAATGAATAATATACGGCAATTCATAACCGATAGACTTTACTTTTTTGTATATTTTTTTACGCGTAGATACATCTCCTATAGAACCAACACAAATAAATGCTTTTTTTATACCTTTTTCAAAGAGATTTTCCAAAAGAGAATCATCACCTAAAACTTTAATGCCCAACACAGCTTTACCCGCAGGGATATTTTTATCTAATATTCCAAATATCGAGAGTTTATTTTGCCCCTTTAAAGCATCGATAACAACCTTAACATGCCCTCCGCCACCAATTAAAATTAAATCTTTTTTAGCCATTTAACTCTTTTAAAACCATTAAAGATACTTCCTTCATATTTTGTTCCTCATTCAAGGTCGAGCAAGGTAAACAAATTCCGTAATTATAAATTCTACATGCATTAGAACAAGTTGCCGAATATTTGCTTAAATAAGGCATCTCATTAGCAGGAATAAATATTCTTCTGGCTGGAATACCTTTATTTTTTAATTTTTGTATTAAATAAAGAATTTCGATTTCCTTTTCAATTTTAACACAAGTAAACCACCAACTTCCCATGGCATTATCATATTTATCTTGAAATTTAATATAAGGCAAAGTACTCAAGACTTTCTGGTATATTTCTCTGAAAGCTTTCTTCTTAGCTAGAAACCTATTTATTTTTTCTAATTGAGCCAGACCTAAGGCGGCTTCTATGTTGGTCATTCGATAATTAAATCCCATCTCACGATGAAAACCTGGTCTATCCTTGTCTTTTGACTGATTAACTAAATACCTTATATGTTCAATCCTCTCGGTATTATTGCTAACAATCATTCCACCGCCACCAGTTGTTATTAGTTTATTTCCATTAAAACTAAAACAACCAAAATCGCCAAAAGTTCCTGTATGTTTATTGTTAATCTTAGCTCCTAAACTTTCAGTTGCATCTTCAATAACATAAAGATTATGCTCTTTAGCAATATCTATTATTTCTTCCATATTGCAGGGATTACCATATAAATGAACCGGGATAATAGCCTTTGTTTTATCGGTAATCGCTTCTTTTACCTTTACAGGATCTATATTCCAAGTATTAATGTCAACATCAACTATCATAGGAATTGCACCCGCATAAAGAATGGGATTAATGGTAGCCACAAAAGTTAAGGCTGGCACTATCACTTCATCTCCTGGGCCTATTCCTAATTCATACAACGCCATATGAATTGCCGCCGTTCCACTTTGAACAGCAACTGCGCCTTTAACTCCTAAATAATCTGCTATTTTTTTTTCAAATTTAGACACAAAAGGTCCAACAGATGAAACAAACCCTGAATCAATTGCTTCGCATAAATATCTTTTCTCAGTTTCTCCCAAACAAGGGGCATCTAGATATAGTTTTTTCATATTATTAGCTCTCAGATTTCAGCCATCAGCCTTTAGCTTTTCAGCTTTTTATGCAATCCCATTAACATCTTGCTTAATTCAGTTACTTTATGATATATCTCTTGACTAATTTTAATATATTTCAATTCTTCACAAATTACTAAAATTGCTTCCACCTCAGAAATAGATCCTATCGCTATATTGATAAAATTTGCAAATTCTTTATCACTGTAACGATTTTTACCTTCGGCTATATTCAACGCAACAGAAACAATTGCTCTTTTGATTTGTTGTTTTAAATTATATTCTTCCGTTTTAGGCAAAGTCTCAACAATACCATATATCTCTTTTATAAGAATTATTGACTTTTTCCACACTTCTAAATCTTTAAAATTATTCATTTTCTCTATCGCTGATAGCTGAAAACTAATAGCTGACAGCTAAACATTATATATATTCGCCTTGTATCTTTTATTATTATTTCTATCAGAAAACCATTTTATGGTTTCTCGCAGCCCCTTATCTAGGAAATATTTTGGCCTCCAATCGGTCAATTTAATAATTTTACTATTATCACCGTACAATCTCATAACTTCTGATTTCTTAGGACGCAGCCTTTTTTTATCACAAATTACTTTTGCCTTTGGATTAATATGAGCTATTATCTTCCCTGCTAATTCTTTTATAGAAACTTCCGTATTCGAGCAAATATTTATTTCTTCCCCTATAGTTTTGTTTGATTTTGCTATCTCAATAAACCCTCGACAAATATCTTTTACGTAATTCATATCTCTCTTCGGGCTTAAATCTCCTAATTTTATTTCTTTTTTCCCTGAAATAAGTTGGGTTATAATAGTTGGTATCACAGCTCTTGCTGATTGCCTAGGACCATAGGTGTTAAATGGCCTTACTATTGTGACCGGAAGCTCAAAAGAACGGTAAAAGCTTTCGGCTATCCTATCTGCTCCTATCTTAGTCGCGCTATATGGAGACTGCCCTTGAAAAGGATGTTTTTCATCAATAGGCACATATTGGGCTGTCCCATAAACTTCAGAAGTAGATGTAACTAATATTCTTTTGGTTTTTAATTCTCTTGCTGCCTGCAAAATATTTAATGTTCCTTTGATGTTTGTGTCAACATAAGAATCCGGCGAGTGATACGAAAAAGGTATTCCTATTAACGCAGCAAGATGGAAAACACTGCTACATCCCTTCATAGCTTCACGCACGCCATTAGGATCTCGTATGTCACCTACAAAAACTTCTATTTTTGACAATTTAGATTTTGAAAAAGCATCTAGCCAGCCCCAAGAATTAAATGAGTTGTAAAAAACAAAGGCTTTAACTTTACAGCCTTCTTCTATTAACTCCTCCACAAGATGACTTCCTATAAAACCATCTGCGCCAGTTATAAGAATTTTTTGGTTATTTTGATTCATTTAATTGGACTTTTTCGCTATTAAATTATACTACCAATTACATCCATTCAGACTCCGTCTCTCTCACTCCCAGGCACAATCAGAGATTATGCCTGATTACAATGATTAAAAAAAATTACGGTAATTAAACCATTAATTTTCTAACTTAACCGCAAGCAGATTTTGCCCTTTCGGCTAAGCCGATTCAACGTCTACTGCATCAACAATACATTTTATCGACGAAGTAATTGCTTCTATGGAAATCACCAAAGTTACATTTTTGTTTCGTTTTTCTATGATATAACCCTCAACTCCTTTTAAAGGGCCTTCTTTGACTGCAATTTTATCGCCTATCTTTAAATAAGGGTGAGGATCAATTTTAACCTTGCTTTTAATCAATATTCTCAACGAATCAATAACGCTATCTTGAATAGGTATATATTGATTTTTAAAATGAACAATGTTTGCTACCCCCGGTTGTGAGACAACTGTTATTTTATCTTCTAAAGAAAATTTAGCAAAACAATAGCTTTTGAAAAGGGGCTGCTCGATAAACTTTATCCGGTCTGACCATCTTTTTCTTAAAACCACTGTGGGTGTAAAGGATTCTATTCCTTTTTCTATGAGAGCTGACTCTACAAATTTCTCGTGGCGGGAACGAGTGTAGAGGGGATACCAGTTGGCGTTCATGGCGTTTATAGCGTTCATAGAGTTCATTGCGTTTATAGAGTTTGTAGAGTTTAATAAAAGAGAATTCATTTTAGAAGCTCCATTTGTTTTGCTAATTCTTTAGAATAAGGAAGATATTTTGACAATCTTTTAGGAAGCGATGTTTTTATTCTATACGTTGAAACACCAATTGGTTTATTAACATCCTTGAGCGCATATTCAACGATTATCCGGTTTTTGCCCTTACAGATAATAATTCCAATAGAAGGATTCTCGTCTTTCATTTTGAGCTTATCATTAATGGCTGAAAGATAAAATTGCATTTTACCGGCATATTCGGGCTTAAAGTTTCCTATCTTTAACTCGATAGCAACAAGGCATTTTAATTGCCTGTGGTATAAGAGCAAGTCAATAAAAAATTCCTCACCTTCTATCTCAATACGGTACTGATTTCCGATAAAACAAAAATATCCTCCCATTTCTAGTAAAAACTTACGGACATTATTCATCAGTGTGCGTTCCAATTCCCTCTCCAGATGTTCTTCGCCGAGTTCAAGGAAATCAAATGTATATTCATCCTTTACAGCCAGTTTTGCTTGTTTTCGTATTTTTGCCGGAACAGTTTTATTAAAATTCGTCTGGTTAGCAAGCGTTTTCTCAAAAGACTGATTTTCAATATGATGGATGAGTACGTTTTTCGTCCAGCCAAATTTTTTGGTCATAGTAACGTAAAACTCACATTCTGCTTTCTTTTTACACTTATCCATAATAACAACATTATGCGTCCAGCCAATTTCTGCAACCATTGGTTGCAGTTTTCTATTATGCGCATAACTGCGGTAGAAATTACGCATATACCAAATATTGCGCACTGAAAAACCTTTTATCCCCGGAAACTCTTTCTGCAAATCCTTAGCGAGATTCTCCACCACAGATTTACCCCATCCAAGCGCCGTTTGTTTACTAACAATCTTTCTGCCTATATCCCAATAAAGAAAAATAAGCTCTTTATTTACTGCTTTTAAAGCCTCATACTGCGATTTGCGGATTCTTTGCTTAATATCTTCAAGAAAAACCCTGTATTCGGTTGCGTTTGTGGCGTTGGTTGCGTTTGTTGAGTTCATTGGGTTTGTAGGGTTCATTGAGTTGGTTGCGTTTGTGGCGTTTATAGAGTTCATTGCGTTTATAGAGTTTATAGCGTTATTTGAGTTAATTACTTTTCCTTAAATACTTTATGAAATTGGATATTAATCTGGCTGTTTTATCTGCAAACATACTCTGAACCTCTGCTGCAGAACCTTTGCTTATAAATAAAAACTGAACAAATTCTTTGTTAGATCTTCTTGAAAAACCCTCCGCTATATTGTTCATTATAGATACAGAAGCCGATTCTATTTGACTGGTGAATCGATACCTTCTTGAAATACTTTTTTCTTCAGTAATATCAAATACCCTGTTAGTCAGCTTTCTTGCTTCTTGCCATGCCTGAATGTCTTCGAATTTTTCTATTTTCATATAGCGTCTATGGCGTTGGTTGCGTTTATAGAGTTCATAGGGTTTGTTGAGCTCATAGCGTTAATTGTGTTTCCCTAATCAGCACCTAATCAGCACCTAATCAGCACCTTGTTATTTGAAAATATACACTACGGCTCTACCTTTACCTTGCCGCACAATGATATTTTTATTAAGTAAATCGCTTAACTCTTCATAAGCAGTTTTATGAGAAACTTTATTGATTTGCATATATTTACCTTTTGTGATCTTCCCGTATGCATTAATATGCTCTATCGCTTTCTTTTGTCTATCATTCAAATCTAGTTTATGAAGTTTCTGCTTTTCTATCTCTTCCTCAAACGATTTTCCCGGTCCAATTAAAGTAACCTCAAAACCACCAGCGGTATTTTGGAATTTCGGCTCGGAAAGATTATCCTTCTTCACCCATTCAATTACTCTATTAGTTCCCTTACCCCACTGCTCAATATATTTTATTAAAAATAACTTATCTGCCAGTAATTTGTTTCTGGGAATTGATCTGTGCTTTGTCTTTAGGTCGTGAGGGGTCAAAGGACTAAGTAATTTCCCGGGATTCCAAACTTCTACTCTATCATCATAAATTGACAGTTGAATCTCCGCATTAGAATAATAATCTCTGTGGGCTAAAGCATTAGACAAAACTTCTTCAAGGGCTCTTAAAGGATATTCCCAGCGATCATATCTTTGGTTAGCATCAAAAAATACCGCATGTTTTGTATGCTGCATAACAAATTTGATTGCCTTTTGTCTTAACTCAGGAATTACTCCATCCAAAACTTTCATATCTATATAATCCAGACTGTCTATCCCTTTAAAGCGCGCGCATCTTATCCTTGATTGCAAGAAAAATTTCTGGGGCTTTTTAGCAAAAAGTAGAATTGCTGTATTAGTTAAACCTTTGCCTTTAAACATGCCTAACTTTTCCATAGCCTCTTTCATGGAAATGCTAGGATTAACATCAAAATCTCTTTCTTCTTTCGCTTTCTGGAGAAACCATTTAATCTTACTTTTATCTATGTCTTTTAACTGCGCGCCTTTACATATCTGATTATCAAACTGAATTTTGCCTATATCCTTAGCAAATTCTATAACTTCTTCGGAAGACATCGGCTGATCATGAGTACCGACTCTTTTATATGAGATGTTTTTGTAGGAGTGAATACTGCCGGTTTTCTTTACGTGCACTACAAAAATAGTCTTTTTATCTATTTTCACTTTTTCTATCTCAGGATAAATGGATGGTTTACAAGAATGAGATATGTTAGCTATCTGTTGCTCGATTTTTTTAACTGTTTTGCATCCAACTATCTCGTCCTTATCAGATACACCAACCATAGTAAGCCCATCATTGGTATTAGCAAACGCGCAAATAGAATCACCTATTCCTTTGGAAGGCAATAACTTAAATTCTACTTTCTGAGTTTCCCCTTTTTTAATTAGTTTAAGAATTTTTTCTTTTGTCATTTTTTTCTTTAGTAATATCAAATACCATGTTAGTCAGCTTTCTTGCTTCTTGCCATGCCTGAATGTCTTCAAATCTTTCTATTTTCATATAGCGTTTATGGCGTTTGTAGCGTTAATAGCGTTGATAGAGTTTGTTGAGTTAACAGTCTATTTTAATCGTCCGCTAATCGTCCGCTAATCATCCGCTATATCCGTAAAGTGTAACGAGCACCTCTTCCCTTACTAATTATTTCGATAATTCCTTTCCTTTCTTTGTTGTTACATATTTCTGGTTACTACTCTGGGGATTATCGGGGATAGTCATATAAATAAGTCCTGCCTTAATAAGCGGCCGGAGCATCTGATTACGAAACCTAGTTCTGTTAGTCTGGGACACCGCTTTCATAAGCTCTGTTATAGATACCTCAGAGACTGCTTTATTAAGAATCTTAACTGCGATATCACTTGGAACAGACTTAGGACAGACTTGGGACAGACTTGGGACAGATTCTGTCTCAAGTCGTTTCTCGACAGGAATTCCTTTTTTCTTGAAAGTTACCAAGAAATTCCCACTCACTTCTTCATAATCAGGGATATTAAGTTCATACTCTTTCATCAAACGATTCATTTTTTTAATTCCAGTTCCCCATCTTTCTATATATCCAGCAAGAAATAAAACTTCCGCAATACCCGGATTCCTCAATACTGACACACGTTTTTTAATAATATCTTTAAGTTTCACTCCTAAAGGAAGCTCTCCGGGAGACCAAATTTCAACCCTATCATCAAAAATTGCTACATCTATATGGCTTGGAATCCTATAATCTCTATGTGCCACCGCATTCGCTACAGCTTCTCTAATCGCAAGGTAAGGAAGCTCATACCGCTCATGACGCCGCCCTGTTTCCTGGCTAATCCATGCTGATTTACGCAAATTGCGCAAAACAAAACGTTCAGCTGAATCTATCTGCTGAAAGATATTATCTTTGATTTCAATATGGTCAAGAATCCTGCCTGTCTTATCAATTCCTTCAAATACAGCACACTTCACAATAACATCCGGAAAGTATCTTTGAATTTGTTTACCAAAACTTACGATTCCGGCAAAGTTCAATTTGCTTTGAGTGAGTAAACCAAGTTTAGCTAAAGTAACTGTTCTGTTTTTGCGAAGATCAACAGGTAAATTCCTCTCTTCCTGCGCCTTTCTAAGGAACCATTTAAGAGTCTTTTGGTCAATATCTTCGCTGTATTCTTTCACTATAGTCTTATCAAACCTGTATGCAGGATTTTCTCTTTCATAAAGATATTTCTCGACTTCATATCTTGAAAGATAGGCATTACTAGTTCCTACCCGCTTATATGCTTTCCCTTTGTAAAAATAAGGTTTCTCCGCACTATTTTTCAACTCGACTACCAGAATTCCTTTTCCATCTGCTGTTTCCGTATACACGTTCGGATAAAGCCTCGGCTCAATCAAAGACAGTATAGTTGTAGAAACCTTCTTCAATGTACTATCACTAATATCTTGCCCTATTACTTTTCCCTTATCCGATATGCCAAAATATATAGTTCCGATACCGCTATTGGCAAAGGCACAGAGATCATTTAGCGCTGCTTTCAATTCCGCAGTTGATTTTTTAAGTTCTACCTTCCCGGACTCTTTAAATTTCATCTTAAAATTTTCGTTCTCCCTTCTATTCTCTATCTTCTACCCTCTATTGCCTATCCTCTTTACTCTTCTGCCAAAACTCCACAAAGAATGCAATGAATATACCTAACATTAACCCTACAACTGCCGAAATAATAATCATTTGTTTTTTCTTTGGTTTTATCGGGTTAGTTGAAAGTGAGACAGGCTGTATTTCTCGGAAACTACGTATGGATTCTTTCTGTTTATCTAAATTAAATATTTCTAAAACAATTCTTTCTCTTCCTATTAACAAACTTTTTATTTCTTTTTCCTTGTCCAATTTTTTCATTCTTAGAGAAACCAGCTCACTATCAAGTTGGTCCAAATGGTTTATTGCTTGCTGTATAGTAGTCGTATACAAAATAGACCCTACAATGCCATCGATTTTTTGTTTATTTATGAACTTTTCCCGTTCTAATATAATATTTTCCGTATTGGTTTTCGTCTCCTCTATTCTCACAGCCAGAGATTCTATCCTTGGCTCTAATAAAATTAGATAAGCCTTTGCACCTTCAATTTTCATATCCATACTCTTGATAGTGTTTTTCTTAATTGCTTCCTCGGTATTCTTACGGTCCCTCTCCGCTTCAAGCCTAGGTGAATAATCAACATCCATTTGAGCAAAAAGTTCACTCAATACTTTCTTACTATTTTCTAAATCTTGTTTTGTTACATCAGCATATATTGACAATAATTGATTTTCTTTTGGAATGGTAACTTTAAAAAAACCGATATTATTAATATTATATTTACTTTCAAAGTCGAGATTCTCCAATATTTTAAAATTATAAAACCCACCTTCAATCTTTTCTTTTATCTTTGACGAAGAATCTAAATAAACATTCTCACCTATGGTAGGTACTTCTAATATTTGAGTCATTTTATAAACTGGAACAACAGTAAGACTATATAATACAGCAGCAACAACACAAATAATAAATATACCTATTATTAGTTTTTTTCGTTTAATGATGACTTTGATGTAATCCATTAAGTTGATTTCGTCGTTCGGATAATTTTGGTATT
>Ga0208904_1001689_pt1 | contig 14708 bp, 17 predicted proteins | sample AntAceMetag02UKB_FD_184774 | JGI IMG/M metagenome (GOLD analysis project Ga0208904, IMG submission 184774) | Saline lake microbial communities from Ace Lake, Antarctica - Antarctic Ace Lake Metagenome 02UKB (SPAdes) (version 2) | ecosystem: Environmental > Aquatic > Non-marine Saline and...
CTTCGGTGGAAACAGATTCATAAAGTCTAAGACAAACTCTTCTCGGCTAAACCCAGCTGACAGATTGTTAGCATAGATTCCTTTTAAAATTTCGTCGGTCATAGCGACTTGCATTTGTGGTTTTCCGTCTGGTCCCACTTGACCTGGTTGAGGTGGTATTGGTTGATTGTTCATAATATTTTTTTATTTGTTAATTAATTATTTATTTATTTTGTTACTAGCTTCTATCTCTTTATTTAACTCTTCGTCTTCACCTAGATCATACTTTTTTCTAAATTCTGCAATCCGCTCAAGATTATTCTTTGAAGTAATATTTGACAAATCAGTTAAACAATTTTTATCAATTTTTCTTAACAATCTAGCGACTGGCATCAATCTCCCGTTTACATGAGATTTTATAAACATTGTCATAATATCTTGATAATCAAAATTATCTTCGTTTGTGTCAGTTATTTTCTGCACTAAGCCTTTAAACATCTCTTCTAAATTATGATAGCCACCCGGTCCTGGAATCATATAATGATCTTGCTCTATTTCCTCTTCTGTAAGCCTTGAATCTAATTCTCTTACTTCATCTTTAAACTTTTCTTCTTCTCTAATATGCTGTAAATAAAAACTATTTGTCAGGGTTTGAACTATGGCCTCATTCATACCATCAAGTTTAATATCACCATCTACCTCTAAAGGACTGCCACTTTTAACAGCTACACCACTCCTTGATTTTTCATGTTTTTGTATTTCTGGAAAGTGATAATACTTATTAAAACCGTAATAATGAAATAACTCATGAACAATTACAGTAGCAGTGTCTAAATCTACTTTCTGTAATTTAGCTTCGTTAAGCAACACTCCCTCATCGCCACAACAACCTATAACATCTTCGGCTAATTTATATTTTTTAAATACTTCTTCGGGCAATAAATGAACCATTTCCTCATTCGGCTCATTTAAATCAATCCCAAACTCAGACAACATCTCACCCATTTTAGGAATAGCCCAATTTATAAACTCACTTAATTCTGGAGACTTTTCTAGCTCCCCTTCTATAGGAGTTTCTTGTACTTTTCTCATGCCTTCGGTAATGGCTTTTTGTTTATCATCAGATTCTAACCCACCATCCGCATCCATGAAATATAAATTTTTTTCTTTTGCTTTATAGTTAACTTGTTTAACATTTTTATCTATTGCTACAGACCCATCAATCCAGACTTCCGGCATTTGAAGTTCTTGTTCGTCATCATATTCACCAGTCGAAGTATAATATTTTCTTGCACTTTCTAAATCTCGCTCTTCATCTTCACTATTTTCAAATGTCTCTTCTATAAATTGATGATCTCTAACTATTAAATCTTCTTTTTTTTGAGAAAAAACTGTCGCATTACTCAAAACACCTGACTGACATAATTTAATCCATGTTCTAGTATTTACCCAATCTTTTAGAGATTCTAAAGGAATTGCTAAAACGAAATTCTTGTTAGCATTTTCTTCATCAATCTCTATTCCTTGTTCTTGTAGCCAAGTTAAATCACAATCATAAAACTCAGATCTATTTTCTATTTCGTTTTCTATAGTTTCAGGTGAAAAATGAACTAGACCTACTTCATCTTCGGCTGTTTCTATTTCTAAATTTTTCAAATAAAAATCTGCCTTATCTTCAGCGTCCTTCATAAGGTCTTTGTCTTCTAACCAAGTTTCGTCAAAACCTGGCTGATATTTAGACTTATTTTTTTCAAAATCTTTTTCTGGCATATTATTTTTGTTTTGCAACTAATATTAAACGATTATTTTTCTGAAACTTTTTATCTGTAGTTTCAATCTCTTTTTTATCTAAGACTTCAAATCCTACCTTTTCAACAGACTCGATTGTTTCTCGAATACTTCTTGGTCTTTGTTTTGAATACAAATCTTCTAAGCCATAGTCGACAACATTATTTATGAATAACAAAGCATCTTTTGACATTAGATCCTTTAGAATTGTCATAAACAAAACATAATCTATATAATTAAAAACATGTGAAATTATTACTGAATCAAATTTTATTTTTTTCTGATTAGTTTTGTTAAATGCTTTTAATGTCTCATTCTTTAATTTAGAAAGAGAATCCCCCTCTATTTTATTTAAATCACAGTACACTGGAAATGTTTCTGGAAATTCTTTTTTTAAATTATCAATCACGTAACGATCATTTTCCCAATAAAAAATATTTTTATCTGGAAATTTCTTCGATGTTATAAGAGGGTTGAAAAACGGACCAACTTCTAATATATTTTTACCTAGTTTATCTTTATATTTACCAACATACAACATCAATTCTAAGCTACCGTCTATCATTCTTTGCCGAGCTTGAGTATCGAACCCCTCTCCGTATGGATTATCATTTAAAGACCAACCGGGCCAATTGTTTTTATTATCTGTCATATTACTTTTGTTTAACTTCTTTTTCTAATTGCTCATTTGTTTCCCTATCTTCACCCAAACCATATTTTTTTCTTAATTCATTTACTTTTTGTAAATTTTCATTATTTGGTATCGCTCCAATTTCTGCCAAATCATGAAGACAATCTTTATCAACTTTTCTTAACATTCTAGCTAAAGGCAACAAACGACCATTAAAGTAGGCCTTATAGAAAACATCTTTTGTATCTTCATTGTCAGTATATTTATCATCAACCACGGCTATCTTTTTAACTAAATCATAAAATAATGATTCATATGGTCCATAGCTAGAAGTTTTTGGATAAACGTTATAACCTTTTCCTCTATATTCCTCTGGAAGAGATGAATCTAATTTTTTTACATCATCTTCGAAAAAAGGACCTCCTTTAATTTTATTAATATATACTTGAAATGTTAATGTTTCAGTTATAGCTTCGTTTAAAGCCTTTAGTTTAATATCATCTGGTGTTCCTTCCAAAGGACTAGCCGAATCGACAGTTAAGCCACTTCTTCTTTGACTATGATCACCAGTTTCACCAGAACGACAATGTTTCTTAAAACTAAAATAATGCAGAATTTCGTGTATTAAATTCAATGCTAGGTTTAAGTTAAAATTTTTAAACCTCTCTTCATTCAAAACAACCCCCTCCCGACAACTAAACCCATCAGAACCTTCTGTCGGCATATGCTTCTTATAAAATTCTTTTGGTAATAAATGAATCATTTTTAAAGTAGGAGAATTTAAATCAGTTTCGTATTTTGATAAATAATCTTCAATTTCAGGAATAACCCACTCAATAAATTTTTGAAGTTCAGGCGGCTTCTCTATTTCTCCCTCAAAAGGTTGTTCTTGATACTCACGCATTTCGACTATAATAGAATCTTGATGATCATCTGTTTCTAGCTCACCATCCTCATCTATGAAATATATATTTTTTTCTAAATTTCTTTCTCCCATATTATTTTTGTTTAACTTCTTTTTCTAATTGTCTTAAAAAGTCTTGCATATACTTTATCATTGGTTTAGCGATTTTTTTGGCTGATTCTGTTTTTAGGTTTTCAAAAAAGGCAATCTGGAAATTAACTTGATTAACAATCGGCTCAGCCATAGGTTCACCTAAATCTAGCATTTCTTGGAAAAAATCCATGGATTTACAAAAACCTTTTCCCTTAACATCATTTTCATCGTATTCTTGGTTACCTGCAAAATGTGTAAAAGGTCGCACAATCCCCATAGCTCCTAGAGCGTCTAACATATCTGCATCCTTAAGTATGGCCGTTAATTCTTCTCTACCTTGACCAGGAGTAGAGTGACTAGCAACTGCTAAAATAACTTCTTCTCTTTCCTGAATATCAAATATCTTATGCTTCTCTAAAAACTTCCGAGCAATAGCGGCCCCAATAATTCCATGATTCTGCCCTTTCTTTGTTGTGGCTCGACCAATATCGTGAAGCAAGGCGGCTGCCTCGACTTGTTCTATATTTTCAAACTTTTCTGCCTTCGCAAGTTTCAATGCCCAATTTCTAACCCTGTTAACATGCTGAAAACCATGCGCAATTTCTGCGTCCATTTGTTTTATAACGAACTTTTCAATTTTAGCTATATTGGACATAGTTTATTTATACTTAATCTTTATTATAACTCGCCGTAGCCCTTAGGCGAAGGCGGGTAAATTATTCAACACTTCTAAAGTTATTTCACTAGCGCTATTTACTATTAGATCTGCACCAGAAAAATCATGATCTTTTGTATATTCATTAGGGATCACAATACATTTCATCCCCGCTGCCTTAGCAGCTACTAAGCCTACACCAGAGTCTTCAAAAACCACACATTCATTTGGCTCTACTCCTAACTTTCTAGCAGTTAAAAGATACGATTCAGGATCTGGCTTTCTTTTATCACAATCATCAAATGTAACAACTTCTTTAAAAACATCGTTCAAACCAGTGTTTGTCAAAACTTTTGTTGTACTCCTCATACTGGAAGAAGTTGCTAAGGCTAAAGTGACTCCTTTAGTATGCAAATCATTTATCAAACTTACGGCAAATTCAATCGGCTTAACGTTATTTATCAGTTTGTGATATTCTTTACTCTGAATTTTCCTAAATTCATCATATGAGAAATCGTACTGATCTTGAAAATACTTTTGATAATCAGCTGGATGCTTGGCAACAACATATTTCTTGTCTTCTTCTGAGATATCAACATTAAGCTTTTTAAAAGCATTGGTAACTGAATTTATATTACAAAGCTCAGAATTTACTATGACTCCATCTCTATCAAATATAACTGCCTGCATAAGATTATTTTTTATCTTCTGACTTATCTTCTGTTTTATCTTTTGATTGACCTTCAATAATACTATCTACTTGTTTAACTGGTTGTCTTTGACGTCTACCACCCATTAATAAACTAAAAAATCCAGCTATGTACAAGGCTAGTGTGACTGTCACAATAATTATAAAGTTTGGTACTGCTCCAGGCCCCATTGATTCAACAGCGGCTCCATTTATCAAAAAACCAATAATAAGCACTCCCATCGCCCCTACTACTTTTACTATCATTCTAACTGGTTTTGTCATAGTATTCATCCTTACTTATCTAACCACTTACTCCAACCATGCCTTCACCTAAAGGCTTCGGCAGGTTAATTCAGAGTAAGTTCGTTAGGAAATAATTAGTCCATATCTACATCAACATCTGCATCTGGAGCAGCGTCAACATTGTTATCTACTTCTGGAGCATCTGTCTTAACTTCATTTTCATTTGAAGTCATATCTTCTGCTTTATTAATTACTTGTTTGTCTTTCATTCCAAATAGTTTCTTTAACCACATACTGTTATAAATTATATTTATTAGTTACGTTTTTATTCCTCGCAGGCACAAGACCTGCTCTACTTTCCGTGAATTTCATATTTTCATCCACCCACCGAAACCTGGCGAAGTTGAAAGCGAAGACAGGTTATTTCTTTTCGGTGAATTCTCCTTCAACTGGTTCATCTTTACCTTTTGGTGCCTCTGGACCTTTTGGACCTTGAGGTCCACCTGGGTTAGGACCTGCTTGAGGACCACCAGCTTGAGGGCCGGCTCCTGGAGGAGGAGTTCCTGCTGGACCACCTTGTGGACCGCCTTTTGGAGCATCTTGTTTATAAAGCTTTTCACCAATCTTTTGAGCTGCATTAGATAATTCTTCGGTCGCTTTTTTGATCTTGTCTAAATCATTTCCGTCTTTAACCTGTTTAAGAGCTTCGATCTTTTCTAGAACTGGTTTTCTTTCTTTATCATCTAGTTTTTTACCAGCATCTTTCATAGCCTTCTCAGTTGAATGAACTAGAGTATCAGCTAGATTTTTAGCCTCGACAAGTTCTTTCTTTTTCTTATCATCTTCAGCATGTACCTCAGCATCTTTTTTCATTTTTTCTACTTCTTCGTCAGACAGACTAGAAGCTGCTTCTATTCTAATAGATTGTTCTTTGTTAGTTCCCTTATCATGAGCTTTTACATTTACAATACCATTCGCATCAATGTCAAAAGTAACTTCGATCTGTGGTACACCTCTTGGAGCTGGAGCCACACCATCCAAATGAAATCTACCTAAAGATTTATTATCAGGAGCCATCTCTCTTTCTCCTTGTAAGACGTGAATCTCTACAGAAGGCTGATTGTCAGCAGCTGTACTAAATACTTGTGATTTGCTTGAAGGGATAGTTGTGTTCTTTTCAATAAGCTTAGTAGAAACGCCACCAAGTGTCTCGATACCTAGTGAAAGTGGAGTAACATCTAAAAGTAAAACGTCTTTGACGTCACCTTGCATAACACCACCTTGAATAGCAGCGCCAGAAGCAACTACTTCATCAGGGTTAATACCAACATGTGGTTTTTTACCAAAAAATTCTTCTACTTTTTGTTGGACTAATGGCATTCTTGTCATACCACCAACCATGATAACTTCTTCAATATCTTTTACTTCTAAACCAGAGTCTTTTAGAGCTTCTTGGACTGGTATCATAGTTTTAGCTACTAATTCCCCGACAATCTCTTCTAACTTTGCTCGAGTCATTTTCAAAACCAAATGTTTTGGTCCTGAGTCAGTCGTCGTAATAAATGGTTGATTGATTTCTGTCTCAACTGCAGAAGAAAGCTCGATCTTAGCTTTTTCTGCTGACTCTTTAAGCCTCTGTAATACCATCTTGTCAGTTGAAAGATCGACTCCTTCTTGCTTTTTAAACTCATCAATTATCCAAGCGATAATAGCTTGATCAAAATCGTCTCCACCAAGATGAGTATCACCATTAGTAGATTTTACTTCGATAGTGTCTTCTGATACTTCTAAAATAGACACATCAAAAGTACCACCACCAAGATCATAAACTGCTATTTGTTGATCTTTCTTTTTATCAAACCCATAAGCTAGCGCTGCCGCTGTTGGCTCGTTGATTACACGCTTTACATCTAGACCAGCGATTTTACCAGCATCTTTAGTAGCTTTTCTCTGAGAGTCATCGAAGTAAGCTGGGACAGTGATCACAGCTTCAGTTATTTTTTCTCCTAGCTTTTCCTCGGCGTCAGCCTTTAGCTTTTGCAAAATCATAGCAGAGACTTCTTCTGGTGAATGATCTTTGTCTCCCATTTTTACTTTTACTCCGCCGTTAGCTTTTTCTATTTTATAAGGCAATGTCTCAGCATCTTTTTGAACTTCAGCATCAGTGAAAGCTCGACCGATCAATCTCTTCACAGAAAAAACTGTGTTTTCTGGATTTGTAACAGCCTGTCTTTTAGCAGTTACACCAACAAGTCGTTCACCATTTTTACTAATAGCAACAACTGATGGAGTTGTTCGAGTTCCCTCTTTGTTTTCTAAAACCTTTGGGTCCCCACCCTCAATGACTGCCATGCATGAGTTGGTTGTACCTAGGTCAATTCCTAAAATTTTTGACATAATATTATTATTTTATTATTAATTAAATTATTTTTCAGATCCAGCAGAGCAAGTTTTATACTTGCGGTTGTTAACCATTACATTCGCAGGCTTAAAACCTGCTCTACTTATAAATCTAACTTTTTTTCTTAATATCTATTTTTACTTTCTTTGATTTTGTTTCCCCTTCTTTTGGGACTGTGACTTTCAAAACTCCGTCGGCAAACTCAGCAACGCTCTTATCTGATTTGACTGAAGCCGGTAAACTTATTGACCGGTGAAATGTTCCTCGAAAAATTTCTTTTTTGTAATAATTCTCTTCGTCTATTTCTGTTTTCTTTTCAGCTTTACCTGAAATTGATAAAATATCATTTTCAATATTTACTTCAACCTTATCTAGGTCTACTCCTGGTAAAGATGCTTCCACGATGACATTTTTTTCATCCTGATAGACATCTAGTGACGGAGCAAAACTTTTATTGGTTGTTGGTAAAAATGAGTCAGACTTATCGTCAAAAAATGGTGACCATCTAACTAATTTCATATGTTTTATTATTAATTTTAAATTATATTTGGTCGGGGTTAAACAACCCCTCCCTATTCTTATTAACTCGCACCCCCAAGAGGTGCTCTACTTTTCGCGAATTTAATATCTTCGCGTTTTCATGATCCTACTTCGCCACCTTCACCTTAGCAGCTATTAATACCCTATCGTGCATTTTATAACCTGGGGTTACTTCTTCAAAAACTATATCTTTTTTAACTCCTTCTTTTTCTTCACATACTATGGCTTCGTGAAGCTCTGGATTAAACTCTTCTCCGACTGTTTTAATCTCTTCAAATCCGAGATTTTTTAAATATTCTTTAAATTGTTTATTAATCTGCATTATCCCAACCACCCAATCTTTCTCTTGTTCATCTTTGGGAATATGCTTAACTGCTAATTTCATGTTGTTATAAATCGGTAAGATCTCCATGATAGCTCCAGCGGCTGCAAACTTTAATAATTCTTGTTTATCTTTGTCTGATTGTTTTTTATAATTGATCAGATCAGCCTTAGCTCGCTTCCACCCTTCGAGATGCTCTTCTGTCTTTTTCTTATACAATTCTATATTTTTTACTTCTTTGTCAGCCGAAGCCTTAGCGAAGGCTGATTTTTTCTTAAGCTCTTTCTTTTCTTCACTCATTTATATTTATGTTAATGATTCTTTTATAAAATTTAATCTGGCCATGTTTTTTTGATAATCCATTCGAACAGGTCCTAGAATACCTACTAGTACTTTATTAATTTCAGTAGCTACGACTCCAGAATCAGCACCAAACGGATTTTCATCGCCTATTAAAACCCTGGTTTCACTATTTAAAACTTTTTTAATCGCTGGCATCATTTCTTCAAGATGATCAACAACCTGTGAAATAGATTGAACTAGATCAATCTCCTGAAACTCTGGCTGTCTGAAAAGGTTAGCTAACCCTGTAAAATATGTATCATGTTCAGAAAAACCGATAAAAACTGTCAGTTCTGACATATTGCCTAATTTTTTGGCGGTATTTTTAAGATTATCTAATTTTAAGCCTTTTTGTAGCTCTGTCTTTTCTTCACTAGAAACATCTTCACTTTCTAAATATTCTGCAATATAGAGCTGCCAACCCTGTTGAGTTGGGATCCTCCCAGCTGAGGTATGTGGACTCTCTATATAGCCTTCTTCCTCCAAAATTACCATTTTGTTCCTGATAGTGGCTGGTGAGCAGTCAAAGTCGTAATTATCCACAATAATCCCAGAAGAAACGGGTTTAGCCGTCTTTATATACTCATTTATAATTGCGCTAAGTAAAGCGCTTTTTCGTGATTTCTTTCCCATATGCTATTTATAATAAACAAAAAATTAGCACTCGTCAAGTTAGAGTGCTAATTTCGTTATTTTTAGTATTTATTGATTATAAAAATCTAAAACTATCTCTCATTGCTTCATCGTAATTATTACTACTAGCATCGACAAAAGTAAATGCCTGACCTATCCCCCAATGAACTAGTTTATTCTCAGCAGGATAGTAATTAGTTATTTCCATACCATTAATGAAACAACCACCTTCAGGACCAGTTGTGTTGAAAGCAACACCATAAACTCCTGGCTGACCTTCTAATTCTGTCAATTTAGCAACTGTACAAGTATTTGGATATTGAGGATTTTTATTTTGATAAAAATATTCAATATCATTTTCACTATAAACATCTCTATAGGTCAGTTTCCAATTACCTATCAACCAACCATTACTACCCTCAATATCGCTAACGGCTGTATCCTCTACAGCACAAGAAGTATAATTAGTTGTAACTCCATTTACTGTTGTTCCACCAGTTAAATCGGGAAAAATCTTTTGGGAAATATAAACATCATATTCATCATCTAAAACAACTACATCAGTCGCTCCATGTGATGTAGAAGAATAACCATTTGTATTAGTATCACAACCAACCCTCAATTCATATGCCATTTTAGGAATATTTATAGAATAACCAAAATCATAATTTCTATATTGATTCCAAGTACTATCAACTCCTATTATTTCTGAACCAGTCTTAGCGGGTGTATTTGTATTCTGATTTAAATTTGTATTTTCATTTAAATTCAGATTCAAATTTTCGTTTAAATTTGAATTAGCGTTTAGATTTGCATTTTTATTTAAATTTAAATTCTCATTCAGATTTAAATTCGCATTAGTATTAACATTAGTGTTAGTTGTCTCATCTGCATCAAAAACACTTGTTAATGAATAGATTAAAAACAAAGCAATCACTGCAACCAATAATACTATTACTATAGCTAGTAACGCATTAGTTGTAGAATTACCCGTTTGACAATCTATTGTCTTACACTCCTCGTCCTTTTTGACCACTTTCTTTTTAGGCATAATTTATTCTTAATTATTTTTTATTTTAAATTTATTGTATTTATTATTTCTCGAGCAGTGTCTTCAAACTTTTCATTAAATCTCACCTTATAATAAACTCCTTTTTCTTTTGTAAGGTATAAATATATAGGATCAAACAATACTTCTCCTGTTCCACCATATTCCATTACGTTAGCAACCCTAAAACCAGTCCACTCTACTCCAGTATCACTCATAATGTATTTTACTTCACTAAGATCTGGGGTTAGATTTTCATTATCATCATCACTTATTTCTTGCATAATCGAATAATTAAAATCAACCGCGCTCATACCATTTCTATTGTTAGCTAATTCTGGCGGGCTATGCCCAGCTAACAATACCTCTACGATCAAACTATCCGCTACACTTGTTTCATACAATATCAAATCGTGGTAATTATAAATATCTTCAACGCCAGCATGGCCCATACTATGACTTTGCAAATATACATCTTTTGGATACTGAAAACTTAGATCGTGAGAAACAGAGCTAAAACTTTCCCAGCCGGACTTAACAGTTACGTCTTCAATAACTGCAGTTATCAAAACTGAATCCATAATATCTTCTAAAGTATAAACATCATCAGCATCGTATTCATAATAAATTTCAAAATTATGGTCAGCTCCTAAAAAGACGACTACATCCGTTCTCTCACTCACCCCATACATACTATAAGAGTATTCAATAATTGGATAACTGTTAATAATAGTTTCTTCCGGTTGATCTATCAAAGTATAGCTCCCTATAGCTTTAATAGTATTTATAGTTTGAGTCGCGTTTGCAGCCTTACTAAAAGCTATAAAGCCTTTAAACCGACTCATACTAGCCTCGACAACTTCGAGAGGACCAAATCTGACATCTCCATAACTAGTTTCTTCATAAGCTGCTATTTTATATAGATCATTTGCCCAGCTATTATTAAAAGGTAAATCAGCCTGAAAACCTTTTTCTAAATTTATATATGTCACCATTTCGTCAGCAATGCCTGTATTAAGTGGATAATCATCTTCGCAAAAACTATTAGCAATACTACAGTAGTCTGACATGGTATTAGAATCTACTAATGTTCGTGTGTCAGTGTTTACGTTTTGATTAGCCACTTGATTGATATTAATATTCGTTGTTTCTTCTACATCTCCCTTGAATACATCCGTAAGAAAATACAAACCGAACAAAACCAAACCGACAACTAAAATCACAACTACAATAATTAGCACTACGCTAGTGGTAGTCATGCCTGCTTGTTTTTTTGGCATATTATTTATTATTAATTTTAGAATATTTTACTTACGGCAGATAAAACCAATTTGAAGTTCTGAAACTATCACCAACCACTGTTAAAGTAACTAAACAATAATTCTCCCTATCACTTATATCATTGTTACTTTCACAGACTAACTTTTCATTATTCTCATCATAAATAAATACAGTAGCAGTATAGTCACCATAACTAGTTGATTCAACAACGCTATCTATTTCCCAAAGACTAAAAGGTCGAACAGTAGATTCATAAAATTCAGCTCCTTCAGAAAGATAGTTAGTTTTTAACTCTGTGTAATTTTCAGTTGCAATAGCTTTAGTAAATTCATCTAAATAATCTCCTACAAACTCTACAGCTCTATCTAGCTCAGTAGTAGTTGTTTGATTCGTATTTGTGTTTGTATCTACCTCTGTATTAACATTTTCATTTACGTTCTCGTTAGCATTGGTGTTAGTATTAACATTTTTGTTAGCATATAGATCCCCTTCTCCGAGTGGATTAAAACCTGCTTCGACTTCTTCAAAATCTGTGTAACCGTCACCATCAGTATCGGCTTTATTAATATCAGTTCCATAAACGTCCTCCTTTACATCAATTAATCCGTCACCATCAGTGTCAGCCTTAAGATCAACGACTTTGGCTGTGTTTGTATTTTCACTTACCTCATCATTTGTAAAGACATCTGTAAAAGAATAAAGTAAAAACAAAGCAATCGCTGCGACTACCAAAATAATCAAAATGATTAATAAGATATTTGTTGTCGTACTGCCCAACTGATTTTTTAAAATTTTCATAAATATTTTATAATTATTATTTTAAATAGCTTGATATGATTCTAAAATTTGAAGCAAAATATCTTTAGCTCCTAGATATGAATCCCATGCTAAAACTTCACCAGGGACAGCTCCGTATTCTATTCGAGTGTTGTCAGCCAAATATAATACTAGAGTTTCATTGTGATAATTTGTCACAGTACCAGGGCCTTGCTCTTCTTCACCTTCAGCCGTATAAGTAGTTCCATCTAAGGTTACACCTTCTGTAATATGAGTTGTTTGATAACCAAAACCAGTTCGGCCACAAATTGTTTGAGTGAAACCATAATTATCAGGTGATGAAATTTGAATATATCCATAATCAAGTCCTTCTCCTCCATATTTAAGAGAAACACAAACATCTTCGACTTCCTCTCCTGTTCCTGAATTTATAGAAGATGTTGTGATTGTAATATCAGTTAAAACATGATCTGGATATCTTAAAGTATAGTTATAAGTGTCATTAGTATAAGTCCCCCAACCAGGATAAGCATCAACTACTGCATTTGTATTAGTGTTTGTATTAGTGTTTGTATTAGTGTTTGTATTTTCAATTTCCGTAAAACTCTCTAAGACTTTATCAAACTCAGCTGAATCATCAGATACATCCCATAAAAATCTTACGTATTTTTCTCCAAATGGCACATATGTGACTGTATAGGAAGACATTCCACCTTCGGATCTCTGGATTGACTCAATACCATTAACTGTGATTGTTTCAGATGAATAAACAGTTTCATCCTGTTCGTAAATTTCTTCTATTATTGAAATATTTATTGAAGACTCCGGCATTTCACTATAACCATTAACATTTGCGTGCATCCCAGCAAGCTCTGGGGTTAATAAATTTACTAAACTATGTGTCCCATTACCTAAATAATCAACGTCTTCTTTTGTCCAAGTATCTGGATATTTTACTGAAAAATCATATTCACTTTCAGTATAAGTCTCGTAAGTAATTAATTTACCTTCACCAAGAGGATTATAGCCTCCATCTACTTCTTCTCCATCGGTATAGCCATCATAATCAGTATCAGGGTTATTTTTATCAGTACCGTAAATAGCTTCTTCTACATCTGTTAGACCATCTTCATCAGTATCGAGTGTTAAATCAATATTGGTATTAACATTAGAATTAGCATTAGTATTTTGGTTCATATTAGTGTTGTTGCTACCCGGACAGTTACACACACACCAACCATCTCCACAATAGATAATCCCTAATTCTGCCTCACATTCATCTTGTACAGTTTGACTTGGGCTGCCAGAAAGTTGCCTAGAACAAATATCCTCACTATTTGTGTTATTGTTGGTATTTATATCTGCAACGTCGTTTGATGATGGTTGATACCAATAATAATAAGCTACTCCACCCCCGACAATAACTACCGCTAAGGCAATTAATATAATGCCAATGATGGCAATCGGAGCTAATCCCTTTTGATTCAATCTCATAGTTTTTATTTTATTTTTATTTATAAAAATATATACTAAAATTATAACACTTTTTTAAACTAATGTCATTGACAGATATTACTATATATATTAAGATACTAAATCGTTAATCGCACATTAGGGCTTAGCCCAGAAGGAAACATAATGAAAAAAGCCGACGCCACCAGAGAGAACAGAACAGAGGGATTTACGAATGCCGTGGAATTTGAAACTGGCGAACTATCAAAAGTGACTGGACAAGCTGTAATCGATTTTGGACGTTCAATCGGTGCTATTCATGACCAAGGAGCTGGAGAACTGATCTTGATCCAACTTAGCGACAAATAGTACGGCTTTGCTGCCAAGGCCGACATGCTCCTGGGCGATATCGACGACATCTTATTTCCAGACGAGGACTGATACTACCTACATTTTGAACCTAAACCACCCAAATAGACCAACATCTAGCTGGGTGTTTTTATTTGGTAAATTAAAAGTGCCCCGCCTCTCAAAAGAAAGGGGGGCACGTAAACGCAAGGTACTATTTTTTTTCGTTTTTAATGTAAGCAAAGCCAAAGCTCCATTCCCAGCCAAAGCCGAGTGGAGTACTGTGCTCTCCTAAATCTACCCAGTGATATAAATATTCTGTTATTAAACGTTGACCAAGCTGTGGATGAAGATACATCTTAGATCTAATTAAATTTAATGGCTTGTCTGAACTATAAATTACTCTACCCAAAGCCTTAGCCACGGATACTCTCAATTTATGGATACTGGATTCGGTAGTCAGCAACCATAATCGCTGACATATTTACCTATTACCATATTCATTATATCACAAAATAAATACGCCGTTTTAGAAAAAAAACGGCGCAAAGGGCAAAACCCTAAGGACAAAAAGTCCTAA
>Ga0208904_1001691_pt1 | contig 14703 bp, 10 predicted proteins | sample AntAceMetag02UKB_FD_184774 | JGI IMG/M metagenome (GOLD analysis project Ga0208904, IMG submission 184774) | Saline lake microbial communities from Ace Lake, Antarctica - Antarctic Ace Lake Metagenome 02UKB (SPAdes) (version 2) | ecosystem: Environmental > Aquatic > Non-marine Saline and...
CCACGATCCAACGGTTATTGAGAATATGATTGCCGAGTTGGCACAGTACGACGCGGGCTTGATACCCGTCAATGACGAAGACTGCGCTGAATTGTACAGAGAGTCACATATCGACCCGAAGCTGTTCAGGTATCTGGCGGCGGGTATTCCCGTATTGAGCGCGAAGTCGCGGGCGATTGGATGGTTTCTATCGCGGCACGAGGTCGGCTTCACATACGAAGACACTGAAGATATACCGGAACTGATTGAGAAGTTGGAAGGGATAGAAATTGATAGACAGAAATTCACGATGGAGGCGCAGATAGATCAGCTAATCGGCTTCTACCGCAAGGCAAAGGAGGTTATAAAGTGAACGGAATCTCAGAAGAGAACTTTTTACAGGCATTGACTATATTTGAAGGGCTGAGGATAGAGAATATCAAGCTTCGCAGGGAATTAGACGCGGCGCATCAGCAGATAAATGAATTGACGAACACACTAAAACAACAGGAGCAGAAAAGTGGTAAAGTGAAGATTGTAGATAATCAAAAGTCGTAACTTACGCAATTAAAGCCGGGTGGAAGGGTTAAATAATGGCCGATTCGTTTTATATTTCAGGTGGTTCAGTTCGGTTCGCAGCTTCTGGCGTCACGTCAGGGAGTAGCGAATTGGGAAAATTCGAGGGCATGTTCAGTCTCAATGTTGATACGACTATATCAACGAGGTTTGGACAGGCTATGGTGGAAAGTGACCCGATGCTGATCCAGATGTCGGGTTCGGTAACTATTCAACAGTTGTCGTTTGATCCGGACACATACTTTGACCTGTTCGGGATAACCACAACGGTATCAACAATCAAGAGCACGGCTGCTGAGACGGCGACTAAGTGGCAGTTCAAGCCCAGCACGATTGATATTGACCTGACCAAACAGTATCTGTTGACCGGCACGCGGGCGGATAACGCGAAGACATTCCAGTTGTATATTGCCGCTGGTGGGATGCCGGGAATTCCCGGGCTGCCGTTTGGCGCAGGGGAGCGAGCTGAGATGGACGTAACTATTCCGTGTTATCTCGATAGTACGAGTAATTGGTTTGAGTTTATCGAAGAGGATTAAGTGCTACAGGGAATACCAATATGGCGGGTGGCGCGAAGCTTGCGCTATTCGCCTTTTCTACGAAAGGGGAAAATTGATGAGCTATTTAGAAAAGCTGGCAAAGAAGAACGACAAATGGAATGTTAGCGATTTCGCGCTTTTCAAGGCGAACTTGCCGCCGGGCATAGACGAAGAACAGGCGGCTGCTGCGCCGTTTTGCATGTACGTCGCGCCGCAAAACGGGGATGAAGACAACAAGTACATTGATTTTGATATGGTGCGATTGCTGTTCTGGGTAATGGCAAAGCGCGAGCGGGCGGACATAACGCCTGAAGAAGTTGGGGAAGGAATCAACCGAGACAATATAGATGAAATAATAAAGGAAATATTCTATTTCTGGACGAGTATGACCCGCGAAGATATAAATGAGAAGGTCGAAGTTAAGCAGGAGGAAGCGAATGCTCCCGCAAACCCTCCCGAACCAGAGGAAACACCTTTACCCTAAAGGCTCAACGCGAAGCGTTAGAGCACGCCGTCTGCCTACTCATGGCCGACTTCGGCTGGACGCGCGATCAGGTATTAGAGACTGAGTGCGAGTTCATATTCGCCTTCTTCGAGAAGCTTGCCGAAGTGCGAAACGTTAAGCCGACACGGGGCGGTCAAGGTCAGTCAACGGCGAATAAGTATGAAACGGCGACATGGGAAGAGCGGATTGACAAGAATACTAAAGTTATACATCAGACCTTTTCGGCTAAGGACATTCTTGACGGGAAGGTCGGGTTCGTGAATCGCACAGCGCGAAAGCGATAGGCTGCGAGCAATATTATAACAAGAAAAAACCGAGATCCGGATTATCCGTAACTCGGTTTTTTATGCCCAGATTGAGGGATATAGATGCCGATACTCAGTAGTATAGGGAACTCACTCGGTTCTGTAGTAGTCAACATCAAGGCCAACGCCGCCCAATTTGAAAAGACACTGACTGGGGTTGAGGGACAGCTCAAAACCTTCGATGATAAGGCGGCGAAGTTTGAGAAAACGCGGCAGGCAGCACAGGGCGTCGGCGTAGCACTAATGGGTGTGAGTACGGTTGCCACAGCCATGACGGGAATCGCCGTTCGCGAATTTGCCACCTTTGAGCAGTCGATGCGAAATGTTGCATCTGTATCTGGCGCGACAGAAGCCGACTTCAAGAAGCTATCTGACGCAGCGAGAGATATGGGCTCAAAGACTGTATTCTCCGCGAAAGAGGCGGCAGACGGGTTTTACTACCTTGCCAGTGCGGGGTTGAAGGTTGACGATCAGATAGGCGCGGCGAATGGAACGCTGAAGCTGGCAGCGGCGACGAACAGCGGTCTAGCACAATCCGCTGAAGTTGTTGTCGGTGCGTTGAGTGCGTTCAACCTTGAGGCTGGTCAGTCCGGCCATATCGCTGATATTTTCGCGAAATCAATATCGACGAGTCAGGCACAATTAGGCAAGCTTCAGCAATCGCTTCCATATACCGCGTCTACATTTAACAATCTGGGGTATAGCGTTGAATCCAATGTTGCCGCCCTATCCTTGCTTTACGATAAAACGTTAAAAGCGGAGATGGCTGGAACACAGTTGCGTATGGCTGTCAAGACCTTACTTGAGCCGACTAAGGACGTCACGATAGGTCTAGGGAAACTCGGCCTCACTATTGATGATGTTAGTCCCGCAACACATAATCTGGTAGAGATTGTAGGTGCATTTGAAAAAGCCGGGCTGGACGCAGCGACCGCGGTTAAAATTTTCGGTAAAGAAAATGAAGCTATGCTCATGCTTGCTAATACTGGCAGCGAGAAGCTTCGTGAGATGGAAGAAGCGTTAAGAAATTCTGGCGGCGCGGCAGAAGAGATGGCGACTAAGCAGCTTGACTCACTAATCGGGTCTTTGCGGCTTTTCAAAAGCGCACTCAGCGAAGCTGCGATAGGTGCAGAGGGTGGGTTCGCGCAGTCGCTCAGAGGTGCAGTAGACGGGATAACTAAACTTATAGGCGGATTCAATGCGCTTCCTGAACCGATTAAACAGGTAACGGGTTATGGTGTTGCTTTTACGGCGGCACTTACGGGTATCGCGGGCGCGGGACTGATTCTCATATCTCAGTTACCTAGAATAACGGCGGGTTTTCGGATACTTGCGCCTGCGTTATCTGGCGTAAAAATAAGTATGACAGCAATCCCCCCTGCAGCAGTAGCGGCGGGGGCGGCACTTGCCGCCCTGAGCGCAACGGTATGGGCGGCGCATAGAATATACGCGGCCACAGAGAAGCCACTAGACCAGTTTGCCATGACCTTGAATGTCATTAAAAAGCAGAATGAAGAGCTTGTACCGTTAATTGGGCACATGAAAACCCAAATGGCTGCCTTACAGAAGGACGGTATTGATCCCGCCGCAGCATCTATTGCCGATATGAATATTCATCTGGAAACCTACCAGATGGATATGATTAGAACGCTTGATCCGACACGAAACGCTCAAGCGGTACTGGATGTTCTGCAAAGGACTGTCAGTGACAATAAGAGGGAAATGCAAGGCTTCAACCCTGTACTGGAACGACATACAGAGAATATGAAAAAAGAGGAAGCGGCTCATAAGGCGTTTCGCTCTGTATTAGATAAACTCTTTCATCCTATGCAATCTATCGGCAAGTTGCTTGAAGAGCAAGCTGTCAGTGCTGAAACATTGACAACTAAATGGGACGATCTCGGCAAGGAACTGACCGAGTATACAGCTATCACGTCTACGCATTATAAGGCGGGGCTTTTGGAACTGCGCGACTTCTGGCGTAACAAGGCCGAGACCGAGAAAGAGGGTTCTAAGGCGTCCATAGCGATAGCAAACACGCTATCAGACCTCGAAGAAGAACTCAATACCGAACGCAAGGCGGGCTTTCTTGACATTACTGTGGCAAAGAATGCCGCATCAATCGCGCGGGACGACATTAACAAAGAATTTGATGCCAAAGACCAGAAGTGGAACGAGATACAAGGCGAACGGGATAGAAAAGTCGCGACCGACCGACTTACGCTTGAAAGTAATCAAGGCGGGCAGCTTACCTTAATATATAAAGGAATAGCTGACGGAAGAACAGCGATTTCTGAAGGAAATTATGAGACAATTGAAGCTGGAACGAAAGCCTATCAGAAAAACGCAGTCATCAAAGAGAGAGAATTCGGCCAAGAATTGATAGCGGTAGATTCAGCAATGATTGCAGCTAAAGCAATAAACGAACTTGCTGCTGATGCAGAGAAAGAACGACGCCGGAAGAATGCGTATGCAAAAGTCCGGCAACAGATACTGGAATTCTACGCCTTTGAAATGGACAACGCGGGGGCGCAGAAGCTTTTGTTGCTTCAGCAATATGAAGAGTTGCGCCGCGAATTTGAGAAACACGGCGGCGACCTCATACAGTTGGCTAAGTGGAAAAATACCGAACTGGCCCTGCTGGACAGGCAACACCTTGAAGACAGTTTGCGGCGGTTCGATGATTACGCAGATAAAATCACCGATATTACAGACGCGATTTTCAGCGATAACCTCGACGGCGTGGATAAGGTTACTTCTGCTCTCGATAGCCTTGCGGATTCGTGGGATGATTTGGCCGATGGAATCAGCCAGTCTAGCAGCACTATCGGCGATGCGATGAAATCAATTTCCACGGAGGTCAGCATTCTGGGGAGTATCCTAAACGCATTCGAGACCAGTTATGGAATCGGCAAAGACATAGCTCAGTCCAGTTTTGCGGAAAAGCAGCCGTTTTTGGCGGGTTTAGCCGTAGCGCCTTTTGGGCTTGCTGGGCAGGCGGGGTTTTGGCTGAACAAGCCCGAAGAGCAGATCGGAGAAACCAAAATACAGGCCTCATTGGGTGGGATGGATACCCAGATGAAGGGGCTGGCGGCCACATATAACGCTCAACTGGCTATGCTTCAGCAGTATAACCTGTCCACGACCAAGCTGACAGATGAGCGCAATGTTGATGTCATGAGTATGCTCCAGAATCACTACGGGGCAGTTGGCACGCTTCAGCAGGGCAAGCAGATCGGGCTATTGAACATGCTATCTGAGTACGGCATTTCATGGACTGACATCATGGCAATGCAGGCCAAAGAGCAGAAGGACTTGCAGACACAGTATGGCGATTCCGAGCTTGCTGATACAGAGAAGACACTGGAAGAGTTGTCGAAGTTGGAGCAGAAAGCGGCCGAGAATCAGCAGGATTTGGAATTCCAGACAGCGAAGGACAGTATTGAATTACTGGCAAAATCGCAGCAGGAAAAGCTCAATCTGTATTACCAATCACTTGAGGATCAGCAGAAGCTATTCATGCAGGCCGAAAGCTCAAAGCTGGAAATTATCGAGGCTTCCGGGAAGAGTATGATCAGCGTACAGGAAAAAGTTATGGGCAATATCGCTGATTCACTGTCATCTGCATTCGATACTCAGTTGGATATGTTTAGGGACTACAGCGGCACAATGAGTGGACTTTCGGCGGGCGTATTCACTGGCTCACAGGACGTATTGACAGCAGGGATTGCCAGCGCAGGCGACTTGACTTCGCAGGTAGCGGCTCCGTCATTGTCTATCGAGTCGGCGTTTTCTCAGGAAAAAGCTCGGAGCTTGGTAAGGCAGTATGAGAAAAATATCGAGGTGGCGAAGGCAACATTATCGAGAAAGGGCTATGTACTGTCCGATGCCTTGAGGGGCCTAGAGGGTGGGTTACGGAACCAGCTGGACGCGCTAGAACAAGATAGCTTAGAGCGCACAGCGATGATAATGCAGTTTTCAAGCGATGTGGCTATTGATATTGAGAAAAAGAAAACAAAGTCCATGCTTGTCGTAGCACAGCAGGCATATTCTGAGCAGATGACCATGCTGAAGGCGTTTGATGTAGACTATTCTGGCCTGTACGGTTCACGGCTTGACAAACTCTACGAGAAGGAACTTGACTTTCAAGACTATTCATTAACGACTTTGGGAATCATACAGAATGCGCAGTTGAGCAGCACGGCACTCATGGTGGAAGCGTGGGACAGGGTTGCCGATGCAATAGGCGCGGCATCCGGCGCGGTGCGCGGCTTCAATGATATTGATGCAAATATGCCTAGTCTGACAGGGCGCACATATTCGGCTTCCGGCGCGGGCAGTAGTCCAAATGTTGTCAACAACATTAACGCTGGTGTGATAGTCGCGGATGAGTATACTCTCGACCGATTAGCCGAGACTATCGCACGGAAAATCAAGCAAGGGGGGTATGCTACAGCATGAGCGCGAATTTCCTATTACTGAACACGGGCGACTACTGCTCGCACTTCGATTACTTATACGAGATTTCGCAGTGGACGGCGACCGCTGGCTATACTGGCGACCGTATCATATACCTCGGCGATACCGATCACCCTTCCTGCATGAAGATTGGCCCTGACGCCAATATGGACGGCGAGGGTATTTATTACGAGATGACGGTCAATGCTTCAACGGAATATGCGCTGGAGTTCGCGTATATCAATACGGGTACTCAGGAGATAGATGTTGATATATACGACCAAACTGGCACGGCTTCGATCTATACCGAGACGCTTACAAAAACCGCGTGGAGTAATTTCTACAAGGAATTTACCACACCTGTGGGCTGCGTTCTTCTTAGAATCTACCTGAAGGTAGGGACTAACGGGACAGATTATTTCCTGATTGATGACGTGACATGCTATGGAAACGCTTTACAATACGACCCCGACGATTATGAAATATCTTATGAATCTATTGACAATACGCATACAACGCCAAACGGGAATAGGGTTATTGATGAGACAGCGCTATTGCCGCGTGCGTCATTGTCATTCAATCACCTTACATCGGCGCAGTTTACGCGGCTTTTACAATTAAAGAAAGCTAAGTCACCTACGTGGTTCAGCGATCAGAACGTCCCGCAGATGGTTGAGGAATATACGATTTACACCGAGACGGAATATACCTTTTCGGGAATAACCAATCCCACGGCGACACATGAGGCATACTATACCGCGTCATCAAGCTTGCCGAGCGCGGCTGGCGACTTTGAAACTACCGAGATTTCGACAGTTGGCTATCAGGCGATAGATGGTGATGATAGCAACTACTACGAGACGGCGATAACGACTACGCGGAATTACGGGTATCACAAGTTCAATTTCAAGGTGACTGAATATTCCACTATCGAGCAGATCCGATCATTCTCGTTGACATATAAAGGGCTTGGAAGCGATGCGGCAACGAAAAACGCTGACGGCGTAGTGCTCTACCTCTGGAATGGTAATAAGTGGATTGAGATAGATAAGAGCACGACGCCCGATAAGGAAACGCTATCATTCAGCACGACCAAGCCAGAGCAGGCGCAGGACTTCGTTGATCTGACAAACGGCTGGATTCGCGTGTTGGTGAGAACGCAGGGACACAAAAGCTCAAGCGGCGCGTTAGCTCTGGATTCGTATTATGTGTCAGTCACGGTCAACAAAGACCTCGCGACTACCATTCCCTTGAAGAACAAGGCCGTTCTGACGGCGGGTGACGTGGTTTCCGTCGAGAATATTACTGATGGGACAACGCTTGTTTTGACGACGGATTACCTTATCGGCGACGACAGGCAGAGCGTAATCGTCTCTGGCGAAGATGACGGCGACCTGATTCGCATAACGTATAACCAATACTATCACGTCAGACTATCGAATATGTCCGAACGGAGGATGAACACCGCAACGCCCACGACGCCACCAAGGCAATGCAGCGTTACTTTAGAATGTATAACGGGGATTGACTGATGGACTACGGAAACCACAAACGATGCTGGACACTTGGGGATGGCTATACACTTGGCAGCGGCCTCACTCTTGGGCAGGAGATTGGTCAGTGGCATGTTATCCGCCGGAGAGCTGCGGCAAGAAAGCGGAAGCCGACATTCTCAGTCTTCCTTGCCAAACAGGGCGACGTGACGGAATACGTGACGCAGATTAGCACTAACAGGCGGTTTGAGGACAGCCTGCATGAGCCGAATCACGGAAGCGGAACGATTACCATGTATGACGTAAACGGCGACTTTGCTGAGAATAGCCAGTGCATCATCCAGCAGGGCGACGAGGTGAAGATATGGGCGGGCTTCGATGGCGATAATATCCCACGATTTACCGGACTCGTGACTGATCCCAAGATTAACACCACAACGCACGAAGTCACTTTGCAGATAGCCGATTACGGCTGGCTGTTGAAGCAATCGCAGACTGGTGGGGATTACAGCGCATACGGCACGCCAAAGTTATTGATTGACCAGTTGGTAACTAATGAAATGCGGCTTGGCTCTATCACATACGAGAATGAGGCTGGTGAGCCAACTATATACACTTTTGGGAATACGACGCTATCTACGCGAACGTATTGGGCAATTATACACGGCGCGACTCTGGGGATTTTCTATATCTTTTACTTTGACGAAAACGGCGTGTTGCAGTGCAAGCGGAGAAACGGCTTCACTGACGCTGATTCGGATACTGAGATAGTTTTCACTGACGATAATATCCAGAACCTCGACCATTTGCAGATGGCGGAGATAATCAATAAGAAGTCGGTAGCTCATAGCGATACTCCGGGCTGGACAAACGCCGCGCTGGGCGACGGCCTCAGGTTCGGGCAATCGACGTATATCGCGCAAGACGAGTTGTCAATTGCGCGATATGGCGAACGGGCGGATTACGAAGCGGAAGAACTGATTGATGGCTGGGATAATACCTACGATATGGCTCAACAGTCGGTCAACTTCTATAAATATCCCAAAGAAATATACAAAATGTCCGCTCCGGGGCGGCCAGAGCTTCAGTTGACTGACAGGTTTCATCTCGATAGTCAGAAGCGGAACGTCAAGGGGCTGTTCGTGATAATGGGTATTGAGGAATACCTTACACCGCGCACATACACGCAAACGCTGGCGATAGTATCTGAGAGGGACATAACCTAATGGCAACATATACAATACAGGCTGATTATGGAGGAGTGAACAATAATCGCAGTATAATTAGCTATGCCGATTGCCATGACTCGGAAACAGGGACAGAGGCATATACATCATACGTGTATGCATACCAATACAAGTCACAGGCATCGACTACTTGGAGTATCAAGCGAAGTGCTCTAAGGTTCGATTTATCGACCGCTTCTGGTATGGTTATCACAGGGGCGAAGATACGCTTATACGGCAAATACAAGGCCGACTCTACAGCTTTTAACATAGTGGTTGTACAGGGCACGTTTAATGTACCGATCTTGAATAGCGATTTTGGCGCGTATGGTGATACTGAGCACGGAAGCCTTGCGTCATCATCATGGAATACATCTGCATGGAATGAGATAACATTAAACTCGGTTGGTGTTGCATATATTACAGCATGTCAGAACGATGAATCTGAGGTCAAATGCGGCATCCGCAGTAGTCGCGATATTTCAGAATCAGAGCCGTCTATCAATACGGCGGAGTCCGTTGGTGCTTATGAATATAATACAGATTACCCGCCAGAGCTGGTCTTGACCGTTACCGACTGGCCGGAACTTGATTACCCGACCGATCCCGGATTCCCTGATATTGCTAGAGCCGACCTCGCGACTTACTCGATAATAAATAACTGCATTGACTACGTTACGCGCGATGTTAGCTCCATATTCGATGCCGACAACAATATCGACCTCGATACGGCCAAGACGATTAGCTGGACAGGCACGGGCGATACTATCAATTACGACAGTCTGAATGACCGAATACAAGTCACGTCTATTTCAGGAGATTCCGGGATAAGCGTTTCCGGCGACCTGACCGGGACGGATATTACGGTCAATGTTGCGATTACGGCGGCGAATATGGAAGTAACGGGCGACCTCGCTTTAGACGAGGCGTCATACGCGACCATACAATCGCAGGTCACAGACAATGAGACGATATGGGTGCAGTCTACGCCGGCTTGCTCAACTGATGAAGCGGTCTTATATATGGAAGCCGCAAGCGGCGATTTCTTCGTCAAATTCAATATCGGCGTTGACGGATTCAAGTCCGATATACTGGCAGATTACAGCGGACTATAAGGAAACCTCATGACATATCCAACACTGACGGATTACATTGAATCACATAGAGAGTTTCACCCGGATCAAGACGCCTATGATGACATTACCGAGGCTATTGTAGGCTTACTGGCGGACATTGGCACCGTTTGCGACCTCTATGGAAGCATCGAGCTGGGCGCTACAAAGGGGATTTATTGGAGCGGCTTTCAGGGGATTGGCATATCGGGCGGAGAGATACAGTTCACCGACCTTGACGTAACAAGCGAACTGATAGTCGATGACTGCATACTTAATACTGCAACAGTTACAGGTGACGTGCTGGTCGTGAACGATGCTTCAGGCGCGGCATCATTCACGGTCTCAGGAAGCGTTACTCAGGATGTAGTCGAGCGGGATTCTTTCACTTTCAGCATAGCGGCCGAGCCGGGCGATCCGGCTGAAGATACTGCGATAATATGGCTAAGTAACGGGACAGGCTATGGCGACCTCGGCGACTTGTGTGCGAAGATTACCGAAGCCGCAGCAACGACATCATTCACCTTAACAGATTACAGCGGGTTATAAAATGACATATCCAGCGAATAGATACCCGGACGCACCGGACTTCCCAGCGGCAACGCAGCAATTAGCATTATTCGATGAGTCGTGGTATGAGGTCGTGATCGCATATATCACCGACCTCGTGGAAACGCTAGGGCAGAACAATGACCAGAGCGGGAACATAATGCTCGATACCAATCACAATATTGAGTGGGACGGCGTGGCGAAGATACTCCATAGCGGTGGTTGCATCAATGCAGACAACCAATATACATTGACGGCCGCGGATAACACCAAGCATGATATTAAATTAGAAGATATATCTATAAGTGCGTGGATTAAGTTGCCGATCAGCGCATCCGGCGGGTCGCTTTATGATATTATCAGAAAAGCCCCTCCGGGATACTACTTCACATATAACTCTACAGGGAATCTGCTGTTTTTTCACATGGGCGATGGGGGCGATAACTGGACGATATTTTCTGCGGTTGTGGATTTATGCGATGGTGCGTGGCATCACGTCGCAGCAGTAATCGACCGGGACAATACCGGCAACTGCAAGACATTCATTGATGGCGTGGAAAGCTCTGGTAGTACAGATGGCACGATAGGGGCAGTAGGCTCACTCACGAATGCGAATGTATTCCAGATCAGCAGTGCAAACTATCCGGTTGCAGGCTATCTCGGCGATATAAAGTTATACTACGCCGCAGATGGCTATTGGAGTGATGCGGAAGTCCTGTATCAGAAGAATCACCCTTACGATTATTCTCCCGGCGCGGGTACGCTGACAGATTGGTGGAAATTGCAGGACGGATCAGGAACGACTGCCACTGGTGATGTCAATGACCTGACGGTATCAGATGCGGCGGCGTGGGATACTGACGCGCCGATTGCCTGTCTAAGTATCGCCGACTTGGAAATAACTACCGCATGGTCATTCGGAACGCTGGCGGTCGGCGGGAATATAGACTACAGCAACAACTTGACAATGAGCACGATAACCGTCACGCTTTCCGGCGACCTGTCGGTCACTGGCGTGATCGATGTCGGGAATATAAACGGCACAGGATTAACCGTCTCCCAAATCGCCGAGCCGTCTGACCCGGCAACGGGCAAGAGCGTGATGTGGCTCAGTAACGGTACGGGGATTGGCGACGTGGGCGACTTGATGTTGAAAATAAACTTTGGCGGCACGGTGAAGAGCACGACACTGATAGATTTTGTATAGAAAAGGAGAGAGGTAACAGATGCCAGAATTGACAGATTTAGCACAGGGAACGAATAGCACGGCGGTTAATCCGACGACGTATAACGCGGTTATTGATCGCATCAATACGATTGCGGGTTATACGGGACTGGGCAGCGCGGTAGACGCATTTTACAATCCCTACTTAGATGGCGTGGTTGGGGACGGAGTAACTTCTGAGAATACAGCCGTCGCGGCCGCTGACGCCGCCGCTGTTATCGCAGGGCAAGGCTTGCTTTTTATTCCCGGAACGTATTTATTTGATGATAATCTAACTATAGATTCTTATGTTGCGTTGATGCCGGGCGCGACATTCAGCATTGCGAGCGGCAAGACTGTCACCTTTGCAAAGGGGCATAATGATCCCGGCGAGCAGATGTTCACGGGCGACGGAACGGTTGCATATTCGGCCGGATCGCTTCCCACGCTAAGGCCGGAATGGTTTGGCGGCAAGGCAGACAATTCAACAGATAATTGCGCTGCGTTCCAATGGTGCCTTGATATTCTCAAAGCGTCCAGCGGTGGAGCACTTGAGTTGTCGTATGGGACGTATATAGTACATGGTTCTTTACTCATTGATGGGTCAGACATCAGCATAAAGGGCGTAGGAAATGGCACGTTAATAATTGAAACGTTAAATGCTTCTGACCTATTCTATACTGATGACTCGAAAGCTATCTATAATATCCTCTTTGCTAATCTACAGATCAAAGCGGCTAACGGTGTTGATGCAGGTGCTGCTATATATGGAAACTGTGTCACGTACGCAGGTGGTGCATGGCATCTTGATAATGTTCGCGTCTATAGAGTTGGCCCTACGGGCGGGTGGGATTACGGTTTCAGAATGAGGAATGTTCAGTCCTCAATAATGAACGATTGTTACGCCACGTACTGCAATGGAACGCCGGGCTATGGCTGGGGTTTCGAGGATCACGCAAACGCGTGGACGTTAAATAACTGCGTCTGTGCTGGCGGTTCTAATTATGGTGTGTACTCGACATCAAATAGCATTAACTTGTTTGGTGGTACCTTTCAGGGAACTACAGTGTATGCCGGAGTACGATGTTCGGGATATGGAATGTCTATACATGGTACATGGTTCGAAGGTACTGGTATAGCTATAGACGCACCGGGTATTCAGGGGCTGCATATATCCGGTTGTAATATAAGTCGTACCGCAGGAACCAGTGTGATGGTTGCTGATGCGGGAACGGACTACATCACGCTCAGTACTAGAGAGCCTTACAATTCATATTCGGTTTCATTTACTGTAGATGGTGGGGTATTACCTGCTCCACTTGTTGCTGGCACATTGTATTATGTTATAAATCCATCGGGCAGCACCTTCCAAGTATCGCTGACTCCCGGTGGTGCGGCAATAAATATTACTGATGCCGGCAGCGGTACGCAGACTGCCACCTTTAGCGATAACACAATAATCGGCACAACCTCTGCAACTTATGGCACGGTGGTCAATGGTAATTCATTTGGCCCCGGATACATACACATAGGGGGGTATAGTTACGGAACAAGTATATTTGGTAATCGTACTCATAGTGGAGAGGGTACAATAGTCGACAATGGAGATGATTCAACTGTTTTATGGAATTATCGGTATACCGGAACGGTATTGAGCAATAAGTTGGGCGGTGATATTGCATTTACAGGAGCCAATACTCATACCACTGGGTCTTTAACCGCATCAAGTGGGATAACATATCAGATAGCTGATTTGTATGCACCTAGCGGTGTGCGGATGCCCTTTCATCCTGAGCGTAGTGATGCAGAGTTGATACTAGATATGGCTCTTGATGAAGAAGGTAGTGTAGCGTCTTATGATACAAGTAGGTATAACCATAATGGCGCAATCACAGGCGGTACTTATGTCGCTGGCCCTTATGGTGGTAAGGTACTAAACTTTGATGGTGCTACGACATGGGTAAATATCCCCGATGCAGCAAGTCTTCGGTTTGGAACATCTGATTTTACGGTTGAGTATTACTGCTACGATACAGGCGGCCCTGACAATGGACACATCTTGGCTAAGGATGCTATATACGGTAATGGAAAGTGGGGTATTACTGGTGGCAATACCCACACATTCGGGAGTAGTGATGAGGCGGATAATCCAACTTCCGCAGCATCCAATATTCCAGTAACTAACAATACATGGACTCATATCGCATGGGTTAAGACAGGAGACGATTTAGAGAGGTGGAAGAACGGAGTAAATATTGGTACGGTTGTGGGATTTTTTGATGCCACCGCTGATTTTGACAGCACTGAAGAATTGCGCCTCGGCTGTCGATCATCCGGAGATCAGCTCTGGACTGGCCGACTGGGAGGATTAAAACTATATAAGCGGGCGTTGTCAGAGGGTGAGGTACAAACACATTATCTTCGTGCTAATACCTCTATCTCTACAGTAATCAATGACGAGTTTAGAATAGTAGGTGTAGACGGCACGGTGGACTTCGGTGTGATTGATGGCAGTTCTACATTACAAAGCGATTCTCCTACAAAAACGCTGCATAACAACACTGAAGAAGATGCTGACGGTGGCCGCGAATCATCTGTCTTGTTTAAGGGCGAACAATCCGGTGGTGAAAAGACCACACTTGCCAAAATAGAATCAAGCCATTCCGGGGCCGCTGATGACGAAAAAGGTCAGCTAAAGATTTATACCAATGACGGAAATGATGCTGATGCCCCTACTCTTGCAGTTACAGTAGATAG
>Ga0208904_1001693_pt1 | contig 14688 bp, 13 predicted proteins | sample AntAceMetag02UKB_FD_184774 | JGI IMG/M metagenome (GOLD analysis project Ga0208904, IMG submission 184774) | Saline lake microbial communities from Ace Lake, Antarctica - Antarctic Ace Lake Metagenome 02UKB (SPAdes) (version 2) | ecosystem: Environmental > Aquatic > Non-marine Saline and...
GGGTTTTAGGGATGTTTAAGATATGGTATTAAATCATAGTAGTTAAAAAATGGGGAAAGTTTTAAGTAATTTGTAATATGGGTTAGAGTATGAAAAAGGGTGCGTTAAGTATTTTATTTGTAGGATTATTTTTAGTAGTTTTTATCAACTTGGTATTATCATTAAATATAAATCAATTGAACGGAACTGAATGTGAAAATGCTGGAGCATCTTGGAGTTATCTCTCTCCAGAGAATTCTGATTCAAGATTTGAATGTGTTTGTAATGAATATGCTGGTGGAAAACAAACTAAAATGTGGGATGGAGTTAATTGTTTAACTATAGCTGAAGAAATAAAATGTGAAAAGACAGAGGGTCAATGGATGAATGGAGAATGTATTTGTGAAGATGGGAAGTGGATAAAGGATGTTGGATGTCAATTTATTGAACATGAAGATAATTATCTAAAAACATTTTTAATGGTTTTAGGAGTTTTAATTATTATTTTGTTAATATTAATTATTCACTTAAACTTACGTAAAAAATGAAAATAAAGATATTTATCTTCATCATCTTAGTATCTTTTTTAACTATCCTTTCTTTTGTGAGTGCAATTCAACCACCAAATGAGATTAATCAAGAAAGTTCACTAACCCCTATAAATTCTAATGAGGGGTGCTATTATCTATCCAATAATCCTATAAGGGATATGGAGGATTTGGGCAATATTTTTAATTTAGATTTTTCAAGTGAAGAAAAAGAAAACTACTTCGAAAGATTAAAATCTGAAGTTTACCCCTTATTTAATGATACTGCTATTTGTGATATTTTTACATTTCTTGGATTGGTAAATGATAAATTGGATTTAGGATTAGAAGAAAATACTATTCAAGAAAAATCTGAGTTTATAAAACAAGAATTAGAGAAAGAGAAATGTGGGGGGAATAGTATCGATAGATTAGAAGAACCAAACATTGAAGAATTACTTGGTTCTAAAAAAACAATGAATAACGGTAGTAGTCTAACCCCGTTTTCTTCCATTCAGAAAGCTTCCCCAAGCTTAATAATGGATACTTCAGATTATCTTATTGGGGATACTTATATTGTTCTTATATTTGTAGATGATTCTGATAATTCCTGGGGAACAAGCGATAAAAATTATGCTATTGGCATGATTCAAGAGACTAAGGATTGGATGGAAAACAATGCACCCTTTCAAGCTAATGTTGATGTAAATTATGGATATTATTCTGCAGATATATCTTCAGACCCAAATGATTGTAGTGATTCCGATTATGATTGTAAATGTCAAGATTGGATGAATGATGCCCTTAATGATCTTGGATTCTATGATTCAAATAACAATGATAATGCGATTGATGAATTGAACAACTACCTTTTAGATTATTATAATGTAGAAAATGTATATCCTATTTTTATGATACGTAATGCGGGATTATTTAAGGATGATTCTTCTTATTCTTGTTCAGGTGAGTGGATACCTAGAATAGCTCTTTTTTATTATGAGTTTTGTCTTTTGCTTTGTAATAAACATGAATCAGATGTATATATCCACGAATCACTACATGCCTTTAGTGCAGATGATGAATATAAGGGTCCTTGGACATGCGATTCTTCAGCAGATTGCACAAGAGAGGTAAGATGGGGTTATACTAATGGAAATTGTGGTTATTGTTCTGGAACGCAAAATTCAATTATGAAATGTTGTGGTTCGAGCTCCTCTATATGGGCATCATCATATACAAAAGGACAAATAGGTTGGGGAGATCATGATGGGGACTATGACTTAGACCCTCTTGATAACTGCATGTACGTTTACAATCCTTCACAAGAAAATGCAGATGGAGATAGCGAAGGTAATGCTTGTGATTCAGATGATGATAATGATGGAACCTCTGATGGTTCTGATTCGTGTAAATGGAATTATGGAACCTGGTGTAATGGTTGTAGTGAACCTATTTGTAATGAAAATACTGAATCATTTTGTCCCATAAGTGGACAACCATTCTGTGAAGAAAGTGAATTAGGATTGAACGGTTCTTTATCATTTGAGATAATTGATTCATTAGCAGGAATTGGAAGAGAGGGAGACATTATGGAGGTATGTAATGGTATGAATTTTTTATTTAACATAAGTTATGATGTTAACCTCCAATGTGATTTATATGGCAAGGAAATAGTTATAGAAACTTCGCGAATAAACAGTCTCTTTTTCAAAACGATAAATGGTCAAGGTTCAATGACAAATGAACTTACCTGGTTTCCTGGAGATAGTATTGTCTGGTTTGAATGTAAAAAAGATTCTCAATTATTAAAAACACAAAAAATTCAAATTAATGTTCATACAGAAGATTCTGATTTTGATGGTATTTGTGATTTTTATGATGTGGCTTGTTCTTCAAATGAAGAGTGTAAAAATTCATCTATAATTAAATATTGTGATGAAGATAATGCTTGTTTTAATCAAACTACTTACACGTGTGAAAATCCTGGAACAGTTGATAGTTCATGCGTGAGTTCATTTAGCCAAGAGTGTAATTCTTGTGAATATACTTGTTCTATGGGGGGGTGTATAAGATGTAATAAGGACTTTGATTGTAATGATGATAATCCAAAAAGTATTGATATCTGTATAAATCCTGGAATTAATATTAGTTCTTGTGAAAATATTATTGATTCAGAAGATCCTATTATACACCGCCAGTACCCTCTAAATAATTCTTATATTGATGAATCTTTAGTAAATTTTAATATAACTTATACTGAAGAGAATCTAAAAAATATCTATTTAAACATTTATACTGAAGATTATAATTGTAATTCTATTCCAAAAGAAGATGCATCATTATTATTAGTAGATTATTTAAACAATCTAACAGGTGGGGGAGTAGAATATGTTTCTAGTAGTGAGAAAAATTATTTTTATGAAGTTACTGTTGAATATCAGGATCAAGAATTACCCGTTTTTATTACAAGGGATGGGGATTATTATATTCAAGGTGTTACCAATATTAGCAATAATTCTGGAGAGCCCCTATTTTGGAGAAATGCGGGTAATATTTTAATTAATTACTTAGAAAATATTACTAAAGAAAATATTGATTTGGTCAATATAAAAAGTAGGGGTTGTTTATTTAAGGCTCTTGTAGATTATCATGGAGATGAAATTTCTATTTTTATAACGCCCGATGCAAATTATTTTATTCAAGGAATTACGAATTTAAATGGTGAATCAAATATTGGATATCCAGAACCCGAGATTCCTAAGTCTGATAAACCCGAAGTTGAACTATTTGTTATGACTCATTGCCCTTATGGCACTCAAGCTGAAAAAGGAATTATTCCAGTCTTTGATTTATTGGGGGATAAGATTAATAGCAATATAAGATTTGTTCATTACTTTATGCATGATCCTGAAGAAGTTGAAACACCTATTCAAATTTGTATAAGGGAAGAGCAAAAAGATAAGTATTTGAGTTATTTATCATGTTTTTTAGAAGATGGCGATAGTAATCGATGTTTGAGTGAAGTTGGTATTGATGAGAGCGCTTTAGATACTTGTATTGACGCTAATGCTGAGAGTTATTATGCTATTGATTCAGGATTAAGTGAAGGTTATGGAGTGAGGGGAAGCCCTACCTTGGTGATTAATGGTCAAATAGTCCAGCCTAGAAGAAGTCCTGATGCTTACTTGCAAGCAATTTGTTCAGCATTTAATAATGTACCTGAGGAATGTAATGAGAATTTAACAGATGTTACTCCTGGTCCTGGATTTGGGAGCTCAAATAATTCTAATATCGCTGTTGCTTCAGAGGGCTCAGAAAAAGAATTCTTAGATAGGATGAGTTTACCAATACCCTTACAATCAAATATGGAATTAAAAACTAAAAGCGAGGAAGATTTATCTACTGAGGTTTTTGGTGATTTTTTAGAAGGCCATATAATGAATTGTGAATCTGGATTAAATCAAGAATGTTCTATTCAATTAGATTTTTCAAAGTACAATGTTTCAATAATAAAATATTGGTTTGAAATTGAAGATAAAATTAGTAGAAAGAGCAAAGGCCCCTTATCTGTTTTAAATTTTGGTGAAGAACCTATAATTTGCACTCAAAATTCTGATTGTGGAACAGATGAATATATTGGAAATAAATATTGTAGGGAGGATGCAGTTTACCAAGATTATCAAAAATTTATATGTGAAAATCCTGGGACTGCTCAATCATTATGCATAAATCAAACTATACAAAAAGATCTTTATGTATGTGCTAGTAGTAGTTCTGGTCCCGAGGGGGATTCTTATTGTAAAAATGAAAATGTTTATAGAAACCATACATCCTCCGAATCAGGATGTTTATTAGGGGAGTGTTATTCTAATGAAACATTTGAAGAAATATTGGTTGAGAATTGTGATGAGGGTTGTGAAAATGAAGAATGTATTAGACAAAACTTTTGCACAATAATCTCCCCAGAAGATGAAGAAATTTATAATTCCCGAAGAATTCCAATCCAAATAACTGCTACAGAAAAATTAGCTAAAATAGAATACTTAGATCAATCAGATACTAGGCCAAGATGGAGAAGAATTTGTTCAAGATGTGATGAATATAATCGAGAAAATAGTTTTACTGGAAAAGAACATGAAATTGAAATTAAATGTACTCCTTATTCGGGTGAACCCGAAATTCATGAAATAAATTTCCTTAATGATTATACTGTCCCAAGAATTTCAAGAACTTACCCAAGAAGAAATTCTTATACAAATGGTTCTGGATTTTATATAAAGTTTAAAGAGGATAATCCTGTGAATATTTCAATTAATTATAATCCCACCATTTATTTGAATTTAAGTGATTGTATCGAATCAAGAGGATACAAGGAATGTTATTATGATCTAAATTTAGAAGAAAAAAATGGCAAAGAAATAGAATATCAATTCGCAATAGAAGATATTGCGGGCAATACTAAAGAATCAAGAAAAACAAAGGTTAAGGTAGATACTACCTCTCCTGTAATCAATAATCCTAACGATATGCTTGAAAAAATATATCGTGGCCAGGTTTATCTAAACATATCTGTTAATGAATCAAATCTGAATAGGGTAGAGTATTTTGATTTAAATGAGGACACTAGAAGGCAAAGGTGGAATCGAGCTTGTACAAGATTAAGAGATGGTCTTTGCAAGAGAAGAGTAAGATTTAAGGGAGATATCCCAAATATGTTGATACGGGTGGTTGATAAGGCTGGGAATAGTGTTGTTGAAGAAGTTTAGTTAATTTTTCTTTCTCCTTCTCCGAACAAAGGTTTTATTAAAATTTTGATCAATATATCTTGCTTCTTCATCAGTAGTATAGTCTTCTGGTCTGATTCCAAAGAGTTTATCGAAAAATTTAACTATCTTTGATAAAAAAGTAGGTTTTTTATATGATTGAGGGTTAGCATTATCACATTTCATGTTAGAGCGTGGGGTGTAGGAGCCTTCGGGCTCCTTTATTTAATATGATTGTTAAGGGAGGTGGGGGAGGTTGATAAGGTTTTTGGTTGTTTAGTTTTTTCATCGATACCAAGTAGTGAGTTAAATTTAAATAAATGAGATTGTTGGGGGTTTTAGGGTATGAAAAAAGATGCGTTGATTTGCATTGTTAAGTAAGCGGGTGCTAGAATGCGTTTATTTATGGCTCCTTGATAATTTTGGAAGATAGAAAGTTATTTATGTAAGAGGTTTGTTGAAAATTAATGGTAGAAAAGAAAGAAATAATAGCTGTTTTAGAATTTATTGATGAGAATAGAAATAATGGAGTCTCAGTAGATCAAGAATTATTATATCATGAATTTGAAAGAACTTTTGTTAAAAAGGCTGTTCAATGGGGTTTAATAGAATTTAGTGGAACTGATTATTATTTGACTGAAAAAGGATACAATGCTTTAAATCAAGGGAAGATAAGCAAAAACACTCGAGAACTCAATGAAGTTATGAAAAAGTTTAATGAATCTTCAGAAAAAAGCAATAAAAAGATGATTAATTTGTCCCGCCTGAATATTGGGTTATTTATTATTGCTATTGTAATTTCAGGAGTTGCATTGATTATCTCTTATAATTTAACATATGGAAATGCTAGATTAAATTGGGAATATAGCATTGCCGGACTTAATAATGAATTTTTTTATTATAATAATTCAATTATGCTTGAGTTTATTGTAAAAAATGATGGTTTTAGTTCCACAGTTTATAATGTAGAACCAATAGTTGAATGTGCTGAGTGTTCTGTTACAATAAGTTTTGATGGAGAAGAACCTTTTGAAGAGATCTCTAAGCCCAAAATAAAATCAATATCTGCAAAAAGTGGGCATTTTGTAATGATAATAATTAGAGATATTAAACCAGAAGAAGTGGGTGAAGAATTTACAGTTTTAGTAAGAGACTTTTTGAATAAAGAAAGAGAACATAATTACATTAAATTTAAAAGAGCCGAGGATGATTTAACTAAATTCTTTTTAGATGTTTTATACGGACAAAATGAAAAAACAAACAAAAATCAATAAATTAATTAATTTTTCTTCTTTCTCTTAATCTGCCAATGCATAATTCCAAAACTAACTGCGATTATTCCAAGTATTGTTAAAAAGCTATTTAGAAAATTAATTCTCACGCCAATTAGGTTAAGATAAAATACCGTAAGAGGTACAATTGCGATTGAGAGAGCGAATGATAATGCGATTCTTTCTATCCAGTCGACTGCCCCTTTTTCTTTGTCTTTCTTTTTAGATTCTTCAAAAGGTTTTGTTTTTGGAAAGAATAAAAAAGAGATGATGAATCCGGGTAGGAAAAGGACATAGATTGAGCCGAAGATTATTCTAAAGGATTCTAAGATAGCTAGAGATGTTGCTAGGCCTATGATTATGGATATTATTGATAGGATTATGATTGAGATTATGGTTGGTTTGATTAGTTTGGTGTGTTGTTTAGTTTTCATCTTCTTCCTCCTCGTCTTCTTCTAAAACTAATATGCTTAATAGGATTATAAGTATTCCTGCTATGATTGAGATTAGCCAAGAGAGCCAGCCAAGTTCGGGGGTTTTGAATTTAATAATAAAGAATCCTGCAAGGCCTAACAGTGAAATGAAGATATAATCTTTTTTTGTTGGTTTTTCTTGTTTAGGTTTTTTGTGTTCTGAAAATACATCAAGTATTCCTGCAATTATTACAATGATAAGAAGCCAATTTAAGTTTAGGTATGTTGAAACAAATCCCGTCCATATTTGTTCGGTTAGTAGAAGGATTAGGTATGTTACTAGGAGGGTTTGGAAGATGTGGTTTACAAGTGATGCGTTATGGTGTTTGAATAGTGTGGGGGTCATTTTTGGTGGGGGGTGTTTAGGTTAGGGGGTGGGGTTTAGGTTAGTGCTTCTAAAAAGCTATCGCCTCGTTTAAGTTTTTCAATAAGTCCTGGTTTATATACTTCTATTTTTATCCAGTCAATTGGGATATATTGGGTGTTTGTTTCTGGTTTATCGGGGGAGAGGTGGGGTGTATTGAAAACTAAACTTAATTTATTATCTTTAATTACTAAATTATCCTCAGCTATATTAAATTTTGTTGAAGTAATCATCCCATCATTATCTTGAATTGGTGGTTGATAATTTGTAATAAGGTAGTCTACATTATTTTTAATATATTCAAAATCATTAGGAATTTGGATTATTTTTTGTTTAAATGGTTCAAAATAATTTTCCTTTGAAAATGAAAAATAATTATTTGAGATAATAATATCATTTTTTGGAAAAATTAAATTATATTCTCCTTCTTTTAAATCTAAATAAAGAGGTTCGTCTTCTCGGTAGAAATTAAATGTTTTGTTATTGTAAGTTACATTTTGGATTCCTTCTGAATGATAAGTCATTAATTTTATTTGAGAATCCCTGTTTATTTTAGTATAAATTTTAGTTTGTTTTGTTGTTAATCCATATAATTCATTGTCTGCTAAAAATAATCTATCTGAGATTATTTTATTTGTATTAATTTTAATTTCTCTAATTAATCCATCAAAATCTGAAAATTCCAATCTATAGATTCCTTGAGGTAAATTTTGTGTTTGTAGATTTCCGGTTTGTATCATTGCTTTAGTTTTATTTGCATTTATGATTCCATCATCTTGAATTGTTATATTTGTAATTAAATTATTTTCTAAATCATATAAAGATATTTCAAGTGGGTCTTCTCCTTCATACCAGTTTATGTCTTGTTTTTTAACTTCTAAATTCAAATCTTCTTGTGCATAGACATAAAATAAATGTTTTCCTCTTAAGGCTGTTGAGATTATTGTTTGCTTTTCTTTATAATCTTCGATTATGTTTGGGATAGGATTATATTGAGAATTGGTTGCAATTGTAATTCCTTGTTTTTGTTTTAGTTGTTCCAAACTAGGTAGAATTAATTCTATAATATTTTTATTTGTTTGATAGATGTTATTTTTGTGTTTAAATTCAGATAATCCTTCAAGTGAAGGGTTATATATCTGATTCCAAAGATAATGCCAAACTTCCTGATCTTTTGCACCCAAGGACATTTGTGTCTCATTAGGGAAATTATCTTTTAATCTTATTTGAATATTTATTGTTTCAGAACCTCCGGCAATAGGGATATTAAAATAGACTAAATCCTCTGTTAGATTTCTATAGTTTGGGTTTCCTTCGATTATCTCAGAAATTCTAGTATTTGGTGAAAGATAATTCTCATTTTCTTCCCCAATATCATAAAAATATGTGAATGTTTTACTGATTATAAAATTATTATAGATTAAAAATGCAAAAATTAAAATTGCAATCAAAATTGCAATTATTTTTAAAACTTTGATATGTTTTGGTTCTGCTAAGTATTCCCAATCTTCTCCTGTTTCTTTTTCAATGTTTTCTTTAACTTGTTCAATTATATTCTCTGAATTTGATTTTTGGGTTTTTGTTTCCATTTTAACAAATATATTTGTAAATTTTATTATTGTCTTGTTGATGTATGATTATGAAACATTCTGGGAATTGTTCTAGATTATCTGTTTGTTTTTGTCCTATGAAAACGTATAGAGGTTTATTATATTTGTTCATAAAATCTTGAACTTCATTTATATCTGTTGTTGTCCAGAATTCTATCCATTCTGCTTCATTATGTTGATTATAATCAAATAGTCCTGGAGCTATTGTTTTTCTTTCTGAATATCCTAAAATCCAAGGAGAGTAGATTGAAGATGTTGACATTACAAAAGATTCTTGTTCTGTTGTTGAAAGATATTGAATTGCTTGAAGTTCGCTTTCTGTGATTAAAGGATGGGTGTTTATTGATTGAGTAAATGTTACAAAACCTGCTGAGAAAAGCATTAGGATTAAGATGATTGTTCCCAATTTCTTTTTGTTTTGAATTATGATTGAGAATCCTACTGATGCAAGGATGATTAGGGCTATATCTAAATGAATAATGAATCTATTAAAAAAGAAGAATTGAAAGTAAACAATGCTTGCATTAATTAATGTCCAAAAGAATATCATGTTGAATTGTTTCTTTTTTGCAAGGTAGAAAAAGCCTAAGATTGCAAATGGGAGGTAGGCTAGTATTGAAAATTGATATGTAAAGAAATTTATGAATGTCCCTGCTGATTCTCCTGGTTGGGTGAAAGATTGAAGAAGAGGATTAATAAGTGGTAGAATTGCTTGTTTGAAAAATCCGATATAGAATATTAGCGTTAAAGCTAAAATTGATAGACCTTTGAAAATATTTGTTTTCAGATCTTTATAATTATAAATAGTAAATAAAATGTAAGATAATCCGAATATGTAGAAGGTAGGTCTATGCATTGCTCCTATTAATGCTCCTAAAATTATGAAGGGAATTGTTTTTTGTTTTTTGTGGAAATATATTGCAAAAAGCATTAAAGATAAAGCGATTATATTTTTATAATAAAGATATGTAAATGTCTGGAATTGTATTGCAGAAACTGCGTAAATTAGGAATGCGATTAATCCTGTTTGTTTGTTAAAATATTCTTTTGTTGTTAGATAGATTGCTAATCCTAAAATTAGATTGAATAAAATAAAAATATAAGTTAATATTGTTTGACTTGAAAATATTTGCATTAGAGGATAAGTTAGATAAAGGAATCCAGGGGTTATTGCCCCTTTTAGCCAATTGTCTATTTGAAAATGATTTTGACTGAAAGATTCTATTGCATATTTGTAAATTCCTGCATCATATCCTAAGGGGATTATTAGGTCGGATGGGTTCTGAGATAAAAGAGGTTGATTGATATAAGGAAAGATTCTGAATAAGATTATTAGGATGATTGCTAGGATGAAAAGGGTGTAGTGGAGATATTTGTTTTTGAAAGGAGATAAAGTTATATCTGTTTTTTTATTTATTATAAAAATTCCTAAAATTGCGATTATTAATGCAAATATTTGAAATTGAAGAGCGTATTTCCAATATAAATTAAGAGAGATTAGTAAAACTAATATTGTGTAAACTGCTATTAGTTGATAAAAACTATTCTGTAATATGTTCTTGATTTTTTGTTTCATTTTGTATTTTTATACTTGACATATTGCGAAAATCCATGAAGGATAATTAACCAAAATAAGATATTTAAAATTAAAATTTCTTTCTCCATTATTTTGTCCACACTCAAAAAATAAATAGATAACCCTGCAATTAATCCTGAGATTATTGGAGACCAGTAATTAATTTCATAATTAAATCTATGTTTCCGGTTAATACCAATATAAAACTTTTCTCCGATAAGAATTACTATCAAAATAAAAAATAAGAATATCAAAAAAGGAAAAATAGAGGGTATTCTGCTAATTAATCCTAATCCTATGATTAGAAATAAAATTATAATTATTTTATTTTTATAAAGAATTTTACTTTTAATTTTTTGTTTCATTTTGTTTGTTTGGTTTATGTTTTAGTAAGATGTAAGAGAATATTGGGCCTAGAATGAAAATCACTAAAAGATTAACTGCCCTTAATAATAATGTTGCTCCAATAGCTTCTGTTAAACCTATCCCCATAACATTTGCTGAAAATACATTAATAGCATCACCAATTCCTAAATTTCCAGGGGTTATTGCTAAAAGCATTGCAAGTGAGCCAATTGATGCAATAAATAATGCCTTAAAGAAATTAATTTCAATTCCGAATATACTATAGGCTATTAGAAAATTTAATGATCCTAACATAAGTTGTATAAATGCTATTATGGATGTTGTAAAAATAATTTTTTTATTATTTTTAATTAAATGCCATCCATTTATTACTTTAACGAATCTGTTTGTCCATTTATTTTTACTTTCAGATAATTTTGGTGAGAAAATTATTATTGAAAGCAAGGTTGTAAAAAAGATCAAGAAAACTGAGAATATTAACCAATTAAACATCTGATAATTAAGCCAAATATAAATCATACTCAAAAGTCCTCCCAAGCTTCCAACTAAAAAAATGATTACATAAATTGCAGAGAGTGTTGCAAGAAAATGAACGTAGGGAAATTCATGTTTCTTTTTTAGATACATTGCCCTAACCCCTGCTCCCCCTCTAAATGGAGTTATAAGATTATAGAAATTTGTAACTACAGATAACCCAAAAGCTTCTAAATTTTTAAGTTTTATTTTAAAGGGTTTCATTAATGTTTTTAATAAAAAACCATTAGCAAAAAGAGATATTAGGAAGATAATAATCAGCGGGATAAGATAGATTGGATTCGCAATAGATAATTGCTTGAAATCTGAAATGTTTGATTTGATGTAGTTGATTAAGAGCAAGGCTATGATTATTATTGTTGATATGCTAATGAGGGTTTTAATTTGTGGTTTCATTTTTTGTTATTTTGTAAAGAGATAAAACTTCTCCATCATAGATTAAATAATTCTGTTCTAAATCTCTCAAAGAATCATAATGATTGAGATGTATATCAAAAGCTTCTTCGATCCATAAAATTGCTGTAACTTCCCAATATCTAGACTTTCTTAAAATTATCCAATTTATATTTTGTTCTTCAAAAATTTTATTTAATTCGATTAAATTCCAAGAGTAATAAATTTTGGCTTCTTCTTCAGTTAAATCTCTTGTGGGATTTATTATTCGATTTCTTATATAAAATTGCAATGCGGGAGTGGACCCTATAATTTTATCCTCAGGATTTCTAATTATATTATTTATTTGACCCATATCTTTAATATAATCTCCTTCTGGATTCAAGGTCTCTCCAATTATAGATATAATTGATAAAATTGATAAAATTGATAAAATTGATACTATAAGATAAATTATATGACTTGATTTGGTTTGATTAAAAAGATTTTTTAAAGCTATTCCAAATTCTATAATAATGGGAATGATTATTAACATCAGATATCTTTGATGAAATGGAGATCCTCTATAAAGAAAAAGTATGAATAAAATGAATATTAAAAAATTTATACCAAACAATAATTTTTCTAATCTAGATTTATAAGAAACTCTAAAAAAATTATATAAAATTAAAAGGATCATTGGGACAATCCCAAATCCTGCATAGATAAATTGTAAAATAGTCCCCTGCCTCTGGTCAAATATGTTATTTATATGATGTGAATAAATCTCGCTGTATTTTACAATCCAAAGGTTATTGAAATCAGTCACGAATAAGGCATCTAAAAAATTAAAATCTACAATAAATAATCTAATTATTATTATAGGGGATAAAAAAATTATCAGCGGGATTATGCAGTATTTAATTAATTTAAAAAATTCTTTTCGTTTGATGGACACGTATACTAAAAAGATTAAGATAGGGATAATAAAAATTATTGATAAATTTTTTGAATAAAAAGATAATGAAAGAAAAACGGAAATTAGAATTAAATCCTTCAATCTATTATGAATTATAAATTTGATAAAAAATAAAATGCTGAAGAGATAGAATAAAATGAAGATATGGTAAGGCCTCCACGAAATTAAATCTATAACGAAAGGGTATGACAAATACAATAAAACACATAGATAAGAAATAATTTGTTTTTTTGTTAAAATCATTATAATACTAAAAAGAACCAAACAGCTGATAAATAGCACTAATGAATTTATAATAGGGGCAATTAAAAAACTATCTCCGATTAATAAAAAAAGACTAAATAAATATTGAGGGATTACATCTGCCGTAAGTTTGTTTTCCCCATTAAATATTGCCAATGAAGAAGCATAGGAAACTCCTTCATCCCATTCAAAAGATTGCCAATTAAGAGAAATAAAAAATAAAAAGACAAAAACTATAAAGAAAAAAATGAAAAATATAAGTTTTTCTTTCCTTTTCATCTTAACTACTCCAAACTCGCTTGTATTCTTCAGCGAGATATGGCCAAGACCATTTTTCTAAATTTTGTTTAATTGAGGATTTGTTTTTCATTGTAACTCTTAAAAGATCTTCTGAAGTTTTATAAATAAAAATACCTTTAAGTTTTTTACTCATTTCACTATGAGCTTTAATTTCTGATGCTAAAACTGGAACATCGCATGCTAAATATTCTAAAACTTTTAGAGGAACACTATTCTTGTAAATAAAAATATTTGGAAGATGGCATAATCCAAAATCAAATACTGAGAGATATTTGGGAACTTCGTTATGTTCTATCTTTCCTACAAAAATAACATTTTTTTGAAGGTTTAATTCTTTTGTTAAATCTTTTAAATTATCTAAGGCATCTCCTTCTCCAACAAACATTAATTTAATTTTATTATTTTTAGATACTGCTTTTTTAAAAATTTGTAAAAAATTATCTAATTTTCTGATATTGGCGATTCCTCCAACTGAACCAATTAAAACTTCATCTTTTTTTATTTTGTATTTTGTTCTTATATCTGATTTTATTTTTTTAAATAACTTGATATCAATTCCAGAAGGACTTACAAAAACTTGTTGATTTTTCTTTATTCCTATTTTTTTATTATAATAATCCCTTAAACCATTAGTTATGAAAATAAATTTATCTACATACTTACATAAATATTTTTCTTCAGAATATAGTGCTTTTCTATAAATTGGAGCGATATTTTTGTTAATAAATCCCCTTTCTATAGACATGTCAATCCAGGGGCTTCTAATATCATAAACTAATTCTACATTTTTATTCTTCCTTTTGAATAATACTCCCCCCTAGAAGTGAAGAATTAGGATATAAACAATGAACAATATTTATTTTTTTTATTTTGTTTTCTTTTTTTAAAATAGAATTAACCTTAAAACTAAATGCAAAATTATCCTTTATTGAATAGGTACTCGAATCCAATTGGTATATTTTATTACAAAGAGATTTAATTTCTTTTGGAATAGATTTAGATTTTCCGATTATTAGATTAATTTCATAATTGTCATCTTTTTTGAAATTTCGTAATAAATCTGTTAAATAAACTGATAATGGAAGTGGTGCATTTAGTGCAGTATTCTGCACAATAAAGATTCTTTTCATCTCCCCTCAACCACCCCTTATTTCCTCATCCCTTTTTTAATTAAACCTGGATTCTCTCGGAAATGTCTTTTTCTCAAGCTGTAAAGAATTTCTTCTTGAGTGCTATTAATTCTTTTCATCATATCTGCAATTAATGCGAGGACCATTAATAATACTCCGAAAACTGTTGCGAAAATACTGATGTTCAAAAGAGTTTGAACA
>Ga0208904_1001696_pt1 | contig 14665 bp, 16 predicted proteins | sample AntAceMetag02UKB_FD_184774 | JGI IMG/M metagenome (GOLD analysis project Ga0208904, IMG submission 184774) | Saline lake microbial communities from Ace Lake, Antarctica - Antarctic Ace Lake Metagenome 02UKB (SPAdes) (version 2) | ecosystem: Environmental > Aquatic > Non-marine Saline and...
CAAAACAAAAAAAGATATATTATCAAAAAATCAAAAACGACCAACATTATATTGAAAGGAAAAAAATAAGTAATTTAAGATGGTTAGAACAAAATAGACAAAAAAGGAGAGATTATGAAAATTTATCAAAAGGGAAAAAACTATGGCTTTAATTAAGATATTCGGAAAAGAGATAATTTACAAACCTTATATGGATAAAATGTATCTCCATAAAATGAGGATGCGTCTTGCTAACGATAGAAGTTTCAGGATAATATTCAAGCGAAATATTACTGACGATTTTATCAGTTCATTAAAAGAAATAGTTAACCCTGACCATCAATTTCAAAATAATATTATACTTCAAGTTTACGGGGAAACGGGGAGCGGGAAGTCAAGTATGGTGATTTCATTATGCTTTTTACTTACTCCTGATAAATTTTCTGAAAAGAATGTTTGTTTTTATGATTCGTTGATTCTTGAACTTGCAAAAACTATTCCGAGAGATACCTTTATTGTTAGGGATGAGGGCGTTGGTAAGGCTGTGTTAGGAATGGGCTCAACGAGAACCTCTCAACAATTAACTGTTCTGACTGAAACGACTCGGAAATTTGGGTTGTCGTTAGTTTTCGTTGAACCTGAGTTCAGAGAGAATGAACTGGCAAAATATATTTTAGAGGTAGTTGATATTTGCCCTGAACATAGACTTACTCGTGTTGCTGTCAAAGATAAATACACTCAAAGGTATCTCGGAGCGATATATGTTCCAATTCTGCCTGAGAACCATCCAATCATGGTAAAATATAATGAGAACAAAGATGAGTTCATTAAAAATATGAAGAAAGGGAATCTGAAAGGAGCAAAAGAAGATTATCGAGATTATGCGAAACGAGTCTATAAAAAGATTGATGAAGAACTATATTCAAAGAAAAAAGATAGATTGGCAGTTATCAGAATGGAATATCCAAATCTGTCAAACAACGAGATAGATACAATCGCAACATTCGTGGAAGTCATGATTAAACATGGAGCGTTTGCTCTGGAAGAACAAGAGAGTGAGGTTGTGGATGAAAAAAAAACTGAGTGAAAAAGATATTGTATTATTAATTTTCGTTGCGGTTTTATTAACATTAATAACTTTATCAGTGCATACGATTTATCAAGAAAAACCTAATATGAAGATTAGAGAAATATGTTACTCACAAGCTCCTCAATGGCTCAGTTGCGAGGATTTAGAGTTTGCTGAACCTTATTGTTCATATAAACTCAGAGAACATTTAATAAATAATGGATGTGAAATGAATGGAACAGGATGATGATTATAAAAGACGAAATTTCCTTTTAGTTTTGTTAGTCTTTGTATTGGCAATTCTATCAAGGATATGGTTCTTGTTTAGAGTTAAGCAGGATATGTGGCACGATGCCTCATTTACTTATTTATATGCTTCTGAACCTGCTAAATTCATTCTCTCGTCAAGTGATGTTCATCCTTACCTATATACATTTTTTATAAAGTTCTTCCTCTTGTTCAGTTCAAACGAAATCTATCTGAGGCTGACAACCTTAGTAACTTTCGCAGTGTTTTTCTGGCTCTTATATAATTTCGTTAAGAAGAATTATAATCATTTCACAGCAACATTCACAATGTTATTGATTTCATTCTCATCAACATTTTTCTTTTACTCTCTTGAAGTTCGCAACTATATGTTTGCGTTGGTGTTTGTTGTCCTGAACTTAACATATTTTTTCAGGATGATAAAAAATTACGAAAATAAACATTCATGGCTCTTTGTCCTGTTCACAGTCCTGATGTTATATACCCACTATTTCACTGCACTTGTTCTTCTCGTAGAGATTATATATATATTTGTCAATTATAGGCATAAGTTAATTTTATTTGTAGAAACATTACCTATAATTACTTTTTTCTCGATTCCTTTGTTTTTTTATTTAATCGGAACACTACCAAAGATTGAAGCGTTTTGGTTTAAAGATATAACCCTCTGGAGCTTCCTGTCAACAATATCATTCCAGTTCTTTATCCCTGAAACAATATCCTCTATTGATGTTATGTTATTATTTTATATAGCAGTATATGTCATATTATATTTTGTTTTCGAAAAAGATAGTAAAGATTATTTTTTCCTAATATTATTTTTCCTGCCTGTGATTTCTGTATGGAGTTTAAGTCAGTTCTATCAGATATATCATCACAGATTTTTCTTGTTCTGTGGAATAGGATTATATATTGTGATTGCTCAGATGTTAAATTATTTCATAGTTAAACAAAAAAATAACTTGATGAGATATACAGTATTATTATTATGGTTTTTAATGATTTTCTTATTCAGTTTCTCAGTATTTAATTTATCAGATGTTGTTCCCACTGAACTCGCTGAAGCTCAGGATTATATGAAACAGAATATTGACCATGATAAACAATATACATTCGTGCATAACACACCATTTTCCATGACACCATTCAGATATTATTTCAGAGATTGGGATAATGTGAACCATGTTCTTATCACGAATCTTACTAAGAAACAGCGTTTCACCGCAGGTGGCTCAGTGATAAAGGATTACATGATTCATAAAGACAGTTCAGATATAGATTGTCATGATGGTTGCTATTACATTCAGGAAGCAGGTCAGGAGAAGCCTCTCGGTTGCCTCACAATGCACGAAAAGGGGGGGTTACTGGTCTATGATTGCAAATAAACACTGGTTGGGATTCACACTTCTTATGCTTCTTATAAGCACTGTCCTATTTTGGTCTGCATATCATAATTTAGATTTGTTATATAATTATAGTTTAATTTTTAATGATATAAATGAAAATCAATGTTCTTGTGATAATGGTTTTTACAATATCAGAGAAATTAATGATTGCACTTCAACAAATTTTTGTCCTGATTCAAAAAAAATATATTTATTATCCATGTTAATGAGATTTGGAGCATACTTTTTACTTGTTGGTTTAATTATGGGGTTTGTGATAGATAAATGGAAAAAGGAGAAAAAGGAGATAAAAAATGATGCAAAAGAAAAAAATCAGCGTGGTAATCCCATGCTATAATGAGGAGAGAGTAATCAATAATACAATCAAAACTATCGTGAAATTCTTTAAAGATAATCAAGATATGTTTATCTATGAACTTATCCTGTCTGATGATGGAAGCACTGATAAAACTCTTGATATAATTACGAGATATTCTAACAATTATCCTAAGATAGATTTTCGGTGGAGTGATAAGAACAGGGGGAAAGGTCATGCAGTCAGAGAGGGGTTATTGAAAGCTAAATATAATAATGTTCTTGTGTTGGATGCGGATTTATCTGTAAATATTTATAATTTATTAATTTGTCCTTTTCTTCATAGAGATAAACCTTTATTAATTATAGGAAAACGATTTCAGGTCAAGAAACAACCATTGTATAGAATCATAGCAGGAAATGGCTTCAGGATAATCGTGAACGCTTTATTTTATTGGGATTATAGAGATACACAATGTCCTTTCAAGCTCTTGCAGAACATTCCAAAAGAGTTTATCAACAATCTCAGAATTGACGGATTCAGTTATGATGTTGAGTTGTTATATAAAGCAAAAGATGTTTATGGTTATTACATTTATGAAAAATCAGTGAATTACCATAATGACGAGAACAGTTCTGTCACGATTCGGAAAACTATCAAGATGTTTATTGACCTATTAAGAATCAGGTTTCAGTAATCATAAATCTTTTTTTTCAAGAAAATAAATAAAAAAATTACAACAACAAAAACTATAAAATAAGCGAATGTTATAATTACTTTACCAATTAAACTTATTGTTGATTCTGTAATCATGCTTTCATTCGCACAGGTCACAGAAAGATTGTAAATAATATCTTCTTCCTCGTCAGAGGTTGTATTTATACAGACAACTTTAAAATCTGTTACACCAAAAAGATTTTTATCACAAGCGTTTGTTGTAATGTTGAATGGGGTAGTTAATAAATCTGATTCGATAGAATTTCTTGCATCATCAAAAACACCATCAGAACCATGAACTAATATACAAGCTCCAGTTCCACCCATAGTTGTAGTTCCGAGAAAGTTAATATCATAAACAACTTCGTCATAATCAGATGGTGATGTTATTGTTGTTGTTGCTGTTGAGAACTGGATAGCAAGTAATAAAAAAACAAGAATTGATATATAAATTATTGAAGTTTTCTTCATAATGCAAAATAGATAAGTTAATATATTATATAAATCTTTCTATTCTTCTGGATTTGCAATAGCTTTACCGATACTTCTCAGGGTGAATATGATTATCACGATTCCTATTATGATTGCTTTCTCGATTCCGTATTTTGTATTTATCCTGTTCAGAATCCAGACCAAGAGGATAAAACTGGCAACATTCAGTATGAACGGATTAAGTTTGTATGCAATAAATTTAATGAATCGTTTGAACTTCGGTGTGTAAATAGGGTCTGAATCTATGTTTAACCACAGAAATATCTTATCATTTTGTTTCTTCGACCATCCCTCAATATCTAACATTTTCAAATACCTCGTATTATTTTTATCTTGATAGTTTCACCATGATAGTTAATATCAATCTTGAATATTATCGACAACAACAGAAAGAATAACCAAAACATATTCTGTGTATAACAGAAATAAAACCCTGACATGAACGGAACGAAAGTGTTCAGGATTATCTCTGCTGTCAAGAAAATCGCTACAAAGAATTTATTTCTTCGCCTGAATCGTGTCCCTCTATTATCAGGGATTCTTTTTTTTATTACTGTTTCGAGTTTCATCTTCTATCTCTTGTCTTTTAATTTCTATTTCTTTTATAACTTCATTTAGACCTAATCTCAATATTCTAAGAAAAAAAGAATTATTATATCCCTCATGAACCTTATGTCTACAAAATTTGGTTTCTTTATCTATTAATTCAGTTCCCATAACTGTCAATATTTCTTCTTTAAATCCTTTATCTAATCTTATATGGATTACTTTTTTCATAATTTTTTAGATTATCGTAAAAGTATTAAAATGTTACTATTTTGTTACTATATATTTATATAGTTTGTAATAAATTTTATCATTATATCACTTTGGTTCGAAACAAAGGGGGTAGATATTTAAAAAACGATAGGGTGGTCTTTTATGGCTTATACTCCTGATTATACAGAATCAGACCTTTCAGCAGGTATTGTTGATACCATTGTAAAGGTAATTCTGGTAATTGGAACTTTCATCACCGTCATCGTTCTTGTCTTTATTTATGGTTTTCTCAGAAAGAAATTGAAGTGAGATGAAAATCTCATTTTTTTTTCCTAAAGAAAGCTATAATATCGACCTGAAACGGGGGTGTTATGAATGGCATTTGTTCCAAATTACACTGAGGCAGATATTGGGGCATCAGTATTAGATGTGACAACCAAAATAATCCTGACAATCGGAACATTGATTACAGTGGTTGTTGTTGTTTTCATCTATGTTTACCTCAAGAAGAAAATGAAGTGAGATGAAAATCTTATTTTATTTTTGGAAGCTGTAAATATTGTTTTTTTTTCTTTTTCTCTTTCTAAATAGAAATATTTAAATAAGATATAGTCTTATCTTTCTTTATATGGGGGTCTTTAGTATATGGGGAGAAAAACTATTATATTGAGTTTTTTGTTAATTTTCATTCTATGCACAGTATTTACAATAGCGAAACCGCAGTCGATAACTGAGAACGATTTAAGTATCACTGCTGATAAAGAACAATATTTCTGCGAACCAATATTCAATAATTTAGGTGAATGCCTTATAAGAGCAGAAATAACTGTAACTAATCTCAGACAAAATACAATAAATCTTGATGGTATTACTTCATTCTCATCTAATATCGCTGATACTGATTTCTTTAATTCTAATGGGGAAAAAATGCAAAAAGATGGTAAGAATAAGTTAAAAAAATTACAATTAAAAAAAGACGAATCATATTCAGTATTTCTTGAGTTTTGGGTTAAAGAAAATGGAAAATTTAATTATACTGTTAATATGTATCAACAGGGTAACGGACAACTACTCGCAACAACAATTTTAGACCCTCTATATAATTTAACAATCTCAACAACAAATCCATCTTGGTATCTTATTAATGGCAGTTTTATCAATAATCAAAGCATTTATGATTATGCTGAAATGGTAAACATAACAACTGATTTAAATGATGATTCAGATACAACTTATTATCCAATAAGATTAGGTGTTCCGTTATTTCTTTCAAATATGCAATATTATTTTCCGAGTAATGAAATAAGCAGTTCATCAGATTTAAATGATATGTCACAAAATAAAGATAAATTAACAATATTACCTGATGCTTTTATGACGACAGGGAATGATATAAGAACATTACATACTGATAATACTACTGTTTTGGGCGGGGCAAAAGGGATTTATGAAGATTTTTATAATATTGGTCTTAATGATTTTTCTTATTGTGCAAAAGTAAATGCCTCAAATCAATCAGGTATAGACTATATATTTTCTCATGGTTCTTTACTTATTTCCGTTCAATATAGTTTAGCGATTATAGATTCTGATTTACCAAGATGTTATGCAAGAGATGATAACGATACAGGTTTTTCAATTTATTCTACAACAGGAATCACAGATGTTGTTGATGGTTTAACTCATTCAATTTGTTGTGTGAGAGATTTATCAACAAGTAATTTTTCAATATTTGTAGACGGAGTTTATGAGAATGCTTATATTGGGCATATTGATAATTCTATAAGCAATTATGGAGATTTTGTCATAAATGGTTTAGGAACAACAAATGCAAATCAATTCGATGGAATGGTAGATGAAGTTGTATTATGGGATAAATTATTAACTTCAAATGATATGTCTTATTATACAAATGTTGGAGCTTATAATGAATCACTTGGTAATTCATTACAAATATTTTTTAATAGAATAATTGATATAAATAAATCTTATAACTTAAAAATTAAACTTATAAATCTTGACTATGATTATGTTCCTTTAAGAGTCTATCCAAATATTAATTCAACACATTCTGATTATTCGTTATTTGTTGAAGAAGATTTGAATGAGGGTATTAATTATATCCCTTTAAACTCTATAATTTTTGATGGTTATAATCTTCCTTTTAGGATATCAACACTTTTTCCATCTGATGTATATGTATCAGAAGTCTATCTAATTGAATCTTCAAATGATACAACAAATCCTATTATTTCTGATTGTGTTGTTAATAATTCTTATATTGATTGTAATGAGTCTATAATGTTCTCATGCAATATAATGGATGATAGTGATGTCTATCAATCAACATTCAAATTCATTCTGCAAAATATGACTATCATTGAGGATGGAATCAGAAATCCAACAAATACTGATATATGGGAAGTTGAATTTACACAAAATGATTTAACAATTTTATTAGATTCATTTAATTGGTCTTATGGTTCAAATATCAGTTTTTTATTTGATTATGTCAATGCAACAGATATAACAGGAAATACTCAAGAAAATTATAGCTTGAATATTAATACGAATTATGGTTGTATTCTTTGTTTTTCAGATTGGCTCGAAAATTTAGGGTCATGTCTTATAAATGATTCTCAAATTAAAACTTATATAGATAATAATTCTTGTGGTACTTATGACGACCTGCCTGTTGATAATGGAACTTATATATATTGTAATTATTGTTCAGAAGATATTGTTTCAGCATATTCAGGTGATTGTTTCTGGAATGCAACAGATGGCAGAATCAATATAACATATTCTGATAATAATCAAGCTACTTGTTGTGATTTGACAGGGATTGTATCTGATTGTTCAATCTTATACACACCATATAACGAATCTGGCGAAACTTCATGTGTATATCTTGAAGATGATTTCGTGTTTGATTTGGATTCTGAAGTATATTTTGGATTTGGAATAGGCGGACTTAATTCTGATAAAACACATGGGAAGATTTGGATTAATGATACAAATACTTCATATTATTGTCTGAGTTATGTAAAAACTTTGGCAGATGACCTTATCCAGACAAATCCACCTTACACGAAAAGGGTTGCAGGTCTTGTTCAGATTATGGGAAAAGAAATCGAGGATAGAGAGTTTTTCGTAACACAAATGGGTCTTGCGAATGTGTACTGGACTTCTGACAATCTTGTAATTGATGGTCGGCAATATATATTTGGTATTGAATGTTCAGGCGGTGGGAACAGGATTATATCTGAACAAGTTTCAACAGTCGGTTACGACCCAATCAACGCTCCTATAACAAGATTTTTCTGGATAAGAGAAAATATTCTGCCATTAACATTAGGTTTGTTATTATTAATAATTGTAACATTCGTTGTTGCGTGGGGTGTTAAGGAGTTGAGGGGAAGATGATAAGAAAGATAATAATGTTCATAATATTGTTTTCGATTCTGATAGCGACAGCTTACGCTGATAATGATGGTTTCACTGATTATGAATTTGGGTCAACGACTTATATGGCAGATGGTTCAACTGTATCATTGACAGGCACTACCAATGTAACATATTGTCAGCCGATTACTTTCGCTGAAACAGGCACTCTGAAACAAATCATGCCACCATATAGAACGGATTCAATCACGCAAGATATATATTGGTGTCTGAGTACAGCCATTATTCATCCAATGGAAGATTTCTGCACAGGAACAGGAACAGTGAGAAATGATTTCACAATTCCGTTTAATGTTCAAGAAATAAGTTATTCAGTTACCACAGGAACACAATATTATTATTGTATAGGAGCAGTTGGAACAGTTGATATCATGGCGTTATCTATGTCTGATTATCTTGGCGACCCATTCAGCACTGACGAAGAACAATATTTCTCAGTTCATATTCCACTTGATGATTATAACAAATCTGATTATAATCAAAGTTCACCTTACAAAGCACAGAGGGATTTGAAGTCAGGGGGAGCATGGTTGGGATGGGCTGAAAGACAGCTTACAATATCAGGAATACAATATTGTTATGAAATAAATGATTCATGTTATGTTAATCAGCCAGATTTCCAGACAATAGTGAACTCAGGTACGACAGCAGGTGATTGGGTTGGTCAGGTGTTTGAATATGATTGGATAGAAAGCACGATTGACAGCCTTTCAATGATTTTGGGGTGGGGGTCAACTACTTCTGGAGCAGAAACTTTCAGATTTTATGTTGCAGATTATAACCCAACAACAAATGTTACAACATTAATTTATAATTCAACAGATTTGTCATATAATGTTTTAGCAAACTGCACTCTTGACACTTGCGGGTATCATGAAATCGAGTACACACTCAACAAATCTATATCGTTTGAAACAGGTAACTGGTATTTTGTGGGTGTTGGTTGCACTGGAGCTTGTTCGTCAGGAGCTACGACTGATTCAATCTTTACACAGAAATTTTCATGGGGGTCAGTTGCTCGGTGGGGTGACTGGAAAACGCAGGGATATCGGGATAAGAACAGTTTTTATCATCTACAAATAGTCACTGATGATTCATATAATTTATTTGATACATGGTTCAAAGTAAAAATGGATGATGATATCAGGGCAACAGGTGTTGTGAACGCAACCACAAACTGCACAACATGGTCAAGTCCATATATCTTGAAAGAAAATTTCAACGGATATATAAATCTCTGTGATTGGTCAACGCTTGAAAATGTTAATCTTCCAAATGAACTCGTCAGGGTTCAATCAGATGATTTATATTCAATCTTTAAATATAATGATTATCTTGAAAAATCTGATTCAAGATATTTCACTGTAAGTTTTGATATTAAACCTGATGATATTGCTTCAGATGGTTGGGTTGCAATAAGTTTATATGATAAAGATTATCAAAGATTTATCCAATTTCTAATAAGTGAAAATGGAACTTTATATAATAATGAAGAGGGAGATGCGGTTCTGAAATATTCAAATGTAACTTTTGCATCTACAAATACTATCAATCTTCATGTTGATTTATCTTCTGATGATTTTGATTTATGGCTCAATGGTGTGATAGTATCTTCCTCGTTAGAGTTTGTAAACTCGTTCATGGATATTGATAATGTTTATGGAATCAGGATAAGTTCTAACAATGCAGGTTATACTATGGATAATCTCGAAATGTTTGCAAGTGACCAAAATAATAATCCTTTATTGCCTGATATTGATTTAGTAACTTCTGTTGATGATACTGTATCATTCTGTGGTCTTTTCAGTAAAGTTGATACTGAATGCACTGAAGATTCTGATTGTGAATCAGATGATTGTCAGCCTAATGGGAAATGCAATAAGTTTGATATGACTTATTGTGACGAGAATGGTCATATACGAGGCAATTATTGTTTAATTGCAGGGATTACTTCATGCGGTCTTGAATCTACAACTGACCTAATCCTCGACAATTTCATACTGTTCTTGGTATTCCTGATTTTATTGATACTTGTAATATATTTAATAATAATGGTAAAATAGTTGAAAAAAAATGGGAATACCAATCGTGTCTGAAATTTTGACGGGCATACAATTCGTAATAAATTTTTTTATGGATAAAGCTCCTAAACCTTTGAAGATAATTATGTTTCTAATGTTATTGCTTCTTTTTGGAGCGTTGATTCCGTTTATGTTACATTCTTTTGGAATACACTGCACTCATGAGGGGGATGTCGTGAAAACTAATACATTATCTGTGTTTACTAATCTCAAACTTGCCATGATTGACCCTGATGCTGATTATAATACCTCATCATACAATCCTGAACCTATAAGTCTGCTTGGTGTTGGTGAATCGTGTTACTCTGCAATATGTATGGCTGATGATGGTCTATGGCGAAGAGAGTCAGCAGATGAATGTATCAATAAAACAATTATTTATCCGTTTGTCACAACACAGTTTGACTGGACTAAATGTGTAACCTGTGATGGTGATGAAAATTATACTTTCATACATACAACTGGTTTAGATTCGTCAAAAGGAACTTTATGTTTTGGTGATGCAAACAGGATTGAAGAAGATGATATGAACTGGTTTCAAAGTTGGGTTTGTGAACCTGAAAGTCGGTGTATGCCACCTGTGAACTATTATTATGAATACGACACAGGAACTTTTGATTGTCTTGACGAAGATTTATGTGGTGGGAATCTTACTGAATATATCCCACTCATTAATGAAGAACTGAAATCCGCAAATGCAAAACTGTTGTATTCAAACAATGATAACAAGAATTATAAAAATTTTATATTGTTCAAATGTGATAAAAAACTTAGACCGCAAATGACAATATATGGTATTCCTTTGTTTGATTATAAAGTCTGGCTACTACTCATGGTTGTTAGTGGCATGGTTTTTGTCATGCTAAGAATGAAAGACCATAATTAAGATTTGATAACGATAAAGATAAAATGGAGTGATGATAACATGAAACAGATAATGATAATTTTAGTAATGTTAATTTTCTTTACAACTTTTGTTAGTTCTCTGGAAGTTCCTGACGAATCAAATACAATAGTCATAAACAAGATTGATTCTGAGCATAAGAACACTCGACAATTTCTCACTGACCAAATGAATAAGATGAAAAATGACGGAATCAAAGAGTTCACCACAAGAGGAGATTATTATGAACAAGCATACCGAGATATTACAAATACATTTCTTGTCAAGCTTGGTTTTTTGTGGTTGGGGATTTTGATTTTTGTAGTATCAATAAATCGTTTGATACAAAACAGAACTGAGAAAAAGAAATATGATATCTTGAAAAAATCATTGAAAATAGATATTGTCAACGAGTTCTATAAAGATTCTGTGCTTGTTCCAAGACCGCCGTCATTAGTTGATACAGGAGAAATCGAAAAACAAAAATCCGAAAAACTTAAACGAAATATTGACGAGTTAGGAACTGCTCTTGAATCACATAAGGAGAACAAACATGAACCTCAAAAGAAATCTTTTTTTGATAAATTCAAAAAAGACAAACAACCTGAACCACAAAAAGAAACAAGAATCATGCCTGAAGTTGTTTATCAGCAGGATATTGTATTGAATCAGGAAAAGCAAGAACCTGATGAAGATGAGTTTGACAGGCGAGTCAGGGAAATGCAAGAACTAAGAGAATTAAAACTGCTTAGAGGTCAGTCTAATGGCTATCAATGAGAAATGGAAGAAGATTGTTATAATCGCAATCATAATATTTACAGTGATAATTGTTCTGATTGGATTCTTTATTGGGATGAAAGGTTTGAAAGATTTCTTCACATTCATCTTTATTGCACTTCTAATTCTTAGTTTAATTGGTGGTGTGTTCTATGTTGTGTATCTTTTATTCTTTGCGAAAACATATAAAGATATTCCTTACCAGTTCAAGAAAAAACTGTTGTCGGTCACGAAAGTCATGAGTAACGAATATCTCGGCAATCTGTTTTTAAGCGGTGACACAAAACATAACAGAATCAGTTTAGGAACTTATTTTTATATGCGATTGAATCTCCCAAAAATAATTCATAATAGAGAAAAAGAAACCAAAGATGAAACTGATTTAACAAAAAGTCAAGATGAAACTGATATATCAAATTCAAATCTGAAAAGTCAAGCGATTCCTATTGATTGTTTCATTGTAAATAAAGCGGGTTTTTTGAGTAAATTTTTCGGTGAACCTTTCTTTGTGTTAGTCAGACCATCAGACCATGACTATTCTTCAATCTTTAATGATGTAACTCTGAAAGCATTCAATCTCGTTCCTCTTGATAGTCAATTTTTCACAATCGACAGGCGGAATTTAGATGTTGACATGGCGAAAGGATTAAATCTGAACTATATCAGAGAAGCTGTGTTTGATGTCATGCGTGACCTCGACAGACTTGTTAAACAAGCCATGAATCTCGACCAACAATTCCAGAAAGATAAAGAGAAAGCGAGAGAGTTCGAAATACCTGTGGGTAACATGGGTCAACAACAGGGTGGTCATGGTGGAAATTAATCAAATCCCTGACCCGCTCAGGCGACAGATGATTGATAGAAGAAGAAAAGTTGAACCAAATCTGCCTGAAGAAGATTCTGTGATAGATTTTGATACAGAGAAAAAGGTTAAAGAATGGATTGGAGCTGAGTTTATGGATATGGATGGTATGATTGATTCAATCTATAACAAGATTCCAAATGCTTCAACTGAAATGATTTATCGAATGGAACTTGACAAGATTTCAAAGATATATATCATCTTTTCGTTGATTGGTTTTTTCATGACAGCTTCGGTTTTGATAACATCAATATGAGGGAGGAATATGGCTTTATCAATCGAAATCATAAAACAAATCGCAAAACAAGTTAAAGATTTTCAGGATAGAGAACACGCAAAAAGAATCGGCTCAATAATTTTTAGTTTGAAGTAAAATGTTTGAAGCAATCCCACTAACTTTAGTGGTGGGAAGAATTTAAAACAAAAGATTTATATATTATATACATGACATTAACATAATGGTATCTATTAGATGGAAAAAATCAAAAACAACCACATATAATATTAATTATCATATAATTTGGTGTGTTAAATATAGAAGAAAATTATTAACAGATTATGTTGATATTAGATTAAAAGAATTAATATTAGAGAAATCAAAAGAAATAGATATTATAATAAAAAAGATGGAAACAGATAAAGACCACATACATCTTTTTATTAAAGCAAATCCAACACAAGCAATTCATTGGATTGTTCAGCAATTAAAAGGATATACTTCAAGAATATTAAGAAAAGAATTATCTATTGTTAGGACGAGAGTTCCATCTCTTTGGACACGAAGTTATTATGTGGAAACAATTGGTCATATATCAGAAAAAACAATATTAAAATATATAGAAGAACAGAGGAATCATTAAATGCAAAGAACAAATGTAGTGGAATTAAAACCAAATAAAATACAAAAAAAGGTTTTAAAAGAAATGATGTTACTTAGTAGTTCTGTTTTTAATATGGCTAATTATGAAGTAAGACAAGCATTTTTTAATAAAGATAAAGTTCCATCTTTTTTTGATTTACAACAATTAATACAGAAAAAGGATGATTATCAATTACTTGGAAGAAGTTATTCATTACCAAGATTACAAATATATGGCGAAACTAATAGTGCAAGATTTAAACTTATTAAATCAAAATCACAAAAAAAAGTAGGACTTCCTAAATATTTAAAAAATAGAAAAACAAACACAACTATCCCATCATATTTAGTAATAGATGGAAGTCAATATGGATTAAAACAAACAAAAGCTACTATACCTTTATCACAACAATTAAGAAAAAAATATAATCTTAAACAATTTAAAATTAAATATAATGGAATACTTAAATGGAAAGGACTTCAAAAACGAGGACAAATTCACTTTAAAGATAAAAAATTTTATTTATATCAATCTGTAGAAATAAAAGAAAAAATAATCAAACCAACAAATAATATAGTTGGTATTGATTTAGGAATAAAAAGAATTTTTAGTTTATATTCAAATAATGGTTTATCAAAAATATTTAATTCAATGAGATTTTTTAAACAATGGAAATTTTATACAAATTTAATTTCAATAGAGCAAAAAAAATTATCATTAATTAATAGAAAGGTATCAAATAATTTATTAAAA
>Ga0208904_1001698_pt1 | contig 14655 bp, 11 predicted proteins | sample AntAceMetag02UKB_FD_184774 | JGI IMG/M metagenome (GOLD analysis project Ga0208904, IMG submission 184774) | Saline lake microbial communities from Ace Lake, Antarctica - Antarctic Ace Lake Metagenome 02UKB (SPAdes) (version 2) | ecosystem: Environmental > Aquatic > Non-marine Saline and...
GGGATTCAATATCACTCTTAAAAATAGACCAAAGCCAAGAATAGCTAGTCCCATGTTTTCTCCAAGTATTCGATAGGCAACAATTAAACCATTCGCTAATGGTTGAATTAAAGCTGTTGTGAAAATATTCATATTTATTTATTTGGTAGAGGGTCGTAGTATGCCTCTTTTGAGAAAGGATGGCAACGAGACAATCTCTTTATACTTAATATTGTACCCTTTAACCATCCAAACTCCTCAAGTGCCTTTTTTGAATAGTCAGAACAAGTGGGGTAGTATCTACATCCTCCACCAAAAAGTGTTTTTATTAATTTTGATAAAGTTTTTTTGTAGGCAGTAATCACGTATTTTTGTATTTTCTTCATGCTTCTAAGCCTGAATCTTGAAAAACCTCTTTAACTTCCTTTTCTAGTTCTATGTTGTTTTTATTAAGCGTTGTCCTTTTTGCTAAAAATACAACATTGTATCCATTGCTAACTCTTTTTATTCTCTTTTTAATCGCTTCCCTAAGCTTCCTTTTTACTTCATTTCTCTTTACGGCAATTTTAGATATTTTCGTAGAAACAATAAAAGCGAACCTCGATGGTTCGTCGTCTTCTCTTTTAAGTACCAACACTCCGAATGAATCTGCTTGGTAAAGAGATCCTTTTTTCTTTACTTCTTCCAAAACACTTCTACCTTTCAGTCTGTATTTTTTTGCAAGCATTGAATGTTGATTAAGAAGAGAGTTTTTTTCTACCCTTTTTCCTTCTGTTCGATAAAATCTTACGACCATCTTTGGTTTTCATTCTTGCACGAAATCCAAATTTGCGGGCTCTTTTCTTTTTGCTGGGACTGTATGTTCTTTTTGGCATTGCTTTAAATCAAGGTTAATTCTACTAATATTTTAATATAAGTGCAAGGAAGTCTCCATACTAATATCTATCCTTAATATATTTTAATATTTCTAATTTTCGGTATTTTTGGGGGTTGACGAATTGTGGATAACTTATCTACTATGCAGTTGCTCCTGTCTAACTGTCCCAATTGTCAGGTCTGCTCTGTTCAATCAATTTAAATAGCTATGTCTAGTATAAATAAAGTTCAAATTTGGAATGACTCCATGGAAAGTATAAAGGTATCTGTTTCTCCAGCTATCTTTTCAACTTGGTTTTCTCAGACTCATCTTTCGAGTCTTAATCGCAAAGGCGAAAGATATGTCGCCAAAATAGGTTGTTCTTCTAGTTTTGTTAAATCAACAATAGAAGGACGGTATTTTGGATTAATACAAAATTCTCTAAAAAAGATTCTCGATGCTGATTGCGATTTGATTTTTATTGTCAAAGAAAATCCAACAAAAAAGGGTGAATCAAAAAGTAAGACACCTGCACCTCTATTTGAACAAGAAGAAAGACTTCAAGAAGAAATTGGTGCCAATTTATCAAAAGCAAGGATTCGCCCGGGTTTTACTTTTGACAATTATGCTGTTTCTTCTTCAAACCAAATGGCATGGGCGGCCGCCGAAGCAGTTTCTAAAAACCCCGGGACATCGTATAACCCTCTTTTCCTTTGGGGTGGGGTAGGGGTTGGCAAAACTCATTTAATGAATGCTGTCGGCCATTACTTAATAGGGGAAAGAGTTGATGGCAAAATTCTTTTTTGCACTGGGGAAGAGTTTACTAATGAAATCGTCGAGGGAATCAGAAAAAAGACAACTGTTAATTTTAGAAACAAATACAGAAAACTGAAAACTTTAATCATCGACGATATTCAGTTTATTGCCGGAAAAGATGCTGTTCAAGAAGAATTCTTCCACACTTTTAATGCCCTTGTTGCCGAAGGAGGTCAGGTCATCTTGGCTTCTGATAGGCCTCCTCATGAAATTTCGAAGTTAGAAGAAAGATTAAGAAGTCGGTTCGAAGCTGGATTAATAGTTGATATCTCTCCTCCTGATTTTGAACTCAGGTGTGCGATCGTTCAAATTAAAACAAAAGAAAGAGGAATAGACATTGATATGGACCTTGTTCAATTAATTGCTGGGAATATCAACTCTGCCAGAAAGATGGAAGGCTTCTTGATTAGACTTTCATCGGAGGCAAAACTCAGAAAAACAGAAATTACAGAAGAATTGATAAAATCACTTTTAGGAAAAGGACTGGAATCAAACGACCAAAAGATAAAAGCAACTCCGACAGAAGTTATTTCAGCTGTATCTAAATACTTCTCTCTTGGCAAAAGAGCTCTTCTTGGCACCTCTAGAGCAAGACCAGTATCTCTTCCAAGACAAATTCTCATGTATTTATTGAGAACTCAGTTAAATTTACCACTACAAGAAGTGGGAAGACTGGTCGGGGGTAGAGATCATACAACAGTAATGCATGCTGTGGAAAAGATAACCCATCTAGCCAGCAAGGATGTGCAAACTCGTCAGGATATCTTGGGGATAAAAAATAGTCTTTGAGGATAACCCAATTATCCTTTTCCACTTATCAACATTCTCTGTACTCTTATCCACATTCTTATCCACAATTACTATCATTTGTTATGAACAATCAAATACACGGCTACGTAGGCACAGTTTTCCACTTATCAACACCCCCTACTACTATTACTACTAGTATATATATAGAAAGAACAGTCAACTCAAAAAACTAATAAAATGCATTTTCGGAAACATCTTGTCTTTAGTATTTAATATTCATATAATGCGAAGGAAAGACAAAGAACATGAAATTACAGGTTTTACAAGAAAATCTTTCTAAAGCGCTTGTTACTGCATCTAGATTCACAAGCGGAAGAGCACAGCTTCCGGTTTTGGGTAATATCTTAATATCAGGCAAGAAAACAAAACTTTTAGTGTCAGCAACTAACCTAGAAACTTCTATTTCTATTTCCGTTGGAGCTCAGATAGATAAGGAAGGAGAAATTACAGTACCCGCTAGAGTAATTACAGATATTGTTGCTAATCTTCCAGTTGGATCAATTAATCTTTCGGCTGTAAAAGAACAAGTAAAAATAAAAGCTCAAAACTTTGAATCAAGCGTTTCTGGAATGAATGCGGCTGATTTTCCCACCATTCCTCAATCGGTTGGAAAAGAATCAATAACACTAGAAAGAGAAAGTTTCTTAACAGCTCTATCTCAGGTTTCCTTTGCTGCTTCCATAGATGAGACAAGACCGATATTGACAGGGATATTGTTTATATACAAAAAAGGCAAATTAATAATGGTTGCAACAGATGGGTTCAGGTTGTCTCAAAAAGAGATTCCTATGAAATCGATTCAAAAAGCTCAGAGTGTTATTTTGCCCAAAACAGCTCTAAGTGAACTCTCAAGAATATCTTCAGATGAAGAAAAGATTGGATTTTCTTTAAGAAAGTCTGACAATCAAGTTGTCTTTGGATTTGGGGGAGTAATTCTTGCTTCCAGGATTTTAGAAGGGGAATTTCCAGACTTCGAAAGAATTATTCCCAAAACTTCGAAATTAAAAATAAGTTTAGATAAGGAAGAATTGCTACGAGCTGTTAAATTAGCATCTGTTTTTGCAAGAGAATCCGCTAACGTTATTAACTTTAAAGTTAGAAAGAATACTGTCGAACTATCTGCAGAAAGTCAGTCATCAGGATCTCAGGAAACAAAAGTTGATGCAAAAGTTGTCGGACCAGTTGATAAAAAGGGATTTAAAATCGCTTTCAATTACAGATTTTTAGAAGATTTTTTGAGTGTTGTTAAGGACGATGAAGTACAAATAGAACTATCTGCAACTAACGCACCAGGTATTTTTAGAGATCCCAAAGACCCCGATTATCTTCATTTGATAATGCCGGTAAAATTACAAACTTAATTGGGTAAAATTGCGGGTAAATACATTGAAGCACTAATCTCCGTTGGAAAGCCTACTATGCTAGCAGTTCCCTTTAAGAGATAGACAGGTTGTAATGTTGTGGTTGTTGAGTTACTAAGCAGGTGAGCGATTTGAATACTAGTGATAGTTATCTTGCTAATTGAGGTATTTGAAATATCCGGTAAATGAATGTTTCCATCATCTAAGGACATTAGAATTGAATCATTGATTCCGTTAATAACCTCTTCGTATGTTTTTAGTTTATATTGATTAACGCTTTCCGTGACCGTTCCTAATCTACTTGCGTGTGCTTGAAAAACCGATCCGTCAGGGAGAATCCTAACATATACGGGGGTATTTAATGGATTAAGAGTAAGTATTGTTGCATCGTCAATTTCAGAGGAAAAGTTAACCTGATACAAAGCTGCATTTTCTTTGCTTGTGAGATATAATCCTTGACCAGGAGTTTCTTTGAGATAGACGAAAGAAACAAATTGAATATCTTCAGAAGAAACAAATCCGTTTTCAATTAGAAAATCTCTAGCAGTACCAATAAGTGCCTCATCGCTAGGTTGTTTGTTTACATAACTAGGAATTTGATTAAGTGTGTAATCGAATTCTTGATTTTTGATAGACGCAGTCAGTGCGGATTCTTCATTTCGATAGATATATATCTTCCCGTCAAAAACATCATCCATCACTAATGGCTCGTCTGTGTAACCTAAATTGCTTGCAATATTATTAATATCGTTTTCAAGTAATAGTTGTTTTTCTAATTGCAATACATACATGGAGGAAGGGAAATCAAAATCCCTTTTTTCAAAAACTACCTCAATAGGATAATCACCCTCTAGTAAGGACGGAATTTTTGGTAAGGGTAATGAAGGTGAAGGTTTTGTCGCTTCTTCTTTCTTTAGAATAAATGAAACTACGATTAGTACACCCAGTATTACAAGGATAATTACTATAAATATTTTACGTCTTTTCATCTTGATTTATTATTTATCACGGTATGTTAGTTTTGCAAGTTGTTCTTCCAACACATCCTCTTGGTAAGTCTTTGGGTACATATGGCGTCATCATATAGGGCGGGTTAGAAGGGTATTTCTTAGGCCCACTTGGGTCACGGAATTCGTAATGTAAATGTGGACCGGTACTGTTTCCTGTGTTTCCGCTTAAACCGACTGTCTCGCCCATGGTAATCATTTCGCCTGTTCTGACGGAAACGACACTAAGGTGGGCGTATCGACTATAAAATTCTTTTCCACCACAAACAGACACGATCTCAACATGTTTACCGTAAGGACCAATATTTCCAAAGGCCCTGACAACGCCAGTATGGCGTGCAGTAATTGTATTTCCGACACCTAGTCCAATATCGATGGCCTCGGCGTTGCGGTGAGTATAGGGCGCATAAGCACCTTGTGTTAAACCACCATAGCCAGGCCATCCATTTGGGCATTCATCAGGAGGGTCTCCAATTATTACACTAGCTGCTGCGGCTGTTTGCGCCCCCTGTTTTTCTGGGGCATCAGCGGTGACAGTAAATGTGTCAATTATTAGTGAGTCTTCAAAAGTAGGGGATGAATATGTTCTTGAATAAGAAAACGAAAAAGAACTAGTGGGGGAAATAGAAACAGGTTCTTCTGGAGTAGGAGAGCTTGGACTTGAACAACTTGGACTACTACCGTCTTTAATAACCTTACACACATCCTCGAACTGAATATTTGAGAGAGTTCCCTTTTTCGCAATAACCTCAACTTTGTAATCAATAGTGATAGGTAAGTCACTATTCTCAAGAGGATCAGACGGAGAAGCTGTTTTGACAACTCCGATATACGGAGATTCAATTAGTCCAGCGACATGACTTGCCTTAGGGGGAACCAGATATGCTCCAGAATTAATAATGAAAAGAATAACGGCAATCATTAGAGGAACAGAAACAAACGAAACAATAAGTGGTCCAGCTAGAGCAGGAAAAACAGCGCCAGTTATGCCGGACATAAAAGCTTGACCATAACTACCAATACTTGTTCCTAGTGAGCCAAATCCGCCTGCTTTTGCGGCCATTAAACCAATACCTGGAACAAGACCGCCAATTAGAAGAGCGGCTCCTATTGGCCCGCCGAGAAATAAGCCGCCAATAATCATTCCTCCCAAAAGAAAAGTAAGCGCTTTTTCTTTACCCTCTTTAGTTTTAAGTTTTGAAATAAAGTCTTTTACCTTACTAAGGACTTTATCGACTACGAACTGCGTAACAAGCATAACAATGTTTCCAACTCCCGGAACGACTGATCCAGCTGCTTGTGTGCCAATCGTTTCCATCACTTTTGAGACAACTTTCTTGCTAACAGCTTTTATTGCCTTTGAAGAAAGTTTTCCAAAGAGTTGTTGACCCATTCGCCCCAAAGCTCCTCCGATAAATGATCTTCTTGGAAGAACGGCTGTTGATCCGTTGACAGAGGGTGTGAGAAGAGAAGAAATTTGTGCTTGAGAAAGACTAGCTTTTTGACCACTATTGATGACAGAAATCCATTTAAAACTAAAGGGATGAGCTTTTTGTTCTGTTTTAATTAAGTTAGCTAGGTTTTTCAGTTGATTTGGAGTAATTCCTAGTTGTTGAGATCTACTTTCAAGAGAGCGGATTGAAGAACTTGATATTCCACGGACAAGCATATATCTGGCGGTAGCAACACCAGGACCTTCTCCGCTAGCAGAACTTGCGTAGGTTTTCGGACCCGAGAAATATGCAAGCGCTTTTATTGGAGCCGTTAACATTTTGCCTGCCAAGATTGAAAGTGGACCAGCTGCTTGAGATATGATTTCGGCAGAAGAGGTAGACATTTCTGGATCGGGTATCGGTGTTGAAGTAACAGTGTCTGTTTCTAGTACCACCTCGTCAGGCGCTGTTGTTATTTCTGGTTCAGACAATGGTTCTGAAGAAGATTCATCAACTATTTTTTGGCTTTCTAGCAAGGCCTTCTTGGCAAGGACCTGAGTTTTATAAGCACTCGCCTTTTTTGTTTCAGTAGTATTTTCGTCTAAGGAAGAAAGTAGCTCGTCAAGATTTTCAGGAACGGTTGCCCCTGGTTGAGTATTTTTATCCCAAAGCTTTTTCCATCCGAGAACAATTTTTGCGGCTTGGTCAGTGTCTTCAGTTTTTGTTGTATTCCAAAGTAGTTTAACGAAATCTGTTCTTTGGTATCCTGTTTCAGTCCAGTAGTTTAGAACGGCTCTTTTCTTGCCCTCTTTTGCTCCATAGATGCTTTCTGGATAGAAGCGAATAAGCCCCTGATAAAAAAAGTGAACAGTTCTTTTGCTTGGTGGAACTAGATTTTTATTGATTTCTTCTGTCATGTTGGTTTTCTTGAGCTGGTTGCTCTGTTGACACAAAAGATTCAGAAGAGTTGGTTGCACCTAACTCGTTTTCCGGAGGAGACGTGGTAATTAATCCATGTTCTTCTTCAGATGCAACAATGTTTATCGGAGCATGGTGAGGTCCTGCAAAAAATATTCCTTCTCCGATGTTGGCTCCCATCAAAAGTTGTTTTTCTCCTTGGGACAGATAGAACACTTCTCCTATCTTGTCTATTGCGGCAGGAGACTGCTTAAGGAGTAGTCTAAGGGCTGAGTTTGTCACGATAGCTTTACCTATGTCTTGGCCGAGAAAATCTTCCACATCTTGCGTTATAGTGGTTAGTCCTAAGAAATATTTTCTGGCTCTTTTAACAACACTCCATAGGAATTGAGCTGAGTCTTCATATTTCATCATGTGCCATGCTTCATCAACAATAAGCAATCTTTTTTTAAGGTCTCTTTTAACTCTAGTCCAGATAAAATCTAGAATAATAAACATAGCAATGGGTCTTAATGCTTCTTGTAAATCTTTGACAGAAAAGACAACAAAAGGATTGTTAATCTCAACACTTGTTTGCTGATCAAACATGCCGACAAAACTTCCTTTAACAAACTTCTCGATTCTTGCCGCCAAATCTTGTGCTTCAGCTGTTTCCATGCCAATTAGAGTTTTATAGAGATCTTCCATTAGGGGAGGTTCTTTTTTTTGTGTGGCCGGGTCTTGAGTGATTCCCTTAGCTCGATACGTGGCGATCAAAGCTCTATCAAGCAAAGCTTCTTGGGTGGCATTTAGTTGTCCCATGATTACCTTAAAGAGAGAGTGAAGGGTTAATATCTTTAACCCCAGTTGGTTTTCTCCCTCTTCGTATATTTGAGTCAGATCAAAAGGATTAATTTTAGAAGGAGAATTAAAAGAGAAAGAAACAAATTGTCCATCCACGGCTTCAGCCAAAGCTTTGTATTCACTTTCTGGATCGATGACAATAACTTCAGTACCAAGCATTAAAGATCTTAGCGCTTCTAATTTAACAAAGTAGCTTTTTCCAGCACCAGAAGTGGCAAAAATAGTCATGTTGCTATTCTCTAAAGAAAATCGATCAAAGATGATAAACGAGTCGTTCTGAGAGTTAATTCCATAGAGAATGCCTTCATCAGAGGAGAGCTCTGCTGAAGTAAGAGGGAAGGTGGTTGCTAGAGATGTTGTGTCCATATTTCTTGTTATTGAAAGAACATCTCGCCCAAAAGGAGCGGTGGAAAGAAAACCCTTTTCCATATCAAGAGTAGCTCGTTTACCAACAATCAAAAGGGATCCGAGGGTTGATTCTACTTGGCGTGTAATTTGGTTCAATTCTTCTAATGATGCCGCCGGAATTGTTATGTAAAGAGAGAATTCAAAATATCGCTCAGACCCTTTAACTAATTGTTCTTGCAGAGTTCTTGCGTCCCCCAGTTTTGCTTGAGTTGAGGGGTCAACTATTTTTCCTCGTTCCAAATCAGTGGCTATTTCAGCTTCCATTTCAGCAATTTTTCTTCTCAGGTCGTCAAGAACGGTCTTCCCCGCAACCGGATATATGTTAAATGAGATGTCGAGTGAATTATTGAAATTAACAATCGGTTCTAACCAACCAGGAGAAACGAATCTAGGATAACCAGCGATGAAAAGAGTTCTAAAGTAAACATCGTTTATTTTAATGAAACTGAAATCGATTTCCATTGATTGTGGCGACAGAATATCGATAAGAGGCATTTGTTTTTGACCAAAAGTAACTGTAGGTGAAGGAATGAGTGGCTTTTTACCCGAATGACTTGCTTGCTGAGTTTCACCATTCGAAGGGGCTGGCTTTTTGTCAGTTTGAGATTGAGAAGGAGCACTGCTATTGCTCACCGGTGCGGGTGGTGATTGTTTGGGTTGGTCTTTTTTCAAAAAGCTTGGCACGTCCATTTTATGAAAGATCCTCCTTATCTTTAGGGGTTGGTACCTGAGGTGTATAAATGTCATAGAAAAGTTCAACTAACTCTGCGGTGGAGAGCTGCTTAAGTTTTATACTTAATCGTCCAGCTTGGCGAATGAGGTGATCTCTTTTAGGGTAAAGAGAGACCTTGGCTTTTTTAATTGAGTAAGATTTTGGATAAGGAAGAGGCCCCCTTTTGGTAGCTGAAAGAACAGATTTTGTGACTCCAAGCTCCAAAGCACTGAATGGGACAACGATAAAGAATCTTTTTCCTAAAACGTTTTTCTTTTTTATTGTTTCGGCAACAAATTTTTTGTAACCAGTCATTATTTTTACAAGCTTGGGATTTTGAATTTTACTGGATGCTTCATCAAGGTATTTCAGATAGCTTGAAATGTCCTTCCTCTGAGAGCGCACTACAATTTGGATGGCAAAAGAAAGAGAGTTGAGAAGGGCGGCATATGCAGCAATAACAGCTTGTTGTTCCTTTTTAGACAAAAGACCAAAATTGAGAGAAGTTGTTTCTAAGATAATGGCTGCGCCCCCATCTTTATACATCACGACATCGTCAACAATATCAGCAATAGGCATGTGCTTTTGTGAAGGAGCAGAGATTGGTTTATCAGGAATACTGAGAAATGGTATTTTCATATTAGTTAATAATAATTGGTTGCGGGATATTGTTTTTAGATCGAATTGCGATTGGAGGAACAATGCTTCCAGTTGCCTCAAAGGTTAGTGAATCAAACTCAAGCCCTTCTTTTTCGCTAATAATTTCATAGCGACCATCTTGAAGCGGAGTAACTACTAAGAAGTGTCCCACTTTATTTGTTTTTACAGCTCTCACTGGTCGACCAGCCGCGTCTCTAATTTCCAATATGGCGCTTTCAACAATTTTCCCAGAAGCATCAACAACTTGGCCAGTTAGAGTATTGGGTTTCTCTGGAGGAAGTGGGGGAGCAGCGTTGACTGAAAACTGAGCCGCTTGTCCCGAAATAACCTCTTGCGCCGTAAAGGTTTGAGCAACGGTAGCTGTTTTCGCTTTAGTGGGTTGTTCAACTATTGGTTTTTTTTCTTCAACAATCACCCTTGGTTTGTATCCTTGAGGGATAGTCGTCGGTACGCTTTGAGGAACAGTCATTTCTTGTTTTTTGACAGGTTGTGCTTGTTGTGGAGTTGTTTGGGCAAGTGGTGCACTAGGGGCACTTGCTGGCATGCCACTGAAAAGCCCCGTTATTTTTGAAAGGAATGATTTTTCAGCTTCTTCTAGTTTAGAAAATACAGAAGTGCCTCTACCCGGGAGGGTTTGTAAATATTTTTCTAACTCTTTTTCTCCGTGGGGAGCAATAACGTGCTCTTGAGGTACGGCGGCCTCCTCCTTAAAGAATACAGGTGGCTTGGCTGTTTTCTCCCAATGATAGGCGGTTGGGGAATAGGCGGCTTTAAAGAATGATATAACCCACTGTTCGAGGGGTCTTTCTTCAAAAGGTAAAAAAGCAAGAGCAGCTCCCAAAAGAGCAAAAAATATGACGATAGGCCACTTAATGGCGGGGTGAAGATTAGAAGCATAAAAAAGTAATGAAAATATAGCTCCTCCTGCAATTTGAAAAAATTGTTTGAGGGTCATGTTGCCCACGAGCTTGAATTGATAGGATGATATTTGTTGTGGTATTGGATGTTGTTGATCCATAGACAGAATGATTTATATAGTTTTAACCCTTAATTTAGAGTACTGCGTGAAGTACCTATTTCAAGGGGAAGGGCTTTTCACAAGATTTTCCATAAATAGCAAAAAATATTCTGAAGTGATAAAATATTTAAGATGTCAGAATTCAGACCCAATATTAATTACAAAGCAGAGGGGCCCCCAGGCGGACCGCCAAAGTCAGAAACCAAGAGACTAGAAAGTCTTCGCGCCGAAAGTCTTGGAGGTTATCCAGTAGAAGGCAGAGACGTAATAGAACACCTGAATTATTCAGAAATACGAGAAGGAAAGATAGATGAAGTAAAGGAAGCTATTTTTGAAGCTCTTGCGTTTAAAGAGGGACTAGAACATGGTTCAGATGTTGAGGTATATGATTTGGATAATATAACTGGGCCAGGTATGGTATATCTCAAAGGACTTTTTACTACGGTCGATGATTCTATTGGAAGACCTGCGGATCATTATTTGAAACCAGCAATAAAATCAGCGTTGGAAGAAAGAGTGAGAGAGTACGGAGAATATAATAAGAGACCTGATCGATGGAAGACCAGACAATTAAAAAAAGCGCAGTTGGCAAATAGAGCAAGAATAATGGAAGGTAAGGATCCATTGAGAGATGATCAAATAGAGTTGCTGTTTATTGAACCGAAACAGAATGAACTAACAGAGATAGGGAAAGTGTTTCCAGAACTTCAAAAATTAAATAACCATGTAACAGCAAGAGAAATTATTGACAAGGCATTTGTGCAAAGGATGTTGGCTTGCGAAAACCCAGAGGCCGCGGCCAAAATGTCGGATAAGTTTGGTGTTGTATCGAGCCCTGACCAATCACACTGGGAATCTTTTTTTCGCGCTGAGCCAGAATTTGGAAAAGCTGTTAATACGGCGATGGAAGCAATAAGAGACATTGCTTTACCAGACAAAGAAAAATTACACAGAGAACTTGACAAGAAAGAAAACAAGTTGATTAAAGAATGGTTAGACAATTTGAGAAAGAGTTCACCCAAACAAGTCGAAAAACTCGAAAATTTGCCATGGAATATTGTCGAAACAGAAGGAATCCCCTCCACGATTTACGCAGAAGGGTTTGAAGATACAGAAATGTTTGCAAAATGGTTAAACAATATATTGAAAAAAGACGGAGTGAATGGAAGGATTGATGTGGTTTGGGCAGCTTGGAAAACAGCGTTATTAATGGAAATACCCTCTGTGCTGGGAAAAGGAGTTATTGCAACAGTAGATGAAACAATCAAAGATGATAATAAAATACTCGAGGCAAAAGTGGAATTAAGAATAGGTTTTCCTCCTCTTGTGAGCACTTTATTTTCATGGATAGCTCACATTGAAGACAAAAGGGCAATTGAGTACGGTCTTGGCTTAGATGGGAAAGTAAACAGAGTTACTCAGTATGTAAGTCATAGTGGATTGCCAATGAGTCTAGGACAGTTTCCAGATTTATGTAGCGGATATCTACAAGAAGCCAAAATAGAGCTACCTTCAGGAGAAAAGATAGCGCTTTGGGATATTTGGACTAAAGGGGTAAGTTTTGCTGATAATAAATTTCCCTGGACAAAGACAGAAATTGGAGATACAAGGGATGCTGGTGAGTTGCCAGGTGGAACTTTTGGTAACTGGATACTTAGAAGAAAGAGATCGTTCGATATTTTAGATTCTATTAAATTAAGACCAAAACTTGGTGACTTAAGCGATCCAGATTTCTTTACTAGTAAAGCTAGAACGTGGGATAAAATAATGCCACTAAAAGAGGAAACAGCACCGGAAGACAATCCTAGGGCTTGGTGGGTGGCTGGTTTGGTTTGGTACCATAGAGCTGGCACTTCTACTAAATGCTCTCTAATAAAAGAAAAACCATATAGAGACCACAGAACAGTTACGCGGTCGGAGGAAATGGTTCCAAAAGGAGAATCAGCTGAAACAAGAAGTCCCGGCCATGGAGATATGTTCCGACATGCAACAAACTCAGGGTTTTTAAGAAAAGAAGATGTAGTGTGGATCAAGAAACAACTTGGTATTGTGTTGACTTAAGATTATCTGCTGACTAGGTTTCCTGTTTTATCGTCCAGTGATTTTTTCTTGAAGGTTTTTCGATAGTGTAGCAACAGACTCCTTGAACGGACCTTCAGGCATTTTTCTAGCTATCGATTCAGTTCCTTTTCCTAGTCCCAAAGCAGCGCCATAGCGAGCAGGGGCAGCGGCTTCTCCGATAGCAGTTCCATAAGCGAATGGTTTTCCTTCGATCATTGATTTGATAATATCACCGATCTTAGGTGTTAGGAAAAATACTCCAAATGAAAGGATCCACCCTAATAGTCCAGTTCCCACATTGAAGGGGAGATAGCCAGGCAGAATGGTGCTGGCTCCACCAGAGGCAACAATTTTAAGGGGGTTGATGGCACCCCACGAAGCGATATCAACCTCAGTGGGCATTCGCATTCCCCAAAAGAAATAGTGAGCTAAGAACAACATAATTCTTACCATTGGAAAAACAGCTACATTGGCAACAAGTTGCTTCAACCAAGGACCAAATCCAACCCCTGAGGAGAAGGTTCCCGCAAGAATCATTAGCGGTGCAGCAATAATTAGAAGAAGAATATTGATTGTTGTTTTTAATAAAAGCCAGAGTATTTTTACGGCGGCGACAATCATCATGATGATAATAATTAGAAAAAGAATAGCTCCGACACCGCCTCCGATAATAACTGGAGCAAGGGCAACTCCTCCAGTGACAAGAGAAGCTCCAGCTCCTACTAATGCACCCGTAATTCCGAACAATAACAAGAATAAGACCTGAGTTAAGATAAGAGACCAGAATAAGCCTGAGCCCATGACAAATTTATTGAAAAAATCTATTGTACCAAGGCTAGAAATTTCTACGCCAGAATTTGTTACCAACGCAGAAATAATTCCCAAAAGTAGATAAGAAATATCAATTATAAATCCAGCGATAGCATACGAGAAGGTAATAAGCACCAGCGCAATAATAATTTTAGGGAGCGCAGATTGAACAGTAATGACTACTTGGGGCGAAATTTTCACCCTAAACATGATCATAAAAGATATAACAATTACGGCAAGGATAGAGAGGGCATAGGTCAGATTGCGGGTTACTTTCCACGCTTTCAAGGCTGGTTGGAGTCCTTCAAAGCCAATTCCTTGTGCATAAGCCTCTGGAATAATTTTTAACCGAGAAGCGACATTGGCTACATATTCCACCCCAGAAGCTGGTTGGATAGAAAGAACAGAATCTCCAAGAGCGCCGATAGCTAACAACGGACTGTTGATATATGAAGTTGTTTCTTGTAATCCTTCAACACATTTTTGAATTTTGTTTAGGTCTCCACTTGAAACACTCACACAGTTAATTAAATCATCACCAAGAGCAAAAGCCTGAAGAGAGTGCATGATCCAAGTTACCTGGGCATAGGTATATCTCTCTCCAAAGATTTCTTGAGGATTACTGTCATCAAAAACTTTAGCGGACCATTCTTCAAAAGATTGGTTGTACCAAGTTCCTCCTTCTTGGGCTTTTGCCTGAGAGATAAACAACGTGGGAATCAATATAATTGCCAACAAAAATGAAACAATGAATTTTTTTATCATGTCTTTATTTATCATATGTCATAGGTTTAATTGAGACAATAGCTCTAATTCGAAACACTGATTGGATAACATGGTAATTGTTGAGTAGAAGATAGCCATCGGTATATTTCTAGTATGCCAGTAACATACCCGTTGGAAGAATCTGTGGGAGTACATGAACCAGTAGCTGTATACATTGCTCCAAAAATCTCCCATGGG
>Ga0208904_1001703_pt1 | contig 14636 bp, 23 predicted proteins | sample AntAceMetag02UKB_FD_184774 | JGI IMG/M metagenome (GOLD analysis project Ga0208904, IMG submission 184774) | Saline lake microbial communities from Ace Lake, Antarctica - Antarctic Ace Lake Metagenome 02UKB (SPAdes) (version 2) | ecosystem: Environmental > Aquatic > Non-marine Saline and...
AAAACTAATGCCTTATTGACAATAAAATCCCTGACATCTTTATCTTTTTCGGTAATCCAAATAAGAAAAAAAATATTGCACACATAGCGCCAGTTTACCACAATGGTAATCCTTACCACTTTAAAAAAAAGTTACTTGTCTTTTAGAATTACAGCTTTAATAATAGTTTCAATTCTTTCTTGTTCTTCTTCGGGAATAGCCAAAATCATTAATAACATCCTTTCTGTCGGATTCCTTGCTTTGTCTAACAATGTTTTTAACTCTCTTGTCACAATTTCCTCCCCTAACATCTTTTTTAGACCCCTGATCAGATCAGAGCATTTTTGCGCAGTAAAAGCGCGCCCTGTTTTCTTGCGTGGGTTTATTCGGTGCATCTGAACCTTGAGTCGTAGTTCACTTATCCTTGAAGAATTCGCCTTTTTCCCCCATGTAGCTTTTGCCCAATCAATAGCTTTTTTTCCGTATTTGATGGAAATATTATCCATAGCCTCAAACACTTCAATGTTTATGATTCCATTTTTCATAGTTTTAAGCATAAATCCTTTTTAATTCAATTGCAAGCTTTATTTTTACCGCTTTCAAAATAATTGAATTTTAGGCACTTACAAGAAATATTACCGTTTTTGTAAAAAAAGCTTGCAATTTGTTTTTAATGAGTTTACAATAGCGGTAAATTATAAAAAAACTTCAAAGGAATTAAAAAATGTCTGAAGAAAATTTATGTGTCAAATGCGAAAAAAGGCCCGTCCTTGTTAAGAAACGTAACTTATGCCGATTGTGTTACCAACGAGAAAGAAAAAAAAATGGCCCTTTTATTAATCCGACAAGCCACAATTATGCACATCCTCAATATCGTGAAAACCAAAAAATAAGCCGTGAAATGGCATTTGTTAAAAATTTCTTCAATCATAGTGATTGGATATATTCTCCAGCGACTTTCAAATTTAATGGATTAAAATATACCCCTGATTTTTATGATAGCCATCGAAATACCTTTATTGAAGTTGCGGGATCGCGTCAAGCATATCACCAAAACAAAAACAAATACGCATCTTTCCGAAAATATTTTCCAAAGCTCAATTTTGAAATTCGACAACCGGATGGTTCTTTATTAAATGAAAGCAACGACAACAAGTTGTGGCAACAACAATCTTGCTATCTGAAAGAATAGAGAAAACGTTAAAAAGATGTCCCCGTTACTTCCCCGTTCGCATAGCGACGGAAAGGTTCCGGGTTTAGCCATAGACCGAATCCCGCCACGACATAGAGCGTGGGTCTGAATTTGGGAAGTGGCAAATATTGTAAAAGATCGTAATTTTAACCTTTAACCAGGAGGCCTGAAAAATGAAACACACACCGGGAGAATGGAAAGTGGACAAAGAAGGAAATGGGGTTTATTCGCCGGAATTAGATTTACACATAACGAATCCGATGCACCCATGTTTCCCAGACGAAAGCGAAGCACAAGCCAACGCTGAGTTTATCGTTCTGGCTTGCAATACACATGACGAATTGCTTGAGGCTTGTAAAAAAGCAAAAAAATATCTTGAACCTGATCTTATTGAACCCGGAAGGACAGTTTTTTGGGAACTTGTTAATGCCATAGCAAAAGCAGAGGGAAAGGAGGCGTAGCCATGGCATATCTAAAATGTCCTTATGATCCAAAAAGTCGCTTTCAACTCAAATTTTGTAAAGAAATGCAGAAAACCAATATCCGCACCCAATGTCAAAAGTGCAAACATTTTCACAAGGAGGAGAAAGCCGATGGTCAGAAGCATGGGAATAATTAAAGACTTTTTGAGCATGGTTATAATCATCGCAATGGTCGTTATCTGGATGATGGCCATGGGGGGAGCGTTCTAATGATTTGGAAATTTCAAAAACCATGGCCCAAAACAAGAGGTTCAATTCATATTGGCTGTTTGAATTGTTCCCCTGTTACTTATCGACTCAGCATGTCCCGGCTTATGGCTGTAGGCTTTGGAGATGTTCATGCGTGGAAAGACAACGAACTCTTATATTCAGAAGTGGAGTTTATGCACAACCCTGAAGTCCAAGAGGGGTTTTTGGATTTCCCGAAAGCACAAGAATTTGAGGATATGGCCCTTAAAGATCCGGATCACGATTGGAGGATTAGATTTCATGCTCCCCTGCATGAAGAAACTTATCAGCGGCAGGGTGTTGGCTTGTGGGTAATGATTCATTCGGGGCCTGGATTCGCATAGGCCAGGGAAGGAAATACAATGCTTTACCATCAAATAACAAAGTTAATTTATGTTGGCAACTGCCCTCATTGCAACAGGCCGGTACATTGGGATGACTGGGAACAACGCTGCGTGTTTTTTAATCGCTCCTACTGCCCCTGTGAATGCCCGTACCCACCCGAATTCATGATGTGGTGGATCGGGCAAAACGGGGCGAAAACCATATTTGAGTATTATGATGAGTGGAGAAGTAAAAATTAATTATCCTTCTGTAACCCAAGTCCTTAAACCCTATATTGACCTTCAATGGTTTAAGGATGAGCATCGAATCAGGGGCCAGAAAGTTCATGCCGCCGCCTTGTGTGATTTGCAAGGACTATGGTTCCCACCGCTTGAACCGGAGTACCAGGGCTATTTCGATTCGTGGAAGCGCTGGGCCGATAAAATGATTTTAGAAGTAATTATGGTTGAAACCCGATTGCATGATCACGACTGGCGGGTAAAAGGCAGGCCGGACTTAGCCGCGATTTTAAAGGGTGATACCGCAGCGAGTCTGCTTGATATAAAAACAAGTCAGGCCGCTCAAAAATCATGGCCCCTGCAAATCGCTGCTTATCGACATTTAGCTAAAAAGGATAAGGGTATATCAACACACAGGGGCACGGCAATAAGGCTTAAATCAGACGGCTCAGGCTGTCTGATTAATGAGTATGCCCGAGACTATCGCAAGGATTTAAACGTATTTACCGGGCTATTAAACGCCCATTATTATTTTGAAAAAGGAGGCAGCCATGATTGATTTTAACGTACTAAATGCTGGCAATATGTCTGGTGCGGAATTTAAAGGCGCACAACACGGTAAAATGCCGGACATGCCAATTGAAGACAAAGCGCCGTTCCCGGTTAAGCGTGATCCGTTTGACCCGGTCCCGGTCTTGGCAATCTTTAAAAGGTTTGTTGCAGAAATAGACAAGATGGACGCCCAGGCCATGGCGCTCAAAGTTAAGGATGATGAAAGTAATGCCATGGCTGTTGAAATGACCACACAGGCCAAGCGGTTAGACCAAACAATAAATAAAAAGCACAAAGAATTAAAGACCCCTTATCTTGCTGTTACTCAGCCGCTTGATGGGCTCAGAAAGAAATTATCCGATCGGCTTTTAAATACACAAAAGATTATCAACAATAAGATCCGGCCATTCCTTCAGGAAAAGGAGCGTAAACGGCAAGAAGCTCAACGCAAGGCCGATGAAGCCGCTCGGAAAGAACAGGAAAGGCTTGACGCTATCGCAAAGGCCGAGGCTGACAATCTGGCCGAAGAAGCAAGAAAGAAAGCCATGGCCGAAAACAAAACAAAGGAAGAAGCAGAAGCCGCCGCCCAAGAAGCCGCCGCTATGGTTGAACCTGTGCCGATAGTTGTTGCCGAAGTGCCGGAAGAGGTTAAGGTGAAGACGGAAACCGGGACCGCTGATATCAAAAGAGAGTGGGCCTGGGAAATTGAGGACTTCAAAGCCCTGCCGGATGCAGCCTATCAGAATCGATGCGACGAGGTGACAAAGGCACTGGCTCCATACCTCAACGCCCAGGTGAAAGCCGGGGTCCGCGAGATCCCCGGAGTTAAAATTTTTCAAACAACCAAACTAAGCACGAGAACAAGGAGGTAATTTATTATGGACAACTTATCAATAGTTAAAGCATCAACGCCCTTGATGGTATCAGATCCGGCAGCAGTCGCAGCGGGAGAAGCGGCAAAGGCAAGAATCCAATCGGCCTATATTATGGCATATCAAAAACCTAGAGACGCAATGGAGTCAAGAGATAGGATATTGAAAGCGTGTATGCGTTCCGAGTTTGCGGGGAAAGCAGAATATTCAAAGCCGGTTGGAGGAAAGGCGATTAGGGGGCCTTCGGTTCGTTTTGCAGAATTGGCGCTTCGGGAGTGGGGTAATATTATGACCGAAGTAACAACCCTTTATGAAGACGATAATGTCCGCAGGGTTCGGATTAGTGCCCTTGACCTGGAAACAAATACTCAGTTTACACGTGATATTCAGATTAAAAAAACCATCGAACGTAAAAGTAAAAAAGGCCGTGATGAGGATTTTATTTCAGAGCGCAAAAACACTTCTGGACAAACGGTTTATATTTTAAAGGCCACCGATGAAGAAATGCACACCAAAGAAAGTGCATGGGTGTCAAAAATTCTTAGAAATGAGGGACTCCGCCTAATCCCTACAGATATTATTGAGGAGGGCATGACCGAGGCCAGAAAAACTGTTGCGGAACGAGCAACCAAAGACCCTGACGGCGAAAAGAAAAAATTGCTTGATGCCTTTTCCAGTCTTGGGATAAGTCCTAAAGAATTGCAGAAATACTTCCGGCATTCTCTTGATATTTTAACACCATCGGAGCTTGTAAATCTTCGGACGGTATATCAGTCAATTAGGGATGGAGAAAGCATTTGGGCAGATTATGTAAATGAAATCTCTGGTGGAGAAGGCCCACTCCCCGACACGTCACAGTTTGATGCTCGGGTAAAAACTCAAATTGTTCCTGATGATGGTTCTCTTGACAATTTCCTTGAACTTACCGCTCAAGCTCAAAGCATATCCATCGATCAACTCAAAATCGAAGCCAGTAAAAACTTTGACGGATTCTGGAAGGCATTTGAGGCATGGCGTTTAAAGACTTATCCGGATGAAGACCTCAAATGCCCTCATTGCGAGTTTATCGCCCAGTCAGAGCGCGGCTTAAAAAAGCATATCACGCAACAGCACTTAAAAGCGGAGCCCGAACAGGAACCCGAAACATCAGATGGTTCTAATGGGAAAAATGGAACCACTGATGAAATGTCCGAGGAAGAGAAGGAAGAAGCCATAGCAAAAGAAATCGATGAATCACAGGCATGTAAAGGTCCAGGATTTTAACAAGCCTCGTTGTAAACATGTATGGTTGAATAAGGAAAAATGGGAAAAATGAAACGATGTTATGGTAATGATCGTGCTAACTTTTAAATCATATGCTTCATCTATCAAAAGATAATGCTGATCCGGATTATTTTAAATCAGAGGTAATGAAAGCAAGCGGGAAACCTACTTACTGCCACTAAGGAGGCTAATATGGAAACAATTGAAATTAAACTAACGGAAGACCAGATAAAGCAACTCGATCCACTGGAAGATTTAGTTCTTGAAGCCTTTATGAAAAACAAACGTGGATCGATTATGGCGCAAGTATCCCCCGGGTATGGTTCTATGCATTGTGTTTTTTGCACCCACGATGAAGTTCTTAAAATGTATAAGGCAATGGGCAAAACACCACCGGGGGAATAAAGAAGAAATGATGAAACCGGTCGAGAAATCAAGGCCATGGTATAAACGATTGTTCAAAACCCGTCCCTCCTAACGGCTGAGCTGTCACAACCGCGTAAACCAAGCGTCTCTCGAACAGACGGGGCAGTTCAACCTATCGCCCATCCTTAAAGGGCAATGAGCTGTTTTTACAGGGTAAGGGACGCACGACAGTAGGTAAACCGACCAAGTTAGCTGCTTGGTCGGTTTGCAAAACTTTATAATTGAGGAGAAAGAATGAAAGCAAACGAAATACCATGTTCGGCTTGTGGCAGCTTGCCGATACTCAGAGGTAGCGATGACCAAGACACAGAAGGACCGTTTTGTATACAATGCTCCTACTGCGGAAAAGAAACGGTTATTTGGGTATATCCCAGGGAAGCATGGGCGCAATGGAAGTTTGATAACATCGTCTTGTATTAAATGGTGAAGTGCATGCAACTGTTCAGTCGAGATAAAATTATTTTAGACCTCTGCGGTGGTTCTGGCAGATGGAGCAAACCTTATGCCGATGCTGGATATAATGTGCGAGTTATCACATGGCCTGATGATGTTCGGCTTTTTAAGAAATCCAAGGACAGAATATATGGTATTTTGGCGGCGCCTCCATGCACACACTTTGCCGGCGTTGGAAGTCGTTGGTGGTTGGAAAAAGACAAAGACGGAAGAACCCTTGATGGTATTTCGGTTATGGATGCTGGATTACGAATAATACATGTTGAAAAGCCTATTTTTTGGTGTATCGAAAACCCATCAGGCAGGATGAGTAGCTTTCTTGGTCCTCCGGACATGACATTTCATCCGTGGGAGTTTGGAGATCCATACACAAAACTGACATGCCTTTGGGGTAAATTTAAACCTCCACAAAAAAAACCCGTAAAGCCGATTTGTGCCAAACCAAACGAGAATTGCATTGATAAATATATCCAGGACGTTAGGGGGTTGTCGTTGACAGGGAAGAATCGTGCTGAATTAAGATCAATAACGCCACCTGGATTCGCCAAAGCATTTTTTGAAGCTAATAAATAGAATTATGGGCGATTATCAGCGATTATGGGTAATAAGCCTTTCGTCCTGAGGAGCTCCTGCAGAACCTGGTACCGGCGCCGATCCTGATCAATTCGGATCCCTCGGTTTCAATAATTTCAACAGGTTATAAAATGGCCATAAAAACAAGCGGAAAAGTGATGAGAAAATACCAAAAAAGCGGTTCTCTTGTTTTCGTGGATTATCTTTAAAATACAGACAAAAGGGGGTGCAACCATGAAACAGATAGGATGTAAAAAATGTGGTCATAAATTAATATTAGGTACGGCATGGATTACGGAAATCGAACCTGATTCAGAACCATATGAATCTGGTGTTGAAGAAGAGATAGACACTATAGATTGCGATGTTTGCTTTTGCTTGCACTATTGTCCAAAATGCAAAATTATCCATGATCTTTGGGATGATGATAGAGATCACCTAATAGGCAATGTGTAACAAGCCGCTAAAACGTTAGTTGCTTGGAGGTATCAAGTTATGGGTTTTACCCCAGATGAATTAGTCGAGGATCTTGACAGAAAGACCCTGCAAAATCTCTGTCTATGCTTGTTGTATAAAAGAGAGTCCGATGGTCTTAATGGTCGCACCTGGAATGCATCAAAGCATATGATTTGGGAAGACAGGCTTTCATATATTTTGCGTAGGTTTCGTTACTTAGGTCATATAAGTGATCCGATATGAAAAAAAGAATACTCTATTTGCACGTTAAAAGAAAATATTTTGATCAAATTAAATCCGGTGAAAAGACGGAAGAATACAGGCTTTTCAATTCTTATTGGTGTGCTCGTTTGGATTTTAAAACATTCGATGAAGTTCATATTTTGAACGGGTATCCTAAAAAACATGACTTAACGCGAAGAATAATTTTTCCTTGGAATGGTTATAAAATCAAACAAATAACTCACAAAGAATTTGGTGGAGGGTCCGTTGATGTTTACGCTGTTCGGCTTTCTAACACGCCGTTTCACGCTGACCCGAACAGCCGGGCAGGTGAACTATAACGTTAGATTTTCAGGAGGTAATTAAATTATGTTTCACTTACATGTACTTGGAACCATTAAAAATGAATGGCTGTCTGCATATGACGGTAATGAATATTCAAATGGGGTTATAGGCAAATGGTTTGGATTGTATAAAAGAGACATTGCAATATATTTGCTTTTCGTAAATCATCCGGTGCATCCGGTATAACAAGCCGTTTCACGCTGACCCGAAAAGCCGGGCCGTTGAACTAAAACGTTAGACTTTAGGATCGAACCTTATAAGAACTATCCCCGCCCAAATGAACGGCCAAAAAATACGAGACCGCCCGGTAACATCGCGGTATCCGCATCCACTTGTTAGATTTGCGAATAATTATCAGAACCGTGTTGACCAACAGCAGAATATCGGCTATCAGTTTGGAAACCTGCGTACCCGACCGGTACGTAAAGTCGTGAATGTCTCAGGCCGCTGTTATTCGGCAACCATAAATGGTATCTGGAACCAGACACCCAAATCTCTTGGGGCCTCAGCCATTTGTGTAATTCTCTCGCTCTTCAACGGACAATTCCCAAAATGCTGTGGGCGCAAATAATTCAAAGCCTTTGTGCAATCCTGGTTTTATCATTTAATTTCCTTATTCTCCTTTATCCAATTTTTAAATTCTTATGCCCAAAAAGATTACGGAACCATAAAACAAACAATTGTAATGATTGTTAAAAATACTTTTTTCATGTTATCTCCTTCATGTATTGTTTTACTCGATCAATATAAAATGACCTGTCCGCTGGATCACAGTAATGCTTCGTAGCTTCTTCAGTCGTTTTCCAACGCTTCAATAAAAGCCGTAAAAAGGCTATGCCACAACATATATCAACCATATCATCGTCAATATCTCTCATGGATAACAGAAGGTCTTTCATTGCAATGCCGGACATTTGAAAAACCCCGCTGCATCCGGTAGGTGATTTTTGAAACCTACCGAGTGAGCTTTCCGTCATGGCTACCGCAACCGCCCATTTTGGATCAATTCCGAATAGTCTGGCAAAGAACTCAATTTTTACTTTTGTTTCAATCTGTTTTTCAGTTAAATTTTTCATACGATAACACCATAGACATAGATTCTGACGTTCCTGGTTGCGTTTGATGTAATTGGTGTGTTCTTTGCATGAGTCGCAAATCATTTTTCATCACCCACCACCTCCCCAGACTAAAACCAGCGTATGCAGCAGAACCGATAAAATCATCACCACCAATCCACCAAGTATAAAATTGATTCGTGTGAATATGCTGTTTATCCTTTCATCCTGCGCACCCAGTTTATCCCACTGATCTGAGGTGTCAGACTCAAGATGTTCTATCTTTGCTTTAAACCCTGTATGTTGGTTGCATAATTCGCCCATATTTATCGCCTCTGTTGACACCCCAGGCAATTCCTGTTATCAGTCTTCAGCCGTCTCGCCCTGGTTGCGAGTCGGTCAGGGCTGGCGCATCGTTGGAGCGTTCCGGCAGGCCGCTTCTCTTAATCAAACTTTACCCCAAGCGCTCCCGTTCCAATCGCGGTTACGTCTGAGTGGGTTCCTGTTGTGGAAAGACAAACTTCAGCGCCGAGAGATGTTTCGACTGATGCGGAATTAATCGCTTTCGCTTGAAAACAATATTCAGTTCCATTATTTAATCCTGTGATTGTTTCTTCTGCATCCCACGTTTCAAACGCCTGCCAACCATTCGCATCAAGTGGTGTAAGAGGTGCGCCTGTTGTCTCATGGACCCACATACCAACCCAATCAGCATCGTTTGGCACACTCGAAACACATTGAACTGCTATCCACGTTCCGGCGGTGTTTGAGTTCTCGTCAACTTCCGTAATGTCAAGGGTTGTGTCGGTAGCATTGGCAAGGGTGGAAGCTCCTGGAGTCGCTGCCCATGTTGTCGCTTTAACCGCCGCGCTCGCAGTTCCTGTGTTTTCAAGGCTGTCTTTCATTTGAACGGAATAACAATAGCATTTGTTTAATTGTAACCCGTCATCAGAATAGGTGGTGTCAGCGGATTGCCAACCGGAATCCGTCCCGCCCGTTCCGAGTGAACCGCATCCCGCCCCCGCACAATCGTCAGAATCGGGGTCAAGATTGAAATTATATGAAATTGGCGGTGTTGCATCTACGCCCGTAGTGGCTACCATAGAAATTTGAATAGTTGAATCTGGTCCTGGTTCAGTTACCCAGGTCGCAGGGTTTGGGGTCGGGTCGTCTGTTTCTGCAGCACCAGTACCGTAAATAAAAGCACCTATATCCCATCGGCCAACTGTATCCCTGTTTTGTTTGTCAATGGTCGGGATAGTACCATCACCAGGAAATACCGTGTCAGCCCCTAATCCTTCATCACCCCTAACTGTATATGTGATTCCTTGAATTACTATAGCGGCAATTGAAGCTGATCGCATATCAAAACCAGCACCATAAGCACCGGAGGAAGTTGATGAGATTGTATAATCTCCACCGGCAGGATCAGTAAGACCAGGATCTTCGTCTGAACCATTCACTTCTTGATTGCCGTATGACCCGCCCATACTTGCTAATTCTGCTACAGTTTTATTCCCCGCATCCCCCCATCGAACACTTGATGTTTGACCGGGCCAGTAATACCAATTATAATCTGCCGTGGTATCTTCATCTGCACCTGCACTAATTGACATCTGGTTATAGCTGGCATCGTTCGGACGGTTTTTGTAGAATATATTATTTTTTATTATAGCTCCTGTGCCAGCTTGGTAGAGTCCCGCATCCCAATCATCACTACCCGTCTGTGAATTTTCGGCAAAAGTATTATTATATATATTGTAACTTCCTGCATTGGCTAACTTTAAGGCATCATTCCCACGCTTGCTAAAAATATTAGAGAAAATGTAAATGTTATCATAAGACTCCCCGGAGTTTATTTGTGAGTGTATCCCCGCATCCTGGCCGCCTGTAAAGAAGTTGCCATATATGTAAATCTGATCGGCTGATTGATGATAGGTGGTATTGCCGTTTAGAATTATATCAGATTCATAGTCGTGATCGTAGATTTCGTTATAACGTATGATCCAATTCTCGGGCTGCCTCTTAAGATCTATCCCATTCTCTCCCTGTGCGGTAGTATGATTATGTCCGTGAATAGAATTATATTCAACCAATACATCATACGAATCAGCCTCGTTCATGATCCCGTCTATACCCCAATCGTTACTATTGGCATATAAATGATTATAACTAATAATAATGTCGTGAGGATCATCGACAGCAATAGCAATATCTTCCCCGGATGTGCCCACTCCAGTGTTTTTTATTACATTTCCATGCCCTGCACTTCCGCCTATGGTTATGTTGTAAGAACCATATCCTATATAAATACCGCTGTCACCCTCATACATATAGCATCGTTTAATTGTAATTCCGATTGACGCTGACGTGTCCATCTTTATACCAGTGCTGAAGTCAGTCATCTCAAAATCTTGGATGGTAATATAATCTGCACCTAATAAATCAATTGCCCTGGTAGAAGTCGTCACATCAACCTTTGCACGTCCAGCAACTTCACTTAGGTTCATATATTTAGTATCGTTTGTTACATACCCATCTAAAATTACTGGATGACCGGAAGTCCCATAGATTGATACAACGATTGGGGTCGTAATTGTGCCGGAGAAATAATAGATATTGTCAGGCTCACTTCCAGATCGTGCGTTAAATTGGGTAACACTCCATGGATCTCCAACAGTTCCAGCGCCGCTACCACCACCATCAACATAATAAGTCGCCCCGAAAGCAGGAATGGCTATAAGTAATATAAGTAATATAATAAATAGTTTTTTCATGGGTCCTCACTCGATATATAAACTCTTATTTGATTTTCATGACCCGTATTTGCTGATAGCTCATAGGTTTCATCATCAGGAGTACCGTCTATATGATCACCAAAAAGAAAGAAGTACCCAGGACCGCCGGTATCTTTTTTATCAATCGAACCGTCGGATGTGATAATCCATCCTATGTATTCACCTATTGATATTGGCAAATCAGACGCGTCAAAATCGGAACCAGCATGAGTAAAGGTGTTTAACCCGTTAGAAATTGCCAATCCAGACACCGTATGTTCATCAGTAAAATCTAAAGTGCTTTTTGAAAAAATCCCAAAATCAAACACCCCACCAGATTCATCATGAACATAGACCTCAATCTTAATGATATACCCTGCAACAGTGGATGCTTCATCGAAAATATAGGTACTCCCGACGCCGGTTTCATTAGATTGATCGGCAGGTTGAGCGTCTGAGCCGTGATAATCATAAGTGACAGCGGTGACATTCTTCCTTGCAATTACCGCTTTGTGCATATCTATAATGCCAGCAAATGATACAGCCCAAAAAGCTAAAATACATAATATTATGAATAATTTTTTTATCATCCTGGTGTCCACCCGTCAGTTGTTATTAGCCAATCATCGGCAGTATAATACTGTATGACTGCCATATTCCCGGCGGTTGATGTATTAGTAAGTTGCGCACCCTCTACTCCGGTTGTGCCGTCTGCCAAATAACCATCATTTATGTTTGTGTCTATAACTACGGCAATGGCACCCAAGGTAATAATTGTGAAATTCATTCCAACAGCCATTAACGGCAAAATAGCCGTTCCAGCACCATTACAAATGTATGTCCCGCCGTACAAATAAGCTCCCGTAAAGTTATCATCGAAAAGGTCAGCATCTCCCGTTAGAGGGGTTTGTGAACCATGAGAAATTATACCTGTTGTGGCAAGTCCATTAGCACCCAAAGCAAGAGGTTTAGCTAATTGAACTTCTTCATCAGTACCATCAAGAGTTATATAGGTAACAAGGGCATTCCCTTCTTCTGTTTGAAGATAGGTATGGGCATCATTTGCGTCATCTCCAACAGCATCACCATAGATTTTCCATATGTCATCGCCAGATACACCAGAATCATATCCTGTAACTCCTGGTGTTTCACTTGCGTCAACCGTCATAGATGTCAGCCCCGTTACCGCGCCTGCGTCATTTATCACTACGAGGGTGTCTTGTAAGTTATACCCATCCAAATTAAATGTAGCTACATGATTGTCTGTAACTGAGGCATCACCTATAGTTTTTAAATCCATTTGAGTTTGACCTGAAGATGTGAAATCGACATACTTTAATTCCGTATCAGAAACACTACCGTCAGACCCGTATGTCGTTGCCCAAAAGTTTCCGGTGTGAACCCAGGCCGCACTTGACTCAATGGTGGTGTCAGATACAATATCGAGAATACCGTCATCGTCTGCCCAAATATATATCCCCGTATCACCGAATTGAACTTTATTATCAAAAGGTACTGTAATGGGTTCAGCCCAATTTATATGGGTAGAACTTACGGCATCATCAGCAATAACGCCACTATCTTCCCAACTTAAAACCCCAGCACCGTCTGTCTGTAACTGTTCACCGGCATCGCCATTGTCGGCAGGCCAATTATAAACAATTCCGTCTATGGACAGGGTTCCGTTTATCTGATTTATGCCCTCATAGATCGTTCCCCCGGTTCCCATTACACCATCGCCGGTTACGATATTTCCATTAGCATAACTTGTGCCAGCCCCGAAATTCGCCCACTCACCGTCACCGCCAACAGCGACAGTTACTTCTATGGTATTCCCGTTATAATATGCGGTTTTTGCAGCACCAGTGTAAACACCGTACATTTCGCCTGTACTTGAAGCGTTAGCATCTATCACGTTATTATCTACATAATTTAATTCAGCAGAGGCGTATATTCCATACCCAATTCCTGCCAACGTATGTGTAGAATTAATAGTGATAATATTGTCCTCACAATACATTATAGATCCGGCACCAGCATGATGCTGAAAACCCCAAAGTATATTAGCGCCGGTAGATGCTTGGCTTATAGTGAGTTCATTTCCTATATATTTTGAGGTGTGATCAGCAGTATTTTGTATGGCATATATGGCATGGTGATTTTTTTGGCTAATTGAAATTTTATTATTAAGGAGTGCAAAATTACCGTTATCAACATCAATAGCATACAGGGCAAGGGTATCGGCCCCATTGTTATCAGCTAAGATTTTACAGTTTTTAACCGTAGTATAAGCACTTGCGGAATTATTATTAGAATAAATTGCCCTATCGGCAGTATCGGTTGCCGCCGTTAATGACACCGTAAAACCGTCCAGCGTACACCCGTATTTTGTGGAAAACGATACAACGGTTCCCGTTGGTGAGGTAATAATAGTATTTTCTTTAGACCCGAACGCTCTTAATGTGAGATTGTTTTGTGTGTAAGTAACATTTTCACTATAAGTTCCTTCCGCAACAAGGATGGTATCCCACCCATCAGCGGCGGCCATGGCCTCCCCAATAGTTGTATATTCAGAGGTAGGACATACCAAAAGAATATTATCGCAGAATCCTCCTGGGAATACCCAGTCTCCACCAGGCGTGGGAGCAGGACCACAAATGGCAAACGCACTCCCGGCAAAGCATAATGAAATAAATAATATAAATAATAGTTTTCTCATTTCGTATTCCCTCTTTTAGTATCGAGAAAAGAAAAGGTAAATTTCGCCGGTTCCCGCGGCAGTTGTTTGATCCGATACCGTAATTGTCCATGCGCTGATATTCGGTTGTGGCATATACACCGCATCGACTTTGGGAACTGCCTCTTCGATATCGCTCTCATCACGGTTTGCCAGCTCCCCGCCCATAATGTCGCAACCCTCGGCATCCGTTATTGTAATGTCATAATTGTCGTCGGTTTGCGTGCGGCTTACCGGCGATCCGCCCTTTTTAGTTTATTTCGTTTCCTGAACTACGGATTCGCCAAGCCCCAGTTTATTTTTTTGCTCACTGCCCCACTGAACAACCTCATCAGCATATCCGGCTGTAGCCGCTATATGAGACAACATGGACTCTTTTAGGTTTTTTGCCTCGTTGAGTTCATATTTGCTTTTTTCAGTCTCCATCTTTGCTGAGTCAAACGTCCACATGAAATACCGCC
>Ga0208904_1001704_pt1 | contig 14636 bp, 16 predicted proteins | sample AntAceMetag02UKB_FD_184774 | JGI IMG/M metagenome (GOLD analysis project Ga0208904, IMG submission 184774) | Saline lake microbial communities from Ace Lake, Antarctica - Antarctic Ace Lake Metagenome 02UKB (SPAdes) (version 2) | ecosystem: Environmental > Aquatic > Non-marine Saline and...
ATGATTACACAATGCGTGTGATTGCAACTGATGTTGTGGGCAATAAAAAGAATGTTAGTGAAAGTCCTGTATCAATTGATAACACTGCTCCTATATCTACCATAACCTATCCCACCGGTCCTGACTACTTTAACTCCACCTTTACTATTAGTGGGAACACTACCGATAACATTGGTTTAGCTTCAGTTCAGCTATCTAGCGCTCCATATACCGATTCTTGTGGAGCATTCACCAAAATAACCACTTTTCCTATTCTTATCTCAGGTGTTTCAGACAACTGGACCTACGACTGGAAACCTGATACAGAAGGGAACTACTGTATCAAAGCAGCCGGAACAGACATGGCAGGCAATATAGAGTCTTCAGCCGTTGTTTCAAACATAATCTACGACACTACCGATCCTACACTTGTCTGGACTTCCCCAGTACAGAATACAATAATTTCAGGTACAACAGTTCTTCTCTCTGTGGCCACGGACAATCTTTCCGGAGTTGACTCAGTAACTTATTATTATCAAAGAAAGGGTGAATCTAGCTGGGACGTTATTAATAATCCTTTAATGGGTCCTTCATATGAAACCAGCTGGGACACAACACTCCTCGCACTTGATGATTACAACCTAAAGGCAGTTGTCACTGACAAAGCTAGTAATATTTTTGAAGACACTCGGAAAGTAGGAGTAGCCGCGGTTATTTCAGGTGAATCATGGGACAGGCCGGGATGGGGTGAAATTACTATTACTTGGACCACAGACAGGCAAACGGATGGCAGGGTGGTATATGATACCGTAAGTCATCCAATTGATTTTAGTCATCCTAATTACGGATATGCCCACACCAGTGGAACTGTTGATACTGCTCCAAAAACACTAAGTCACACAGTAACTATCTCTGGACTCTTAAATGGAGTAACGTATTACTGGCGCGCCGTTTCTGCTGGTTCACCAAAAATTATTGGCACAGAACACAGTGTTAACACCTTCAGTATTCCAGGAGAAAATACGGGTGACGGAGGAACTGTAGCTGGATTAGCAACAAGTACAACAGCCACACCTTTTAGCTATGAGACCTTTGAAACAACAACCACATCAAAAGAAGAAGACACAGAAGAGGTTTTAGGAGAAGAAACTGAAATTGGTACAGAAGAAACTGAAAGTCCACTAAACGAAGCCGTTCGTACTCTTACAAAAACAACTGGCGGTAAAATCATCGCTATCAGCGTCTTCCTTTTGGGTCTAATCCTCTTCTTTATTGTCAGGCGACGCAGGGAATAGTTCTTCAACTTGCAGATAGTTTCTGAGGCGTTTAATATGAAATAGATATAGTAATTGCCTCTTTTGGGGCTAGGTATTTATGGCCAAGAAGTTAAAAGTAGAAAAAATAATTGATAGACTAGTTCATTTATTTCTACCGTGGCATACAAATAATCAAAAAGCGAGATTAATTCACCCTCAAATAATTATATTATTTGTGATAAAGCTAGTTGTTTTTCAAGTGATTCTTCAGTTTATACCCTCTTCTGGACTAAAAATATTAGGTTATGCTGCCAATATTGCCCCAGATGAAGTTGTGAGAATTACTAATGAAAAAAGGGTTGAAGCAGGATTGCTTCCTCTTGAAATGAATCCAACCTTAGCACAAGCGGCTCAGGCTAAGGGCGCAGACATGTTAAATAATAATTATTGGGCCCATGTTTCTCCTGATGGAACTCAACCATGGAGTTTTTTCATAAACTCAGGCTATAGCTATAGATATGCAGGTGAGAATCTTGCTAGGGACTTTACTAATCCTGTGTCAGCAGTTGATGCTTGGATGGCTTCACCAACACACAAAGACAACTTGCTGTCAGCCAATTACAGGGAAATTGGCATAGCTGTTATTGAAGGGGATTTAGATGGAGTTGATACAACAATAATTGTTCAGTTTTTTGGCACAAAATACACAGATACGGTTCCTTCTGTTCCGATCGCAGAAGGTCAGCCAGCATCAACGGAGGCACCACAGGTTAGCATCTCTCCGACGCCAGTTCCAGTTGCGGTAACATTTCCAAGTCCTTCGCCAACAAGCTCTCTAGTGGCTGCAGAAACGCCTGTAGCCGAGGCTGGACCAGTAGGTGGGCGAGTATTAATATCTCCATTTAGCACGACCAAGGGTGTTTCTTTGGTTGTAGTTGGGTTACTGCTTAATGTGTTAGTTTTTGACGGTCTTATTACCAGAAGAAGGAGGATTGCTAGAATTGGTGGTCGCACCTTTGCTCACCTATCTTTCCTTGGAATGATTATGGCAATAGTATTAATATTAAAAGCAGGACAGGTAATCTAATGAAAAAAATAATTAAAGATCTTCCTCATTATTTGTCTCTTGCTGGCATACTTGCTGCCGGTATTATCGGTTTTATGGTCTTTTCGTACGAGAGAGTTTTTCTGATAGCAGTAGCCATAGGCTTAGCCTTGGCTTATGTTGCCTGGGGAATCATTCATCACGCAATACACAGAGACTTATATCTTTCTGTTGTTGTTGAATATATTGTTGTAGCCTCACTTGGTTTGGTTGTTATTCTTTCCTTAATTTTCCAAGCATAACGACTTAGCTTCAAAAAAATTAATATTTTCCCTATTCGGTGGTATAATTCGCTCATGACTAAAGGAAAAGAGAAGATTTTTTTTAATCCAACTAAAGGTAGTGTCTCAAGCTCAAAAATGGTAAAAGAGATTGCTGAGTTCGTGGAAGAAGAGCCTGATAGTTTTTATCGATTAATTATTGGTACAGATTCTCAGGCACGAAGGAAAAACGGAAAAGCGGAGATAGATTATGTAACAGCGGTTGTTGCTCACAGAATTGGTCGGGGAGCACGATATTATTGGAGAAAAGAAAAGAAATACAAAATACCAGTACTTCGGGACAAAATATACACAGAAACCCTTATGTCACTTGATGCCGCCCAAGAAATTGTTCCTCATTTTAGAGAAGTTATTTCGCCAACTAAGTATGATTTTGAAATTCACATTGACGTAGGACCACTAGGGCCGACAAGAGATATGATAAAAGAAGTTGTTGGTATGGTAAACGGAAGTGGATATGAGGCAAAAACCAAACCAGAATCTTGGGGAGCGTCTTCCGTGGCTGATAAACATGCGTAACTCATGTTTGAATAACTTAGGTATGATAGTATAATTTACGAATATGAAAGGAATAATACTTGCAGGCGGTTTAGGCTCCAGACTATATCCTCTTACTTACGCTACAAACAAACATCTTCTTCCGATTTATGACAAACCAATGGTTTATTATCCTATTCAAACCCTTCTTGATGCGGGAATTAATGAGATATTAATAATAACAGGTGGTCCCCATGCAGGACATTTTTTGAGAACACTGAAGAACGGTGAAGATTTGGGAATAAAACATTTGGAATATGCATATCAGGAAGGAGCTGGTGGAATTCCAAAAGCACTAATTTTAGGAGAAAATTTCGCTGATGGCGAATCTGTCTGTGTTATTTTGGGAGATAACTGTACAGATACGAAAATAAAAGATGCTGTCAAAGAATTTAAAGACGGCGCATCAATATTTTTAAAAGAAGTTCCTGATCCAGAGAGATTTGGTGTTCCCGTGTTTGATAAAGATGGGAATATCGTCAATATTGAAGAAAAGCCTAAAGATCCTAAATCGAAATATGCAATTACAGGTCTTTACTTGTATGACAATACTGTTTTTGACAAGATACGAACGCTTAATCCTTCAAAAAGAGGTGAGTTTGAAGTAACCGATTTAAACAATCTTTACTTGAAACAAAACAAGTTAAGGTGGGCAGAGCTTGAGGGTTTTTGGAGTGATGCTGGTTCTTTCGACACCCTTCTAAGCGTAGGACAATATTGGAAAACAAAGAAATGAAATTACTGGTAACAGGAGGAGCAGGTTTTATTGGCGCTAATTTTATTCGCTATTGGCTCAAAAACCACCCCAAGGATAAAGTGGTAAATTTAGATAAACTTACATACGCTGGGCACCTATCTTCTACAAGAGACTACAAAGATAATAAAAACTACACTTTCATAAAAGGAGATATTTGTGATCCCAAGATAGTTAATAAAGCTATTAATGGGATTGACTATATTGTTCACTTTGCCGCGGAAAGTCATGTTGACAGGTCAGTACTTGGGCCGAAGACTTTTGTTTTGACTAATGTTGTCGGTACACAAGTTCTCTTAGAAGCGGCTCTTAAACACAAGGTAAAAAGATTTCATCATGTATCAACAGATGAGGTTTTTGGAGCACTGCCTCTAGATAGTGAGAAAAAATTTACAGAAAACACGCTTTATGATCCAAGAAGTCCCTATTCTGCTTCAAAAGCAGCCTCAGACCACTTAGTAAGAGCATACTTTCATACGTACGGTTTACCAATTACCATTACAAACAGCTCGAACAATTATGGTTCCTTCCAAGACCCAGAAAAATTCCTGTCAAGAATGATAACAAACCTAATAGATGACAAAAAGCTACCGATTTATGGGGATGGGAAATATGTTCGCGATTGGTTACATGTTAATGATCATTGTCGAGCGATTGATATAGTTCTTAATAAAGGTAAGGTGGGAGAGACATATCTTGTCGGTGGTTTAACGGATGATGTTGATAATTTAGAGGTAGCTAAAAAATTACTTAAAATATTTAGTAAGACTGAAGATTATTTAAAATATGTTAAAGATAGGCCAGGACATGATAGACGATATGCCGTTGATTGGTCTAAATTAAACAGACTTGGTTGGGCGCCTAAGTATGATTTCGATGGAGGCTTAGCGGAAACAGTTGATTGGTTTAAAGACAACGAGTGGTGGTGGAGACCCTTAAAAAAAGAGTCGGAAAAACTATATGACAAAACAGGACAAAAATAATATTAAGAAAACTTCTATTTCGGGTCTTTTGGTTATCGAGGGGCCTACCAATGAGGACGAGCGTGGATTTTTTAGGGAAGTTGTTCGTTTAAATGAATTGGAAGATATAACTGAAACAAAATTTGAAGTAAAACAATGGAATCATTCGTTATCTCGACCTGGTGTAATAAGAGCATTGCACGCAGAGAATTGGAATAAATTAATATATCCAGCTACTGGAAAAATATTTGCTGCGATTGTTGATATCAGGCCAGAGAGTAAAACTTTCGGAACAGTGGAAAATTTTACTTTTGATGAGACTAAACCAAAAGCATTATTTATACCCAAGGGGCTAGCAAACTCTATCTGTGTTGTTGGTACAAAACCTGTTCATTATTTTTACCTAGTTGATAAGTATTATGATGGATCAGATACGAAGGCTATTGCTTGGGATGATCCAGATTTAAATATTAAATGGCCAATAGAGAATCCCATAATTTCCGAAAGAGACAAGAACAATCCAACACTGAGAGAACTGTTTCCAGAAAAATTTAATAACAAATGAAACATTTTTTAGTTTTTGGTACACCAGGGTTAGTCGGATCACGCTTTGTTGATTTAATAGCCTCAGAAAGACAGCCTATTACGCCAGAACTTCATGAAGTTGATATTACAGATAAGACATCTTTGTCTGCTTTTTTTGAAAAAGAAGCCAAAGATTTTGACTCCGTTGTGAATTTTGCAGCTTATACAGATGTTAATGAAGCTGAGAAAGAAAATGGAGATAAAGAAGGGTTGGTTTGGCAAGTTAATGTCGAAGGTGCAAAAAACGTGGCTGAAATGGCCCAAAAACACAATAAATTTTTAGTACATATTTCTACTGATTTTGTTTTTCCAGGAAGCGAAGAGAATCCTGGTCCGTATACTGAAGATACTAAATTACCAGACTCACAGGATGGAATTGGTTGGTATGGTTGGACAAAATTAATGGGAGAGAAGAGAGTTGAAGAAGTTGGAGGACGACACGCTATCGCAAGAATTTCATATCCGTTCAGGTCTCATTTTACCCAAAAAAATGACTATGCCAGAAAAATACTAGAGTTATATGACGAAGGGAAATTATATCCCATGTTCACGGATCAAAGGATAACACCCACCTTTATTGATGAAGCGGCTAGCGCAATAGAAGAAATTTGTGAACTAGAGAAACCTGGGATATTTCATTTGGCTAGCAACAATTCTACTACACCATATGAATTTGCATGTTATTTATTAGAGAAAGCAAGGAATGCAAAAAATGTTGTAAAAAAGGGATTATTAAGAGAACACTTAAAGACGAGAAAAGGAGCTCCAATATCATTATTAGGAGGTTTAGATACTAAAAAAACGCAGGAAGTATTAGAGATGAAGTTTAAAACTTGGCAACAAGCAGTGGATGAATTTATCGAGCAGAGTAGTGGCTAAATTACTTGAGTAGATCGGGTCGATTTTTCTTTGTCTTTTTAATAGAATTTTCTTTTCTCCACTTATTAATTTCAGCATGATTCCCTGATAATAAGGTTTTAGGTACTCCCCAGCCCTTAAAATCAGAAGGGCGAGTATATTGCGGATAATCAAGCAAATCTTTTTTTGAAAATGATTCTTTTTCGGTTGCTTCTTTGTCTAGAACACCAGGTAACAAGCGAACCACAGCGTCGACAACAGTCATTGCAGGCAGTTCTCCTCCTGTTAAGACATAGTCTCCAACCGATATTTCTTCGTCAATTAAGTATTCACGTATTCTTTCATCAAAACCTTCATAGTGTCCGGAAATCAAAACCAGGTTGTCTAGTTTTGCTAATTCTTTGACCTTTTTCTGTGTTAGTTGTTTTCCTTGTGGTGATAAGAGTATTGTTTTGGTTTTGTGGGTTTTTGCTTTTGGGGCAATTGACTTAAGTGCTTCGAATATAGGCTCAATCATTAAAACCATGCCTTTCCCGCCACCATATGGTCTGTCGTCGACTGAGTTGTGGCTATCTTTTGCCCACTTTCTTAAATTATGTATTTTTATTTTTACCAGCTCTTTTTCTCTGGCAATTTTAATAATAGAGTCATTAAAAGGACCAGCAAACATGCCAGGAAAAAGCGTAATGATATCAATCTTCATACTTCCTGTATTATACCGTTTGATATAGATTTTTGGTAAGATAAAAGGTAGGCTAATAGCTTGATGAATAAAGACCAAAAGGAAAATATTATTACTAAGATATTCAAAAATAAAAGAAATAGGCTAATAATGGTTGGCATTTTGGCTTTAGTTTTGGTTTGGAGATTTATGTCAGCTCCTAAGGATGGAGATTTTGATATTGTTGAAGTAAAAAGAGGAACTGTTGCAGAGGAATTGATATTGTCGGGTGAGATAAAAGCAAAAGAGCATGCTTTACTAAAATTTCAGGGTTCAGGCGAAATAGGTTGGTTGGGAGTCACAGAAGGACAGTGGGTTAAAAAGGGAGAATTATTAATCAGATTAGATACGGCTAATCTTTATGCCGCTTATGAACAATCGATAGCCACCTTGAGATCAGCACAGGCTACGACAGACAGAGCTCTGGATGACGTTAAGGATAGAGGAGATGAAGAAACATTTACAGAAGCTGAGGCAAGAACAATCGCAGAGGCAGCTAGGGATAGAGCCTATCGTGCTATGACTATTGCTAGTGAAAATTTGACGAATGGGGGAATACGAGCTCCTTTTGATGGAATAATCACTAGTGTTACTAATCCATTCAGTGGAGTAAACATTCTTTTTTCAGAAAGTCAGATAGAAATTGTTAATCCTGAAACACTCTATATTGTAGTGACCGCAGACCAAAGCGAGGTTATTGAGCTTTCTGAGGGTCAAAAAGTTTCCATAGTTCTAGATCCTTTTGTTGACGAAGAAATTCAAGGAGAGATAGATTTTATTAGTTATACACCGATGGTGGGTGAGTTGGGGGCAACTTACAAAATAACTGTTAAGTTAAGTTCTAGTGTAGACGCAGGCAAAGTAAGAGTTGGGATGACGGGAGATGCGAAATTCATTCTCGACGAAAAGGAAGACGTGTTATATATACCAACACAATTTATAAACACAGATAAAACAGGAAAATATGTTCTTGAGGGAAATAGCAAAAATAAAGTGTATGTACAGGTAGGTATGGAGGGAGAAGAAAGAATAGAAATAACAGGAGATATCAAAGAAGGCGATATTTTGTATGATTAAACTTCAGGATGTATGCAAGTCTTACTTTTTAGGAGAAGAAGAAGTAAAAGCGGTTTGTGATGTTTCACTTGAGATAAAAGAAAAAGAATATATAAGCATTCTTGGCTCTTCAGGATCAGGTAAGTCAACCTTAATGTATCTAGTAGGACTATTAGAGCATCCGAGCAAGGGCAAGATTTTGCTTGACGGTAAGGATGTTTCCCGCTTTTCCGACGAAAAGCTTTCAGCTATTCGCAATAGCTATGTAGGTTTTGTTTTTCAATCATTTAACTTAATTAATAAATTTACAGTGATGGAAAACATATTACTCCCAACAAGATATGCAAAAAAAGCAATTAAATTTAATCCCGAGAAAAGAGCAGACAAGCTCCTGAAAAGATTAGGTATTTATAATAGAAAAGACTTTTTTCCTAACAAAATATCTGGAGGAGAACAGCAACGCGTAGCTATTGCCCGTGCACTCATGATGGGTCCCAAAATAATACTGGCTGATGAACCGACTGGTAACCTAGATACGAAAACTGGAGACGAAATACTGGAAGTACTAGAAGACTTAAACAAAGAAATGGGTGTAACAGTTGTGTTGGTTACTCATGAAAAATTAGTTGCTGACAGAACCAAAAGAAAAATATATATCAAGGACGGTAAGATTGTTGACAAATATTAATGAAAATACAAAACGGATATGCTCATTTGGCAAAGTCAGCCTTTGCTGATTTCAAAAGGAACAAGGTAAGAACAATATTAACTTCTTTGGGTATCATGATAGGTGTTTTATCGGTTGTTATGTTAATTGCTTTGGGATTGGGACTTAAAAATTACATACAAGAACAATTTGAAAGCTTGGGAGCAAATTTGGTGATGATTATGCCAGGTAGTGGTTTTGGAGGTGAAGGAGGGTCTTTTGGACCAGGATTTGTAGGTGGGGTGCAATTTGACGAAAAAGATCTCAGGAGCCTTCAAGGGATTGCCGGTGTTGAATATGTTGTTCCTATGTTTTTTAAGACAACCATGATTGAATCGGGAAATGAAAAAGAAAGCGGCTATGTAGAGGGGACAAACGCAGAGTCGTTTGAGGTACTAAATCTTGAAGTAATGGAGGGGGAGATATTCACAAAATCAGATGTTACACGAAAAGCTAAGGTGGCCGTAATGGGATACGTGATTGCAGAGAAACTGTTTGGAGATCCTGCTGATGGGGTGGGCAGAACGATACGGATAAGTAATCAACGCTTCAAGGTGATTGGCGTTAATAAAAAAATGGGAGATCCGGAAATGGATAATGCGGCCATTGTTCCATACAAGACTACTTTTGGGGGTATTAATCCAGACAAATCATTTTTTACAATATATTTAGGAGTTGCCTTAGAAGAAGATATCGATTTTGTTAAGGAAAAAACAGAAGAGGTGCTTTTAAAAAGATACGAAGAGGGAGAGTTTTCAGTTACAGAACAAGCAGAAATTCTTTCTACCATTAACCAAATATTTTCAATAATAAACAGTGTGTTAGTGGCCATTGGTTCAATATCATTATTGGTAGGTGGAATCGGAATCATGAATATTATGTATGCGTCAGTTACTGAAAGAACTAAAGAAATTGGAATAAGGCGAGCTGTAGGTGCAACAGAACAAGACATATTAAACCAATTTTTAACAGAGTCCGTTATATTGTCAGTCTTTGGCGGAGCTACTGGCTTAGTCCTTGCAAGCTTAATAGTTTTGGGTATCCGAATATTTTTTCCTGCTTCAATAAATCTTTTGTCGGTATTTATTGCTTTGGTTATCTCAACAGCAATTGGAGTATTCTTTGGTGTTTTCCCTGCAAAAAGAGCCGCGAAGCTTCCCCCGATTGAAGCTATACGATATGAATAATACTTATAAAGTTGTTTTCACAGTATCTTTTCTGATAAATTAATAGATATGGATAAAGTAGTTATCATAATGCCAACATACAATGAAGCCAAAAATATTGGCAGAATGATTGACGAGCTCTTCAATAAAGAATTCCCCAAAATTAAAAAAGCTGAAATGCACCTTCTTGTTGTTGATGACAATTCTCCAGACAGTACAGGCAAAGTAGTAGAAAAAGCCATTCAGCAACACGAAAATTTACATTTAGTTACTGGTGAAAAGGAAGGCTTGGGGATGGCATATATTCGAGGAATGAAATACGCAATGAAAGAACTCAACGCGGATGCAGTAATGGAGATGGATTCTGATTTCCAGCACCCACCAGCATTTGTTGCTCCAATGGTTGAGGCATATATTGGAGGAGCTGACTATGCAATTGGTTCGAGGTATATTCCTGGCGGCTCAGTACCCAAGGAGTGGCCAATGTTCAGGAAAGCGATTAGCTATTTTGGAAACTTATTTATCAGGATAGTTCTTATGAAACCAAAACTTCATGATTTAACAACCGGTTTTCGTTTAACAAAAGTGAAAGGAGTGTTAGATAAGATTGATTTAGATAATTTGATGGAACCACAAAGATTTGCATATAAAGTTGACTTGCTTTATCAAAGTGTAAAGAATGCCAAAAAAGTAGTTGAAGTGCCTCTTCAATTTGCTACCAGGAAAGAAGAAACGTCCAAGTTTGCCACAAAAGAGATGATTGCTACTTTCAAAGTGGCCATTATTTTGGGTATTAAAGACAAACAGAGATTTATTAAATTTGGAGTAGTTGGCGGAATTGGATTTATTATCAATTACATCGGTTTAGAACTATTAAGAACGGCTGGCTTTGTTCAATCTTTTTCAGGTTTATTTTCAGGACTAGAAGGAACACCTGTACTTGAAAGCTTAGCCCTGGTCACATTTTGGTCAACGGCCCTAGCCACAGAAATGGCTATTATTTCCAACTTTATATTAAATAATATATGGACATTTAAAGAAAAAAAGATAACCAGTGTCCTAAAACTTATTCTTGCCTTCTTGAAATTTAATTTAACTTCTTTGGCAGCCGTTATTATTCAGCCCTTTGTTGTCAGTCAAGGAATTATCTTTTTTGGGGACACATCGCAAGTTAGATTCTTCTCGCTAATATTTGCTCTAATATTTGTTGTTATTCCTTGGAACTACATAATGTATAACTTGTTTATTTGGAAAACATGGAAACTGCCTTGGGCCAAAAGGAAGAAGGCCTGACACACGTAATGTCAGAAAAAGAAATATCCCCAGAAGAAAGAGAGCAAAGATTTTTGGCACATCTAGTTGCTGAGTATTTAAAATACGGGTCTGTAGACGAAGTTTACAAGAATCATAAATACGATATTCCCATTTCTTACCCCGGTTTTCAAAGAGTGTTGGATAAGTGGGGAATAATAAAAGCAGCTGGACCAAACAGCAAATTATCAGAAGCACTTTCGTTCTTTGTTCACTTGGCCAAGGAGCAAATTCCTCTTGAGACACTATATAAAAAGATGCCACCAAGTTTTCAAACTTCAATGGGCACCCTTCACAGAATATTGTCATACATAAAAGAAGGGGTTACGAGGAGAGTGGGGACAGCCTTGGTAATTACTCCTTATGATAAGGCTGATTATATATTGGTCGGAAATGATGTTTCGACACCAAGAGCAGAATTAGGTAAACCGTTCGGATCAGTTTCTTTACCAATGGGTTTTTCGAAAAAAAGAGACACGAAAGATAAGGCGATCTTAAGAGTTTTGCAGCAAGAAGTATTTGCGAAGTTAGCCATATCTCAAAAGATGCCCGTGGACATATTCAAAAAAGTTGTTGACCCGTTTATGTATTTGGATATTGCCGATGTTAGAGTGTCTATCTATCACTTAAGTTTGCCAAAAGAACTATCAAGTCCAAAAAGTTTTTCCAGCTTTAAACTTGAAAACCATAGGTTTTTATCTATAGGTAAGATTATTAAAAGCGATCCTGCGCATCTAAGGATTGGAATGATAGAAGCTGTAATGGGTTACCAAAGAAGTCGCGAAATGTTGGATAAAAATGTAATTATCAATCCTATTTTTGAGGTTTCTTCACTTAATCACGAACTCGCCGCTTTAGCATACGAATATTGAACAAGTTTGCTTAGTGTTGCAGATTACCCTGTTACGGGTACTGCCTCTGAAGGTAGAGTAACATTTATTGATTTGTGCTTCTGTCCATTGCTCCCATTGTTTCCCTCAAGAGATGGAGCTTCATAAACAACATTTTCCATTGGGAGTTTTTCATTAGAGTGACCATTAGGGGGAATGTCGACCCAGGAATTTCCGCTAATACTAATTTGTTCATTATCGTCAGCATCAGTCTTTTTTACACCCTCAAGGCGATATCGTTGTTTATTCAATCTCCAATGTCTGGCTATTTCCACAATAGAAGTAAGTTTATAGGCTAAATTCTTTCAAAGACTCTCAACTTTAGAGAAATGGGGACCAGTCAGAAATCTGCATGACGTTTTGAGAAATGTAAGCAAGGGAAAATAGATAGATAGGAATAACTAGAATCATCATTACAATTCTGAATTCTTTTTTTATAATAGTTTTTGAGTAGGCCAGGACAAGGAAGGGAACTATTGGCAATGCGTATCTAATTATGTCTCGGTGAGACACAAATAGTAGTGTGCCAAAAAAGATGCCCACGAACCACGTTATGGCGCCTGCTTTTTGATAATAAAGTTTTATTAATCCCATTAGGCCAATCAGATAGACAAATATAATTTCTTCTAACCAAAAGGTACCAACCCAGGGAGCACTGTAATTAAATATTTGAAATGGCGGAAAGAAAAGGTGAATATTATCCCCGGAATTGAAATAGGCCCAAAAGTCACCCATGACGAAATTATAGTAAACAAAAACACCCAATAAAGAGAGAGGGATAAGTAAAAGAGGATATATCTTTTTTAGGTTAAGGATTTTTGCCCATTTGTCAGAACCTGATAGTAATAGTTTTTTAACTTGAGGGACAACAAGGGCAAAAGCATAGGCAATAAACAATAAGATTCCAGGAGATTTAACTAATTGAGCGACAGCTCCCCATATTCCTGCCAGCCAGTATTTTTTACCCCGGAAATAGTATACAGACGCGATTATGGCAGCCACAAACAAAGGTTCAGCTGATCCGACTGAACGCACTATTAACCACCTAGCAGGTAGAATTGAAAAAACAAAAGTTAACCAAAAAACATCTTCTTTTTTTACAAATTGAAGTGCCAACTTTTGAAAGAAATATATAGATAGTATTGAAGACGCTAGTGTTAGCCCTAGCATTGCGTAAGGATAACCAACTGCGGTAGCAAAAATCCTAATTAACCAAGGGAAAAGTGGTAGGTGAGCAGCGTAATATTCCACAGGCAAAGTAAAAGCATAGTTAGAAGTAATAAGAACTTTGTTGTACAGGGTTTTGGCGATTACTATATAAAGAGGTCCGTCATAGTTGGCGACAATAGTAGCCATTCCGCTTTGGGGAAGCGGGATTGTCCAAAAACTATTAAGTCTCAAGAAAAAAGGAAGCCATATAAGAAGAGTGGGAACAAGAGATAGAAGAAGTATTGGCCAGAGTGTTTTAATCTTCGTCTTCATTTGTCAAAATGATATAACTTTTGGTCTCGTTACACAAGAAAGTAGGTTTGTGAGCGTCGTGGAAGAGCGACCCCTTCTTGTGTTAAACTTATCGTGTTAGATCAACAAGTAAACATGGCTAAATTAATTCAAGAACTTTCTGTATTTTTCCCTGCCTACAACGAAGAGGGGAATATTGAGAAAACCGTTCGTAATGCCAAGAAAATCTTACTTAAAACAGCTGAAAAATGGGAGATTATTATTGTTAATGATGGTTCTAAAGACGACACATTAAAAGTAGCCCAAAGATTAAAAAACGAAGACAAAAGAATAAAGATAGTTAACTTCAAGAAAAACAGAGGATATGGTGCAGCGGTTAAGGGTGGTTTTTATAACGCCAAATATCCGTGGATTGTTTTTACTGACTCAGATGGGCAGTTTGATTTTTCAGAAGTAGGCAAGTTTATTAGAACTCAGAAAAAGACAAAAGCAGATCTTGTCATTGGTTACTATTTAAAGCGCAAGGTTTCGTTCATGACAATTGCCACTTCAAAAATGTGGGAAGTTGTTGTTTTTCTACTTTTTGGATTAAAGGTGAGGGACATAGATTGTGGTTTCAAGTTGATTTCGAAGAAAGTAGTCGATACAATTCCAAAACTGGAATCTGAGCGTGGTGCTTTTATTTCCAGTGAATTTTTGATTAAAGCAAAGAAGGCTGGTTTTAAAATAGTTGAAATTGGCGCCAAACATTATGCTCGTGAAGTGGGGGAAGCAACTGGAAGAGATATTAATGTTATTATAAAAAGCTTCGCGGATTTAATAAACCTATGGATAAAATTAAGAAAATAGCAAATACAGTAAAGAGCTGGATTAAACAAAACCCTAGAGAGGCCGCAATATTATTGTTAATTATTGTTGTTGGCACATTTCTGAGATTTTACAAAATAGACGAATACATGACTTTCTTGGGAGATGAGGGAAGAGACGCAATTGTTGTTAGAAGACTTC